>Ga0209518_1004090_pt1 | contig 11972 bp, 9 predicted proteins | sample RifGroB1_FD_183993 | JGI IMG/M metagenome (GOLD analysis project Ga0209518, IMG submission 183993) | Groundwater microbial communities from Rifle, Colorado, USA - Groundwater B1 (SPAdes) (version 2) | ecosystem: Environmental > Aquatic > Deep subsurface > Groundwater | place: Rifle, Colorado... | reverse complement strand
CATTAGTTGGCACTTCCAGTTTGGTGGCAATTTATATCTCAAAGCGGCACGTTGGCTACTCTGTTTGGGATGGCGCAGGGAAAACCTTTTTAGCAGCCTTTTTGATGGGAATTGTTGTGTGGTTTGTAAGAGGTTTTCTGCCGATAAGTCTTCTATCTATGTTCCTACTTATTTTTCTTGGCTCTATAGTGTATTTGTCGCTGATTTTTGTTCTGTATGGAGCAAAAATTACTGTTGACGTCAAAAAGGGTGTGGCCATGATCCTCGGGAAATAGAGCCAGCTTCTGTAGTACAATATTGTTGTGAGTAAGATTTCGGCAGTTATTAATGTCGTAGAAGAGGAGCTAGATACTTTACCGCGAGCGATTGAGTCTGTGAAGAACCTGGTAGATGAGGTTGTTGTAGTTGATATGTCTGCATCTGGGGTATCAGGAGACAAAAAGACAAAAGTTTTTAAACACAAGCTGGTTAATTATGTGGAGCCAGCCAGAAACTTTGGAATAGAAAAAGCACACGGTGAATGGGTCTTGGTTTTGGATCCGGATGAGGAGATTCCAGGGAGTTTGAGTCGAGAAATACAAAAAGTTACAAAAGAGAGCGGTATCGATTTTTTCCGCTTGCCTCGCAAGAATATTATTTTTGGTAAGTGGATAAAGCACTCGCGTTGGTGGCCGGATTATAATGTGAGGCTTTTTAAGAAGGGCAATGTGAGTTGGAGCGAGGAGATACACGGGGCGCCTGTGACTATAGGAGTTAGCAGAAACATTCCTCCGGAAGAGAAGTTTTCAATTAAACATAATAACTACACATCTGTAGAGCAATACATAAGCCGCATGAACCGTTATACGACTGTTCAAGCTGGGAATATTGTTAAGGGGGGTTATAAATTTAATTGGACTGATTTGGCCGCCAAACCAGCAGGAGAATTTCTAAGCAGGTATTTTGCCGGAGAGGGCTATAAAGACGGTGTTCACGGGCTTGCTCTGGCTGGGCTGCAGGCTGTTAGTGAGTTTGTATTATATTTAAAAACTTGGAATATGAAGGAAGAAAATCTTGAGGTCAAAGGAGTAATTGGCGAAATGCGCAAAATTGAAAGGGAATTTTATTATTGGCAGGCCGATGTGTCAGGCGGACTGTTTGGAAAAATCAGGAAGAAGTTTAGGTTTTAATATGCCAAAAGTCTTCATAATTGTTTTGAATTGGAACCGGCAAAAAGATACACTCGATTGTTTAAAAAGTATTCGGAAATTAACAGTTGGGGATTATATATTGGAAACAATAGTTCTTGATAACGGCTCGACAGAGAAGTTAGCACTTAAAAATGTGAAGGTTATATCTAACAGAGAAAATCTGGGATTTGCCGGAGGAAATAATGTTGGCATCAAATACGCTTTGGAGAATGGTGCTGATTATGTTTTAGTTTTAAATAACGACACCTTAGTTGATAGGAATTTGGTTATGGAACTTCTGAAAGTTGCTCGCAAATACAAAGATTTTGGTGCCGCTTCACCCAAAATTTACTTTGCTGGAGGTTTTGAGTACCACAAAGATAGATATAAGAAAAGTCAATTGAGTAAGGTAATTTGGTACGCGGGAGGAAAGATCGATTGGGATAATGTTTATGGAAAAACAAGAGGGGTGGACGAAGTGGATACTGGTGATTATGACTCAATTGAGGAAACAGACTTTGCAACAGGCACGTGTCTATTCATGACAAAGTACTCTCTAAAAAAAACGGGGCTATTTGATGAAAAGTATTTTATGTATTACGAAGACACAGATTTATCGGTGAGAATGAAAGAAAAAGGGTTAAAAGTTTTATATGTTCCCAATGCTTTGGTTTGGCATAAGGTAGCCCAAAGTTCTGGTGTTGGCAGTGAGCTTAATGATTACTTTATTTCAAGAAACAGGCTTCTTTTTGGTATACGCCACGCCCCAGTTCGCTCGAAATTGGCTTTAGTAAGAGAAAGTGTTGGCCTTCTTTTATCGGGTCGCAAATGGCAAAAGAAGGGGGTAGGGGATTTTTACTTGGGCAGGTTTGGAAAGGGGAGCTGGCCTTTAAAATAGGTAGAAGAATGAAAATATCAGGAATAGTAATTGCAATAAATGAAGAGAAGAAAATAGGCGATTGTTTGGAGTCTCTTTCGTGGGTAGATGAAATTTTAGTCATTGATGGTGGCTCAAAAGATAAAACTGTGAGTATTAGTAAGAAATATGGGGCGAGAGTCGTTGATTACAGAGAGGGTAAGGATTTTTCTGATCGGAGAAATAAAGGAATGAGGGAGGCAAAAGGAGATTGGATTTTGTACTTGGACACTGATGAGAGAGTTACACCTTCGCTCCGAGATGAGATTCTAGAAGTGATTAAAATTCATGAATTTGAAGCCTTTGCCATTCCCCGGAGGAATTTTGTTTTGGGGAGTGAGCTTAAGCATGGAGGGATGTGGCCTGATTATCAAAAACGTCTTTTTCGAAGAGATAAGCTTAGAGGTTGGAAGGGCGAGCTCCATGAAGAGCCTCAATTTGAGGGTCGACTCGGGCATTTTAAAAACTCTATGATTCATTTAAAGCACGATAAAATAAGCGAAATGGTTGAGAAAACAAATTTATGGTCAAATATTGAGGCAAAATTGATGCATGACGCGAGCCATCCCAAAATGAACATCCCAAGATTTGGATCGGCTATCTTCCGGGAATTTTGGCTACGAATGATAAAACAAGGAGCGTTTTTGGATGGTGCGGTTGGAATAATATATGGTTTATACCAGGTATATAGCAAATTCGTTTCGTATGCGAAGCTTTGGGAAATGCAAATGAAATGAGAGCAGCAATATTTAATCCATATCTCGACACTTTGGGTGGAGGAGAACGGTATAGTTTGGCAGTTTGCAAAGCGCTTGTTGAAGCGAGTTACAGCGTGGATGTTTTTTGGAAAGATGAATCAATTAGAAAAAAACTGGAATCCCGTTTTGGAATGAAACTTAGTGGTATAGAATTTGTCGCGGATATTAAAAGAGGGGATGGGTACGATGTTTGTTTCTGGGTTTCAGATGGCAGTATACCCCTCTTGCGGGCGAGAAAGAATTTTCTTCATTTTCAATTTCCCTTTAAAAATATAAGTGGCAACACACTCATCAATAAAATGAAACTTTTTCGCATTAACAAAATTATTTGCAATTCTAATTTTACCAAGGATTTTATAGACAAGGAGTATGGTGTTAAAAGCGTAGTTTTATATCCCCCAGTTGACATTTCTAGATTTAAGAGTGCTGGAAAGAAAGAAAAGATAATTCTATCAGTTGCCAGGTTTTCCCAACTTACTCAATCAAAAAGACAAGATGTTTTGATAGATGTCTTCAAACGTTTTTATGATTTGGGGAACAAGGATTGGAGATTGGTTTTGGCTGGTGGGGTAGAAGTGGGAGTTGGTGAGTATGTTGAGAAATTGAAAAAGGCTTCAAGGGGCTATCCGATTAGTATTTTAGAGGGCCCCGATTTTAAAAAATTAGTGGGGCTTTACGCTGAAAGCGCGTTTTTTTGGACGGCCAGTGGTTTTGGAATTAGCGAACAGGACGAACCAGTAAAAGTGGAGCATTTTGGAATTACTGTTGTTGAGGCGATGGCTGCTGGTGCTGTGCCATTTGTCTATAATGCGGGGGGCCACAGGGAAATTATAAAAGACGGCGAGAATGGATTTCTCTGGAGCACAAAGACTGATCTTTTAAATTTAAGCCTGAAATTGGTAAAAAATAAACAAAAAGAAAAAGAAATTTCTTCACAAGCAAAAAAAGATGCAAAAAAATACTCATACGATAGATTTAAAAACGAATTTTTGTCTTTTTTGTAATTAATGCAAATATCAATAATTATACCCAACTGGAACGGCAAAAGGCTCTTAGAGAAAAATTTGCCAGCGGTTGTTAATGCTAAAGGAAACAGCAAAAATAATATTGCTGAAATTATTATCGTTGATGATAAATCCACTGATGACTCTATTCCCTTTTTGGAAAGTAATTATGGTTCTGAAGTCAAAATAATCCGGCACAGAGAGAATAGGGGATTCTCATCGGCGGTCAACACTGGCGTGAGGAGTGCAAAGAGCCCCCTAGTTTGTCTCTTGAATACGGATGTGGTTCCCTCTGTCAATTTCCTAGAAGCAGCTATAATTCATTTTTCCAACCCACACGTATTTGGAGTTTCATTGCACGAACAAGGGTATGGCTATGCTAAAGGGAAATTTGAAGATGGCTTCATGGTTCACGACCCCGGCAAAGAAAGGCCAGAGGTGGTAGATACGTTTTGGGTAAGCGGTGGGAGCGGGATTTTTAGGAAGGAGACGTGGAAGGAACTTAAGGGCATGGATGAGCTCCTTTTTTCTCCGTTCTATTGGGAAGATATTGACCTTAGTTATCGGGCCATGAAAAGAGGGTATCGGGTATTGTGGGAACCAAAAGCGCAGGTTATCCACAATCACGAGTCGGTTATTAATGAGGGTAGTTTTAGGAAAGGATATATGAATACCATTAAGCAGAGAAATCACCTGCTTTTTATCTGGAAAAATCTAACTAGTCCAAATCTTTTTAAAAAACACACTAGAGGGCTTATAAAAAGAGTTGGTCGGCACCCGGGGTATATTAGAATTGTTTTTATGGCTTTTTTGAAACTATTAACAGTGAGAAAATTGAGGAGAAAAGAAAAAAGAGAGTCTAAAGTTTCTGATGAAGCAATTCTGGCCCGATTTAAATGATTGAATTATCAATTGTAATAGTCAGTTTTAATACCAGGAAACTAACAATAGAGTCTATAAGGTCAATCTACGGTTCAAAACCGAAGACCAAATTTGAGGTAATTGTAGTTGACAACGCTTCTTCTGACGGGTCTGTTAAGGAGATTAAAAAGTTACACTTCAAAGATCTTCGTATTATTGAAAACAAAGAAAATTTAGGCTTTGCCAGGGCAAACAATCAGGGAATTGAGGTTGCTAAAGGAGAATATGTCCTCCTCCTTAATTCAGACACTAAGGTTCAAAAAGGAGCAGTTGACGAGCTTTATAATTTTGCAAAAAACACAGATGATGCTGGTGTTGTTGGGCCAAGACTTTTAAATCCAAATAAATCTGTCCAGCCGTCTGTTTTTAGACTTCCCAACATTTTTAGCGCGATAAGACAGTATATTTTTGGAGAGGAGGGGCTTTTGGATAAATATGTACCCAGGGGTTTATTGCCAACACCCGTAGAGGCCGTGGTAGGAGCGGCATTCTTAATTACTCCTAAGGCTCTCAAAAAGGTTGGGCGCCTTGACGAGCGCTACTTTTTCTATTTTGAGGATCTGGATTATTGCCGAGGAGTGAGACGAACAGGACTAAAAGTGTATTACCTACCCGAGGCAAAGGTAATACACTACCATGGAGCGAGCGGAAAAGTGGGGACCTCACAGGGAGATCAATGGAAACGCCTTATCCTTTCCAGCAAGGTTTATCACGGTTTGCTTAAGTATTATTTATTGACGGCGATTATCCGCACTGGCCAGAAATTTGGAGGGATTGTTCCCATTTCTCTTCTACTTATCCTTATAATCCCCGTTTTTTATCAGTTAACCCGTTTTGGATATTTTCCTATGCAGGATGATTTACAAGCTTTTCGTATCCAGCAAATGGATAAGTGCCTTGATGATTTTCAGATTCCATGCCGCTGGGTGCCGGATGCTGGTTATCAGTATGGCTATCCGCAGTTTAATTTCTATCCACCTCTCCCTTATTATTTGGGGGCGGTTTTACATAGAGTTGGCCTTCAATATATAGATGCGGTGAAGGCGCTGTTTATATTAGGGTATGTGCTTTCGGCTGTTGTAATGTATCTTCTTATTAAAAATCTAACGGACACCTGGTCGGGTCTTATCGGAGCATTACTTTATACCTATATCCCATATAAGGCAGTGGAGGTCTATGTGAGGGGAGCATTAAATGAATTTTGGGCGCAGATTTTTTTCCCCTTGATCTTCTGGTCCTCTTATAAATTAATTAAGAGTGGTAAAACGAGATATTTGATTTGGCTGGCTGTTTCTTTGGTAATGTTAGCGACAACTCATTTGTTGATGGCTATGGTTTTTGCCCCGATTTTTATTGTTTGGGTGTTGTTTTGGCTTGGGCAAAATAAGTGGAAAAACTTATTGAGGCTTTTTACGGGAGGATTTTTGGGTTTTTGCCTTTCGGCGTTTTTTGTATTACCAGTTGCCTTTGAAAGGAAATTTGTCCATGTTGAGAGTCTCCTTTCGGGCTATTTTGATTACAGACAGCATTTTGTCAGTCTCCAGAAACTTTTTTTGTCGATGGAGTGGGGTTATGGTTCTTCCGGATTTCCCAATGAGAAACTAAATCTTTCATTGGGTATTATTCACTGGGTGGTTGGTCTTTTGATAGCGCCTGTTCTGGCTTTAGTGCTTTATAAGAAGAAAAAAAAGCTTTCAATTTTGGTTTTTGTTTTTTCTATCCTTTCACTCTTTACAATTTTTATGATGCATTTGAGGTCAAGTTTTATTTGGTCGAGGATACCAATTTTGGCTTGGCTGCAGTTTCCGTGGCGGATTTTGGCAATCAGCATATTTTTACTAACTTTGACGGTTGGTTTGGCAATTTGCCTCTCGGGCAAGTTCAAGTATATTTTGGGGATCTCCTTTGTTCTAATAGCTTTCATTTTATATTTCCCGTTTTTTGTTCCTAAAGATTGGTTGGCTATTTCGGATAGCGATAAGTTTTCAGGGATCAATTGGGAAAAACAACTGACAATTAGTATATTTGACTATTTGCCGATTTATGCCACCTTACCCCCTTGGTCGAAGGCGCCGGAATTACCCGAGGTTTTAGAGGGCGAGGCCCAGTTTTTGGAATATAGAAAGAGAAGCAACTTCCAAACTGGGATTGCCAGGGTCAGCGGGGAGGCGCTTATCCGGCTTCCGCTTTTTGATTTTCCCGGAATGGTAGTACAAATTGACGGTCAGGAAGTGCCCCATTGGAATAATGACTGCAGAGGTCAAAGGTACTGTTTGGGACTAATTACTTTTAATTTAGAAAATGGAACACACACTATTTTGGCAAAACTCTACGATACACCAATTAGAAGAGTTGGTAATATTATTACTCTTGGCGGGATTGGAGTGCTTGTGTTTTTGGTAATAAAATCTAGAAGATAAGCAAAGCTTGGCCTTTGGCTAAAGCAAAGCTTGTGACTAAAATCATGAAAAAAATTATTTTTTCAAATTGGACAACCTTATTATTGGTGGTTTTTTCTTTAGTGACCATTTGGCCGCTTTTTGCTCCTGGGTATTTTTCCCATCACGATGATTTACATATAATCCGCATTTTTGAAATGCGAAAGTGTTTTGCTGATTTTCAAATTCCGTGCCGCTGGGTCCCCGATATGGGATATGGAAGTGGCTACCCCCTTTTTAATTACTACAACCCCTTTATTTACTATCTTGGCGCAGTCCTAAGTTACATCACTGGCTATATATGGGCTTCGAAGATTTTATTCGCAACCGCTTTAATCCTCGGCCCCATTGGCATGTATTTCTTGGTTAAAGAGTTTTTAGGGAAGCTTCCAGGATTTGTTACAGCTGTAGTCTTTATGTTTGCTCCTTATCGAGCTCTTGACGCCTATGTTAGAGGAGCTTTGGCCGAGCTTTTTGCAATCTCTTTAATCCCAGTAATATTGTTATTTGTGCTTCGTTTGATTAAACAAGGCAAGAGGTTAGATTTTTTTGCCTTAACGGGAGTATCGGGGATTTTTCTTACAACCCACAACATCTCAGTGATTCTTTGGAGTCCGTTGATATTTCTTTGGGCTCTATTTTGGTTGCACAAATATAAGTTTGCGAATCTGAAGTTTTTATCTTTATCACTGCTTTTGGGATTGGGATTGTCAGCATTTTTTACAATCCCTGCATTTTTTGAACGGAATTTAGTGACGACAGAAACTTTGACACGGGGGGATTTGGATTATCATGCCCATTTTGCAGGAATTAATCAACTATTTTTTAGCAGGTTTTGGGGCTATGGCGCTTCACGTTTGGGACCAGAAGATTTTCTTTCTTTGCAGATTGGCTGGCCACACTGGTGGCTGGCAGTTATGTTGACTTTTTTATTAATCTTTCTTTCTATAAAACACAGAGCAAGACGGGAAATTATTTTGCCAGTTTTTTTTGTGATTACTTTTTTTGCTTCAGTGTTTATGATGCACAATAAATCGACCCCTGTTTGGGAGCTTTTTGATATTTTAAATTATCTTCAGTTCCCTTGGAGATTTTTGGCGGTGGCCATATTTTCTGCAAGCCTTTTGGGAGGGTTTATAGTAGCTCTTATTAAAAGTAAATATAAATATTTTATTTCGGTGTTGATAGTAGTTTTTGCGGTTTTGGCAAATTGGAATTACTTCCGGCCTGGCGAGTTTTATACTGATATGAATGATCAGAAAAAGTTAACGGGGGAGCTCTGGGAAGAACAGCAAAAAGGGGCAGTTTTAGACTATCTGCCAAGAACAGCCAAAGAGCCGAGAGAATTAGCTTCTGGGACTATCGTTATAAAAGGGGAGGCAGAAATTAGAAGCTTCATAAAAGGGTCAGACTTTTGGGAACTTGAGGCTAATATCATCTCAAACGAAGCAGAAATTGAATTACCCATTTTTAACTTTCCAATTTGGGGCGACAGAGTAGATTCACAAGGGTTAAGTTATGGCGGACGTGTTACTTTGGTACTGGAGAAAGGAGTTCGTGTATCGAGGGGATTTTTTAAAAATACAATAATCCGCAGTGCAGCTAATCTGATTACACTAACAAGTTTTGGAGTGCTGATTTATTTTTGGAAATATGAAAAAAATAAGCAAAGCTTGGCCAAATAGTACTTTGGTAGAAAATTTTTTAAATAAACACACTTTTTTAATAATTGCAATATTGTCTATTCCTGCCGTTTGGGCACTGTTTGTTCCAGGATTTTATGGTGCTAGCGATGACCTACACATTGCTTGGCTTCAACAGATGGATTTAACCTTAAGGTCGGGCCAAATTCCTCCTCGGTTTGTTCCCGATTTGAGTTATGGGTTTGGCTATCCCTTATTTAATTTTGTGTTTCCATTACCCTTTTACTTGGGCGAAATCTTTCATTTGGTTGGATTTTCCTTGGTAGCCAGCGTCAAGGCAGTCTTTTTGTTGAGTTTTTTGTTTTCGGGGTACTTCATGTACAAACTCCTCAAGGAGTTTACCAATTCGGTTTTGAGTTTAGCTGGAGCCATACTTTATATTTTTACACCCTATAGGTCTACTGATGTTTTTGTTAGGGGAGCGATAGGGGAGTCTTTAGCGTTTATCTTTTTGCCGCTTGTGATTTTGGCAATTGTAAAAATTACGCGGGACAGTAAAAACAGAAAATGGCTGGGAATTTTTGCACTTTCAATTGCCGCTCTGCTTATGTCGCACAATATTACTGCCTACATGTTTCTCCCCTTTGCCTTTTTGTTTTTGGTAGTGGAAACAATTTTAGCCAGACCTCCCCGACTGCCCATTTTAATTAGAAGCTTTGTTGGACTTTTTCTTGGATTAGTTATTAGTTCTTATTTTTGGATTCCCGCGGTGGTGGAGAGCAACCTTGTGAAATATGATACTGTTTTCAATTTTATAGATCACTTTCCGACAATAAGGCAATTGGTAACTTCTCATTTTGGTTATGGCGCTTCAGTACCGGGACCGTATGATGGGATGAGTTTTTTTATCGGTACTGTTAACTTAATGCTTTTGATTGCGGGATCGATAGCCTTTTTTGCTTCTTTCAAAAAATTTAAAAGCGAGAGAAAAATTCTTTTTTATTGGTTGGTAATAGTTGTAATGATTTCAATATTTATGATGAACCACAGGTCGACTTTTGTTTGGGATAGCATTCCCTTGATTGCTTATTTTCAATTTCCTTGGAGATTTTTAACACTAGTTACTTTCACCTCGCCCATTTTTGTAATTTTTCTGGATAGATTCAGATTTAGTTCTTATCTTGGCATAGTTATTATTTTGGCGGCGATCGGTCTTAATTTGAGCTATTTCCGGCCTCATGATTTTCTGGGTAGGACCGATGAATATTATCTCAATCGCTACATCCCAACCCCAATTGCTTCAGAAGAATATAAAAGGATCTCTGAAGAGTATCTAAGATTGCCTCTAGCTACCCAAACTCGGCCGGGTAAAAACTATCCCAGGATAACAGTAAGTAATGGGGAAATTTTGAATGCTGACTATCCAAACGGTCTCGATGCAAGATTTGAAACCAACTCTGACCAGGACATTGTGGTTAGCTATAACAAATATTTCTTTCCCGGCTGGCAAGTGCGGATAGACGACCACAAGATTACTCCCCAACCTGGCAAACCATTTGGCCAAATTTTCTTCAGCGTGCCAAGTGGCAGACATCTTGTAAAGATCTATTTCAGAGAAACTGTCTTCAGGGGTGTTTTTGACGCAATTTCTTTACTTGGTTTTGTGGTTGCGGTTAAAATGGTTCTAGGGGCAAAGAAAAAGCCATGAGAAAAAAATTAATTATAATAACAATTCTTGGACTGTTTTTGAGATTGTTTTTGGCAGCCTCTACTTTTCATTCAGATGTTCAACCTTTTTATTTTGCTGGGGAAGTAATTGCCAAGGGGAATATCCTCAATTTTTATGATTATCTGGGAAACTTGCCGGCAGACGACCCGGTTTTGAAAGTCTACCCGGTTTACCTTTTTAATTATCCCCCGGTTGTTTATTTTTCTCTCGGCTTGGCGACTCACTTGCTAACGGCTCCTTTTGAAAAGGGTTTACTTCAAGACTTCATAATTAATTTTAGAAACGTTTTGGGAAGATTCGACCTCAACGTGTTTCTTTTGACTCTGAAGCTTCCCTATCTCCCGTTTGATCTTCTTCTGGGAGTTATTCTTTATAAATTTTTTAAAGTGCCAAAAGAAAAGATTCTGGCATTTGGTTTGTGGATATTTAACCCTTTTAATCTTTATTCTACCTACATAATGGGGCAGTTTGATGTCATTCCTACTTTTTTTGTGTTGTTGGCAATGTATTTGCTGGTGAGAAAAAATAATCTGACAAAGTCAAATTTGGTGCTCCCGGCGGTTGTCATTGGATTGGGCGCCTCTTTTAAAATTTACCCGTTTTTATTTTTGGTTCCTTTGGCTTTACTCAAAACAGGCTGGGCGGCAAGACTTAAAATTATTGCCGTGGGTTTTGTCACTTATATCTTGCTGATTATGCCTTTCATTGGCTCCCCTGGTTTTAGACAGACGGCTCTCCTGGCGGGACAGACAATGAAGAGTTTTTACGCAAGCATTGCGATTTCTGGGGGGGAGTCTATTATTCTTTTCCCTCTTCTGGTCCTGTTTTTTTATATACGATTTTTGTATGTGAAAAATTATCCGGAAGATATCTGGCGGAAATTTTTCGTGGTTTTGCTACTCTTTTTTGCCTTCACCCATTACCATCCGCAGTGGTTTTTATGGCTCACGCCCTTTTTGATTATAGATTTAGTAAAATCGAAGTTGAGTCATTGGCCTTTGGTGGCCCTATCGTCGATTAGTTTCTTGGGGCTTTTGACTTTTTTTGATCCTGGATTAACGGTTTGGCTTTTTGCTCCCCTGTTTCCTCAACTTTATGGAATGGCTGGAATTTGGGAACTTTTAGGTGTTAATGTAGACATAAATTTTGCAAGAAACTTACTTCAAACTTTGTTTGTTTCGGTTGCGCTATACTATGTTTATTATTATGATTTTTCTACCGCTTCTCATTCTTCTAGGTAGTATTTTTCAAGGTGTAGCGATGTTTAGAACGAGCCTCGTTTATTCCTATGGAATTGGTTACTGGGGGCCGCTGGCCCGCGATGGTATCTGGCACGAAGCGCTCATTGGCCAATTAACAAAGAGTGTTTTTCCTGAAAATCCAGGCTTGGCTGG
>Ga0209518_1004086_pt1 | contig 11980 bp, 12 predicted proteins | sample RifGroB1_FD_183993 | JGI IMG/M metagenome (GOLD analysis project Ga0209518, IMG submission 183993) | Groundwater microbial communities from Rifle, Colorado, USA - Groundwater B1 (SPAdes) (version 2) | ecosystem: Environmental > Aquatic > Deep subsurface > Groundwater | place: Rifle, Colorado... | reverse complement strand
ATGTACTCACCACGGGACAGACCAGCACCATCTCGGCGTTGATTCTGTTCATCGACGGGGTGATCAGCAACTACTGTGGCTGGGCGATGCTGGCTAAGGATTACACGGCGAAGAAGTTCAACGGCAACAGCGACACCGAATTGGACCTTGGGGTTTACCCAATCAACTCGGTTGAGGAAGTTCTGATTTACGAGGATCTGACCTACACCACGTTCGAGGATGTGACTTCCGATGTTACGGCAGCGGAAGATGAAGGAATCCTGCTCTTCAAGGACGGAGGCACCGTATTTACCTCGGGGAGGCGGAATGTCTCGATTACGTTCAATGCGGGGTTCGCTGAAGAAGAGATGCCGGACGACCTCAAGTATGCGGCATCTTACTTGGTCGCTATTGAGTACACCAAGATCGACAAAGAGACTTTGGGCGTATCGGCCCAGAAGTTTAACAACCTCGAAGAAAAGTTCGAAAGCGACGATCTCCCTATGCTGGTTAAAAGGGTTCTGGACCGCTATCGCAAAATTCTGGTGCTTTAAAAGGAGGATCTTGGATGAGCAAATTTGCAGCAAGGTTATCCGCCAGAATCCTGAGAACTCGGACGGGGACGATTGATGGTGAGCCCCGGATCATAAATCTGGATCGCAACGAGAGCTTCTACGGGTACGTCGAGATCAACACCCAAGCCACCTCCCCTGTCGCCCGAATCAAGACTCACAAAGCCTGGTTCATGCCAGATGCTCCTGTCGGGGATGGGGAACTGATTCAGGACCGCGCAGACGATAAAAAGTACTTGGTCATGTCGCTGAAGAAGGAAATCGACGGCGGGGTCTGCGCCTACATAGACGGCACGGTTTATTTTGTGAACGTCACTTGCGACATCGAGAGATTTTCTTCAGCAACTAGGAACTCCTTCGGTAGGGCTACAGAAGCCGAAGGCACCATCGTCGCCTACGACATCCCGATCATGACCTCCTCGATGAACATGAACGTCAACGAACAGAAGGACCAGAATCTGGCTCAGGAGAAGATCAAGGTCGTGATCCAGAGCAAGGTCGAGGTCCAGATAAATGACCGCCTGATTTGTAGCTCAGGCAGCGTGTACAAAGTCAACAGCATCAACCGGGATGACCTGGTTGGGCTTTGGGTCCTACACGTAGATGTGGACGTGCGCTAATGATTACTTCAATCAAATTCAAACAATCCGACTTTACCAGGATCACCCAAAAAATCAAGAAACTCGAATCCAACGTGATGGACATCAAGAAGCTCTACTTCGTGATCGAGCACTACGCAAGGGCGTACAGACATGGGGTGGTCAAGGCCATAGGGACCGTAGCAGCTTCGACGGACATGGAAGGTGGGAGTAGGACCTACCCGGTTATCTCCTTCATGGATTTGTCTGCTTCCCCAGTTGGTGGTTGGGCTCCCCTTTCTCCCCAAGCAGTCAACAGCAAGATCAAGCGCGGGGGCAGGGTCACCTTTTGGTACCAGACCGGCGCCGTCTTCGACGCTGTTTCTGGTGCTGCTCTGGTTGGCTCCTACAGCACCAACAGGACCGCTACGGTATTCGCTGGGATTGATAAGGCACGGGACGCAGACGCGTACAAGCACGCGATTCTGACTGAGTTCGGGGGCCTGAATGAGAAGAACAAACGAGTTCCGGCCCGAGCCCTTTTCACAATCGCCAACGAACTTTTCAAAGCCAAAAGAAACGAAATCGAGAAAGCGGTTATGACCGCAGTTTTAGAGGGCGTCAACTGGGGAGGGGCTAAATGACACTTACCGACGTAGAAGCGTCCTTCTTCAGGTACCTCTACGAGCAACTCGAATTGCCTTTCGGCATCCGGGTGTTCGAGGACATTACCTTGGAGGAATACGCAGATTTAGAAAAGTGGGTCGTCATCGAAACCCTGACCAACGTAACCGGCTACCAACCGAAGCAATTATTTTTCCTCCACATGGCGACCCAGAATAATGGCAAGCGGTCTAAAGAGGTGCTGATTAGGTTGGTAGATCAGGTCATGCAAGTGGTCAACAAAGGCACGACCATTGTGGTCTACGACTACGATGACGGACAAGAAATAGGTGGGATGGAGGTTCAAGAAACCAGCCTCAGCCCTGTAATGCCCCACTTCAGCGGCGGGGCTTTTCGCAGCTTAACAGTCGGCGTAACTTACGTCGCTGAAACAAACTAAAGGAGATTCACCAATGGCCGTATTAGGAAAAGATTATCAGCCGATTGTTAAAAATGCGGGAGACGTTCTTGTCGGAGTGGCCCAGGTACGCGTGGGTAAGTCGTCCTACCGCCCTGCAGGTACTGCGGTAGTAGGTACCCCGATGGCAGCTTCCAAATCCAAAATCATCATAGACGAGTCCGATGGTGTGACCCCGATTGTCGCGCCCATCTCTGGCCTCTCGTCCGACGTAGCCAACACCTGGACGGGCCAGCCTGTCACTGTGACTGGGACCTATACCGGGATCTACGATGGCTGCTTCATCGTCCGTGCAGGTGCCTATAACGGTACCCTTGGGGATGTTCTGGCTGCTACCGGGAAGGTCGAGGTATTCGCTCCGAACGGCTTTAGGACTCAGCTTACCCTCGTAGCAGGGGCAGTGGCATCCACTGCGATTGACATGAATGACGAAGTTTCTGCTACTGAGTCCGGACTAAGCATCGCTCTGGACTTCGGTGCAACTCCGACTGCGAAAGTTGGGGACACTTGGGTCGTGCCGGTTTGGTCTGGTACCGCGATTGACCGTACCCAGACCTGCATCGTCACCCCGTTCTCGATGTTCCGGGGTGCTAACGAGTCTGTAGGTGGTCTGAAGGCTTCGAGCTTCACCCCGAAGCTGGACTCGGTGGCTACGCTCCAGTCGGGCTTTCCCTCCGAAGTAATGGACAGGATTGTAACCAAGACCAGCGCCCAGCTTAGCTTTGAAAGTTTTGAGTACACGAACCAAAACATTCAGGTGCTCAAGGATATCGTTTCCCAGATCATCAACGAGGCCAGGATGCCCGCCTGCCCGGTCGAATTGGTAGCTCGGACACGTGGTAATACTCAGGTCTCCTTTTGGATTCCGAACGCAGGTATCTCCAACGCACCGACCTACGCACCGACCGACGACTACTCCACCCTCTCCTGGGAGATGGAGGTCGTGAGCCAAACCGAGATCGCGAAGAATGGCGATTTCGTTGCGCTGCCTTCTTCGGGGATTCCGTCTTCCCCGAAAGAGTACGAAATTTTTCTCGCGTGGCTTCGTGCAGTACCTCTTTATCAAGAGGTTCTGTATAAGCACTAAGTACCTGTTTTAATTCAGATGTGAATTTAAAATCAGAGGGCAAGGGTCGCTCCCTAGTGGGTAGGTTAACCTCGTCGCTTGCCCCGCCCTCTGCGTTTTTAGTTAGACGAGCCTTTGACAGAGGTGATTGTGGTAGAAACTAAGATTTGTAGGGAATGCTGTGAAGAAAAAGCCGTAGTTGATTTTGTGTTTAATAAAGGAAAACCTACCAATCAATGTAAGGCGTGTAAAATTGTTTACAACCAATAAGTATTACGCAAAAAATCAAGTTAGGATATTAGAGCAAAAAGCTGAGTATTACATAGAAAACAAGGAACAAATAGCAGAGTACAAGAAGGAATATGAAGCCAAAAACAAAGAAAAGATTCTGGCTGGCTACAAAGCATACTATCGGACGGAAAATGGGTTCGCAAAACGACTCAAATACCGCACAGAAAATGATGAGTATGTAAGGGGGTTAAGGAGAGCTTGGACAAAGAAGAATCCTTTGAAAGCAAAAGCATACGGTGCCAACCGAAGAGCCCGAGATTATGCTGCTCCTGGCACTTACACTGATAAAGATGTCCGGGCACTTTACGTTGCACAAGAAGGTAGGTGTGTCTACTGCGATAAAGAATTTGGCGATAAGTTTCACGTTGACCATATCATTCCGCTAACTAGAGAAGGCACTTCCAACTGGCCCTCCAATCTTCAACTTCTTTGTCCTTTCTGTAATCAATCTAAGCACAACAAAACTCACGAAGAATATCTTGAGTACCTCGCAAAGAAGGCTCAAGTCGTGGCATAAAGAATTCACATCCGAATAATTCTCTTGGAGGAGAAATGACTAAGGCTAAAGTAGAAACTAAAGAAACCTGGAAACAAATCTCAGACAGAAAATACCAACGACTCACGGCAGATAATGAGTGGGTCACCATCGACGTTCCCTATGGCAAGATCGAGATGCTCCTCTCGGAGTTCCTCGGCAAGAATGGGATCATTGACCCTGCAACCGGGATTGTAAAAACCGACCTGATGACGCTCATATCCAACTTCGGGACTATCGGTGACATCATGCTGACCGAGTTCGACGAGCAGGGCAAAGTTAAGGCCCAAGGCAACGTCAAGAATCTTTCGATGACCGAAGTCCCTGCCCTCTTCACGATGGCGGTCCACATCATCGAAACTTTTATCAACGCGGTATCCTCGATGCAGGGAGCGGGGATGACCGCAGCGGAAAACGAGTAAGAAAAAAGGCTCCCGAGGAAGAGGACGATCCTCTCACCATCAACGACCTGCTGCATCTCCTCTCAGAATTCAACCCCCTCTCAGTCATCTACTACAAGTGGAATTACTCCTGGGACGAAATCAAACGACTTTACCAAGTCAAGACGAAGGATTGGGCTTCCAAAAGAAAGCTCGATTACGAGTTCCTGATTGACCTCGCAAGCGCAGCTTTGGGAGGCAAGAAAAAAGGGGAGGGGGAATACGGGCTGGACGAAGGAGATGGGCTGGATGAGATGACGCCGGAACAAGAGCAGGATTGGCGTGAGATTTTGGGTGATGCTGAGTTCGAGCGTCTGTACGGAAAATAAAGCAATCGGAATAGCGGGTTGAACTGGGTTAAGCCTCAAGTTTAACCCGCTATTTCCGTATGGAGAGCATTTATGTCGCAGAATGAAAAACTGGGAATTGAGATAAATATAGACTTGGGGAAGGCCAAGGAGCAGATCGACCGGTTGAATGATCTGCTGTCTAAATTGGGGCAGTCTCCGGATGCTGCTGCGAAGAAGCTGGAGGCCCTGACTGCCCGGATTGAGGCTTTAGGCAAAGCTTCTGGGATGAGTCCTGAGAAGGTCAAGTCCTTGATGAAGGCGTTCGAGGACTCCACCTCCTTCGATAAGTTCTTCAAGAACTTGTCTAAGTTCGGTGAAGGAACTGAGAAAGTCCTGAATGCCGAAAAAGCCGTGATTCGCCAGAGGAACAAGGACCTTGAGACCGCAGGTAATGAGCGGATGGTCCTGATCCGCAGGCAGAATCAGCAGGAAATAGAAGAGCGCAAGCGCATGGTTCAGATGCTGAAGGCGCAAAGCCTTGATGACGCACGCAAGATACAAATCAGCGCTGCGTCAGGCTCCGCTGATGGAATGCTCACCACCAGAAACGCGTTCATCCGAAAGCAGGAAGAAGAGCTTGGGCAGCAGATCATCTCCATCAACAAAAACACCTCCGTGCGCTTGCGGCAGATAAGCCAGGAGCAGGTTGCAGAGCGCAAGCTGGCACTCCAACAACTCCAAGCGCATGGCGCCAACATGCAAGCTGCTTGGAACGCTCAAGCCGGGACACAAGGTGTCAAGTATCAAGGTGTGGATGGTGGGTTTGTTCGTTCGTCGGTACAGACTCAGAATTTGAATACCGATGCCTTTGCCCGAATCCAAGCCGAAGCTACGAAGATGAACGCTGCTTTGAGGGAGGCCCCCAAGCATGTAAATGTGCTGGATGTGGCTCTCGGCAAACTGACCGCTAGGATCGCTGAATTCTACTCAGTCAGAGCAGTTTTGTTCGCAGTCACCAATCAGATCCGGGATGCCATTTCTGGTGCCCTAGACTTCAACCAGTCGATGTACGACATTGCCGCAGTTTCAGGTTCTACGGATAAGGAGATGGCGATGATGGGGGATAGTATCCTCAACATCGCTACCCACTCCAAGTACACGGCTAAAGAAGTTGGCAACTTGCTGCAGATCTTAGCACAGGCAGGTGTAGCAGCTAAAGACATGCCTACGGTTTCCGGCGTGGTAGGTATGTTCGCCACAGGGACCAACGCAACCCCTCAGCAGGCCGCTGACGTATTCACCACCTCGATGAACGTCTGGGATATCCAAGCAGAGGACTCAATCAGGATTGCTAACACCCTGACCGCTGCACTCAACGCATCCAAGTTGGAAGTGGGTGGATTGAGCACCGCCTTCAACTACTTGGCTTCGCAGGCATCCACCTTCGGATATTCGCTTGAAGAGACCGCAGGTATCATCGCGGCAATGTCTCAGGCGGGTGTTAAAGCCAGCACCATAGGCACTGGTGTATCCCAACTCCTAAAGGATTTGGCTGCTCCGAAGGATCGCCTCAAGGATTTACTCAAGACGTACAAAATCGGCCTGGATGAAGTCAACCCCACAATGCACTCTTTCGCGGACATTGTGCAGGTGTTCACAGATAAAAACGTAGCTGCCGAAGACATCTTGGCACGAATGGATACCCGTGTAGGGCGCTCATTAGTTGCTGCGATGAAAGTAGGCGCGGGTGCCTTCAGGGACATGACCGATGCAGTAACCGGGTCTGAGTCCGCTATCGTAGCCTACTCCAAGAGCATGGAGGGTGCTCGGGCGAAGATGAATGTCCTGAAGCAGTCGTTCTTGGCTGCGATAGTCAGTATCTCAGAATCACTAAGTGGGGTGTTCGGCCCCATGATCTCTGTAATAACTACAGTAGTTCAAGGACTAGGGACTCTCCCAGGCCAAATTATTTTGTTTGCAGTAGCCCTCAGAGTTTTAATTCCGGTAGTAAATTCCCTCACAGTGTCGATGTTAGCCAACCCCTTATTTGGCACCTACGCTGCGGTGGCTCTTACCATCGCCGGAGTAGTAGCCGCTTTGGGCTACTTCGGTAATAAGACTAGCGAGACCGCTGAAATATTTAAGGACTACAACGACAAAGTTCTCCAGAATGTTGAAGCGTACCAACAGGTTACTAAGGCAGTAAAAGAGTCCCGCAGGGAGGCTGAGCAGAACGACAAGGAACTGCAGAAGGCGGGAGAACTTTATGACAAGTTAGGAGAAAAGGCTGAAATCAGTAACAAGGTCCTGGATAAAAAAGTCAAGATCACTGATGCCACCAAACTAGCGCTGTATGAACTACAAAAGCAGTACCCCCAGCACTTCGATAATATTGACCTTGAAAACCTGAAGTACGGAGATCAACTAAAAATAATCCAGGCCATCAACCGGGAGCGAAAGCTAAAGGACATCAGCAACGTCAACGCGATGAACAAGTTGGACGAGTCTATAGCCGAGAAGCAGAAGCGTGTTGCTGAACTGGAAGCCCGAGCCCAAGACGAACCTACCTTTTTTGGCCCAGGTTATATCGGTACCAAAAACGAAATTGATCAGTTGCAAAAGGACATAAAAGCGGAAAAGCAGGAACTTGAGAGAACAGCCCAGATGACCTCAGCAGGTTCTTGGTACTATAACAAAGGACAACGCCACTTTAATGATGGTTCTCCTGAAGAGGATAAAAAGAAGAAGAAAGACAGTAAGTTAGGAGGTAAGGAACCCAAGGAGCGCGTACCTACTCCCAACTCCGACTACATCAACGGAAAGTCCTTCGAGGATTACTACGAGGAACAAACCACAAAGTACGCTGAGGATAGGCTTAAGGCAGATCGCGCTGCTAACGAGATAATCCTGCGTGACAAGGACAAGACTGAGAAGGAGCGCAATGAGGCGCTTCAAAACATCATCAAAATCAACCAGCAGATTTATGAAAAAGAGGTCGAGGCTGAAAACAACAAAATCAACGACCGCCTCAACAGCAGCAAGCCTACCAGTTCGTTAGAAGTAGGGCGAAGCAGGGCTCTGGCGGAAAAACTCAAGAAGGAGGCTGAAGCAGCCGTAGCTGAGAAGAGGGACACCGCAAACGATGCTGCACGTAAATCTGCGGAGTCGTTTGGTGGCCCGAGTCTTGATGCAGCCAAACGCGAGAAGCAACTCGATCTCGAACTCAGGACTGTCCAGCAAACCGCAGCACTCAAGAAGGAGGAGACCTACGCGGCCTCAGAGATTTACCGGATCGAAGAGGAGACTCTGCTCAAGACTATTGAGATCGGGGAGCAGAAAGTAGTTAATCTCGAAATCGAAAACAAATCCATTGAAGCTTGGATCGAGCAGAATAAAAACAACGATGCTGCCAAGCAGAAGCTTGAGGAACTTAAGCGGACCCACGAGCAGAACGTAGATCGTATCAAGGAGCAGAACCTCCTCCTCGAAGCTCAAGGCAAGCAGTACGACCGGCTGGCTGACCACTCCTTCTGGGGGAACTTCAAAAAAGGATCTGGTTCTGCTTGGTCCAGTATCTCCGACACCGACAAACTCTCCCAAGGTCTCGGCTCTGACCTCACCAACTCAGCATTCTCCGGAATCACAGGCACCTTAAGTAGCACCCTCTCCACCTTCACGATGCCTGACCAAGATGCTATCGACGGTATCAAGTCCAAGATCAACGAGTTGAATGTCCAGAAGGCACAAATCCAAGCATCAATCAGTTCGATCACGTCGAAGGGCGAGTTCATGACCGGCGCCGACAAGTCTGCGCTTAATGAGCAGGCGTCTGGGCTGGAGGCTGTGAATAACCAACTGAAGGAGCAGGAGAAGCTCCTTGACAGACAGAACAACGCTTGGTCTAGGTTCAAGGATGGGCTTGCTGAGACCATGAAGCAGATCCTGAAGACACTGCAGGAATATATTATCAAGTTGATGGTCGTGAAGATGGTTGAAAGCATGATCAGCGCGTTTGCAGGGAGTACGTCCCAGACAGAGATGAACTCCCCCTCTGGTATTTCTCAGCCCGCCTTTTCAGGCGGAGATGCTGACTACTTCCTGCCGAAGACGAAGATGGCAACTGGAGGACTTGTCCCTACCAACATGGGCACCCCTGGAGTTGACAGTGTGCCTGCACTTCTGACTCCTGGCGAGTACGTGCTCCCAGTTTCCGTCGTGCGAAAACTTTCCTTAGGCTACCTCGAAAACCTGAGGCTTAACAAAATGTCTGGGTACACAGAAGGTGGTCTTGTAGGTGGAAACAGCAGGCCTACCACGGCATCCGGGGAGAAGTCCTCGCAGAGCCTCACCATCGTGAACGTCTTGCCTGATCAGATCCCCCAAACCACCGATGATCAAATCATCAACGTCATCTCCTACGACATGGCGCGGAAGGGCCAGACGTATCGTGCTGTCAGGCAGGTCGCTGCAGGATAATGCGCGTTCCTGAAGACCTAACAAATAAAACATTCGGCAGGCTTCTGGTGCTTAAAAGAGCGCCAAGTAAAAACGGAAGAACCTGCTGGCTCTGCTTGTGTACCTGCGGGACTTTTAAGGAGGTGCGTGCTGCTAGCCTGAAAAATGGCAGCACCACCTCCTGCGGTTGTAAGCGAAGAGAAAGGTTCCACGAAATGATGAAGCAGGGGACCTTACGTGGAAGAGGCATTGAGCACATGAAATGGGCAGGTGCTATTAAATCCAGAGATGGGAAATCCTGCTTCCTCGGTGAGCACCCAAATAAGTTAGCCACCCACCACCTCTATTCCTACCACGCCCACCCTGAATTGAGAACTTCTCTATCCAACGGGATCACTTTGTGCGACCAGTGCCACAAGGAATTCCACAAGATGTTCTCGTTCAAATTTAATAACCCAGAGCAGTTCACGGAGTTCCGTGAGTACTACTTCGACCGGATGTATTCAGAAATGGATTTGAATTCGGATTGGCATATTTCTTTCTATTAATTTTAATAATTAAAGGCCATTTTCTGGTCCAGAAATAGGTAGCAGCAGCTTTTTCTTACTTGAGGAGAACCCATGCCAACCCCAGTTTTCCCTACAAATTATACTACAGCGGGCCTGCCCTCTACCACAGGGACGGACCACAGATTACCCAATCCCGCCCGACCATTATCCGAGGCAATAAAAGTTCCCTCAATCACTTTTCAAGCTGATTCTGGGCACACGCAAAGAAGGAAAAAGAGCAACCCAATAAGAGTCTGGGATTGCAACTACCCGGCGCTCTACGCGAACCAGGCGCAAGCCATTGAGACCTTCTTTCTACAAATGTACGGATCTGTCACCTCCTTCGATTGGTGGCACCCAGTTTCCAAATCAAAATTCCACGTCCGCTTCCAGTCAGACACGCTCGAAAAAAAGTATATCGAGCATGGACCTAAAGGCCCTATCTACACGCTCTCGTTCAAGCTGGAGCAGACGTGGTAATTCCTGTTGATCCCGAAGTTCTCCAAAATCTTCAGAAAGAATGCTCCAAAACGAATAAAGAAATCTGCGGAATTATAAGCACGAACCAAGAAATCTTCTTCATCTCCAACGTCTCCAAATCTCCCCTCAACTCCTTCCTGATGGACCAAGCACAGTACTTCCGGACCCTGAATACCCTCTCCCGTTCAGGCCTTGGAGTACTGTGCCTTTTCCACACCCATCCTGGAGCTACAGCAGATCCTTCTGCTGCGGACTTGGAGTTTATGAAGAAGGCACTTTACCCGATGCTGATCGTTTCTCACACCTCCTGGAGGTACCTAGATGGCCCGGATTAATCACCCGCTTTTCCAGAAGAAAACCACCGAATCTTCGCAGGGCACGTTGCTGCACCTGATAGAAATTGAAATCCCGGACAACCCTGTCCTTAGAATCGTGGACAGCAACTGCGACATCTCATTTGGTTCGGTGGTTTATTCTAAATTCCCGGTTCAATATTCCGGAACTACGATGTCGTCAGATGGCTCCATCGACAAAGCCACGCTGACCGTAGCGAACCCAGGTAGGGTTTTTCAGTACTACGTGAACGACTTCAAAGCTTTGAGAGGAACCAGAGTCTCGATAAAAACGACCTACGAATTCTTCGCTGATTTCATTTATACCTTCGGAGCGGATGGGACGGTTTCATCTGAAGCAAATGGCCTGGCAGATGCCTCAGCCTACATCGAGGACGCCTTCGTAGTTGATAGCTACACCTCCAACGAATCCGCAATCGTCTTCAACTTGGACCCTGTTGTTGATTTCAACATCCGGTTGCCTAGAGTTGCATTCAGTTCAAACGTCTGCCGATTCAGGTACAAAGATCCCAGAACCTGCATGTACACAGGTTCCCTAGCAACCTGCAAAAAAACTCTGGACGATTGTAAGCTCCATTTGTTCGAGGTGGTTGATGCAGGGTTCACGACGATTGGAGCGGGGAGTTCCATCGCTACGACTACGAATGTCGTGACTCCGATTGCAGGAGATTTTCTGACGATTGGCTCTGAACTATTTGAAATTGAGGGAGTTATTGAAGGTTCTCCACTAACCAACCAGCCAACCTCGACCACGACTGATGGGCATAAAGTGGTCTACAAGAGGCTCGTTTATTCAGGAACTTCAATTCAACTGGCCTCTGCTTCTACTTTGGGCGTTTCTGGGGTTGGAAAAATTGGCCGAGGAAATCACGAACGATACGGTGGATTTCCTGGGGTTCCTTCAGGAGTTCGTAGGATCAGGCTGTGAGGTTTTTAGATTACCTGAAGATCCCCTACTGCCACAAAACCTCGGACTGCTTCAGCTTGGTTCAGAAATTTTATGAAAATGAATTTCAAATTGAACTTCCTGATTTCGACTACTCGGAGAATTGGCACGACGCAGATCCGGATCTGATTTTCTTGAAAGCAAATGAATTTGGATTTTCGGAAATTAACGAACTTCCCAAGTTTGGCGACGTTCTGGTTTTGAAGCACCGAGGGCTCCCCACTCATCTTGGGGTAGTCATAGACAAAGGGGATTTCCTCCACACAACTCTAAAAGGCACTGCCTGTCATTCACACGTTAGCGGGTTTTGGGCTGACAAGATTTGTGCAGTCCTCAGGTACAAAAAGGACTGACCATGAAAATACT
>Ga0209518_1004079_pt1 | contig 11999 bp, 7 predicted proteins | sample RifGroB1_FD_183993 | JGI IMG/M metagenome (GOLD analysis project Ga0209518, IMG submission 183993) | Groundwater microbial communities from Rifle, Colorado, USA - Groundwater B1 (SPAdes) (version 2) | ecosystem: Environmental > Aquatic > Deep subsurface > Groundwater | place: Rifle, Colorado... | reverse complement strand
GTGGACCAAGCCAAAGACCAGAAAAATAACACTATGAAACTAAAACCAATAACACTTATTGCCCTCGCCGTGATCGTAATATCAGGTATATGGATATATTCCCAAAGGCAAGCGGCCATTAAATCGGCGGCGCCTATACCAGAACAAGCTCAAACTACTCCAACGCCAGAGGCAACTCCAGGAAGAGCGCTTAAACAAAACGAGAAGTTTATAGCACCTGTCGGACTTTATGTGACTGTGCCTGAAGGAATGAGATTTAGGCAAGATATAGCAAATGATCGGTTTATCAACTTTTACATAGAATCAGGACCTGAGGATGAACCGACTTACCAACTTTATAGCCTTTATCAAGCCGACAATGAAATAACAGAACAAGGATTAGAGCAAGCAAAGAAAGATACAGACCCAGACACCATCAAAGAAGCCACCGTAGGCGATTACGTGGGCTTTGAAGGGCTTGTTATCGGTCCTAAGACTAGATACCAAGTTCTTGTAATTAAAGACGGTAAACCCCTCTCTTTCTCGACATGGCCGCCCACGGAGGAAAACAAAGTCATTACTGAGCAAATACTGTCCACTGTTAGTTTTAAATGAATGCAAGATGTTATTGCGTGACACGACCAGCTTCAATGGCTGCTCGTGACCGATAATCCCCAGGATAAGGACTCCACCCGAAACCTACTTCAGAAATACCTGAAAAATACTGCTCTTTTTCCGTGGGTAACATAGTAAACTCACCAATCATTAAACCAGTGCCAGCAAACTCTTTATTACTATCCAAAACCAATAGGAAAGAGAAAGGTGGAAAGGCAATTTCTTGACACCAAATCCAGATGCCAGTTTTTACGTCAATTTTGAGCTGCGGACCCATGGTTCTGATTTTTGGTCCAAGATACAGTGACATGCCCAGATCGAGTTTAGCCGGTAGCTTTTCTGCAGATTGCTCTAAAACGATGCGCCTTATTTCAGGATACCGACCAGCTAAGTCCCAAGTACCGCTCAAACTGCACATACAGGAGAGTACTTGTCTGACAAAAGCACCTGGCTTAACTGTACCCGTTTGTTTGTTGCCGAATGTTACTTCCCAACCAAAGGGGCCAATAGATTGATCAAGCTGTGGAATCGTGCCTGAATCGAACCCTGTGATTATCTTCTTTGCTACCTCAACCCATTTTTTATACTCTCCCCCATAAAGTGTCCCTGTAAGTGAGTTGCAACCTTGACAAAGGGTGTAACCAAAAATGCCACCTTGCCCTACTTCTAGTTTTACCTTATCGTGTGCAAAACCACGCCTTAGCCATCCATCAAGGTCGTATTTCTCATGACGGCTTTTATTACCGCTGGATTTTGGAGGTATGTGTTCTTTAGTCAACTTTGCCAGACGACCACACAAACGACATTTTCCTTGGAAAGAACTTCTTGGAAGCATCAGTGAAGGATTGGTTGGTGTGCTTAGGTTGGAAGTGTACTCTGCTGGAGCGGAAGCCCAGGCTTCATCATATAAGGCTTTCAAATGAGGATCGGTAGGGTTCACGTCTTTAGTAATAATTCTCCACTTACTTGAGTTCATAGTTTAATTGTATCACAACTTATGTTGACATACACCCACTAAGTGAGTATGATAGGTGTTATGAAGCACTCCAACCTAGGGAAATTATTAAAAACCGAACGAGAAAAACGAGGCTGGGAGCAAGCTGATTTGGCCGCAATGCTCAAAAGAGGCCAACAGACCATTAGTAGATGGGAAAAGGGTAACTCCCGCCCGAGGCAGGATGACTTACTAAAATTAGCAAAAATCTTTTCCGGAGATGAGGACGTGTGGCTCACTATAGCCGACTATCAACCAGAAGCTCCAGATATCTCCCTTGCCCCCTTTCTACCAATTTTTAATCTAACACCAGAAAACTTTGAACTTTTTAGCCGTGATCTTGTACAAGCAATTCACCCCACTGCTTCAGTACATCGTTACGGAGTTCCAGGAAACGATCAAGAAGGTATTGATTTGTATGCCGACCACTCAGATAAGAAAGTTTTTGATTATCAGTGTAAGCGACATAAGCAGTTTGGACCCGCCGACATTGATGAGGCAGTTAAAACCACGACCCTTAAAGCAAACAAGCATCATTTATTACTCACCAGGAGAGCAACTGCTGACGCAAGGAAAGCCATAAGAAAACACAAGAATTGGGATTTGTGGGACCTGGAAGACGTTGCTGCCGAGATTCGTCGACTCCCCCAGGATGACGCTCTTCGTATAGTTGACACCTACTTCCCAGGTTGGCGCAAAAAATTCTTAGGTAAAGATGACCCAAGTCCTTGGTTACCACCTGAAGATTTTTTCTCGCCTCTTATGAGTAAGTTAAAAATATTTAGTCATGGGTGGTCCTTTGTTGGAAGAAAAAAAGAAATTGAATCTTTACAGGATTTTTGCAAACAAGACGATTTGCGAGCGATAATACTGAGTGGGCGCGGAGGCATAGGCAAAAGTCGTCTTCTTAGAGAATGGACAAGCAAACTCCCCAGGCCAACAAAGGTAGTTTTTCTCTCAGAGAGAATTGAAGTGTCGCCACAGGATTATGGGTTCTTACCTAAAGGACCTGCTTACCTAGTTATCGATGACGTTCATGATCGAGCTGATATGTTAACGATTCTGAGCAGTATTGCCCGTACCCGCCCAGAAATAAAATTGGTACTCAGCACTCGCCCGTATGGCGTTACTCGTTTACAGGATGAAATGGTCCAGTCTGGAGTCACCTTTGATCGTGATCAGTCAATTAATCTTGATGATTTAACCGTAGAGGATGCCAAAAACCTCTCAGAAGAAATACTGACTGCTGTCAACGGTGACAAAAACTATGCCCAACGCATCGCAGAGATAACTAAAGATTGTCCTTTGGCAACCGTCGTGGGAAGCCAATTAGTTGGTAAGGGGCAGATAAAGCCTGAAGTATTAAATAATGACGAGGAGTTCAGACAACAACTAATGAGAAGCTTCCGCAATATTGTGGCGGGACAAATCGGTACTTCCAATCCGGAAGCGGTGCGTGATCTATTGAATCTGATCTCACTGATCCAGCCAATAAACTCTTTAGACCCTCACTTCCAGCAACTAGCTGAAAAGCTGTTAGGTCAAAAAAACGACCATATTCTTAGAAATATAAATGCACTCGAGGATGCAGGAGTTTTACTAAAACGGGGAAGTAAATCAAGAATTGTTCCTGATCTATTAGCTGACTACATCCGGACTGACGTCTCTTATGATGAAAAAAATAGTCGACCGACTGGTTATGCTGATAAGGTTTTTGATAATGCCCAAAACGAATTGGCAACAAATCTCCTTGTTAATATCAGCCAACTAGATTGGAGACTCTCTTCAAGCGGTGTACAAGCCAGTTTGTTGGCAGAAGTTTGGGCTAACTTAAAAGAGCAATTTCGTAAGGCAAAAATCTACGAACGATCATCCATTCTTACAGCTCTCGAGAAAATAGCTTACTATCAGCCAGAACAAGTGTTGGAATTTGTCAGAATAGCCTTAGAAGAACCGATAGACGAAATTGAAGACCAATATAAGCAATATTCATTCACAGACCCTTCTTACCGTGTAGTCACGGAAAAAATTGCTCCAGTATTGAAATATGTAGCCTACCACCAAGATTACCTGCATGAAGCACTTGAGCTGCTCAGAAGACTTGCAGGCCAAGATAAAAGAACAACTAATCCACATCCCAACCATCCACTCAGAGTCTTACAGGATATTGCCTCGATTGAGCCAGGTAAGCCTGTTGTATACAACCAAGCTGTTGCCGACCAAGTTATTAGCTGGTTGAACGATGTACCTTCCCCTAACTTTTCTCCATTCGATGTTTTGGACCAACTGCTCCAAACTGAGGGACACACATCTGAGACAAAAGGAATTACTATAACGATGAAGGCATTTAAAGTAAGACCAGAGGCCGTGGCTGGACTAAGAAAACAAGTTATTGATGCAGCATTTGATGAAGTAACAACCAAGCCACTTAAAGAAGGTTTGCGTGCTATGAAATCTATAAGCGCTGCTTTAAGTTTTCCCCGAGGATTGCTAGGACAACAAATTACAAGTTCAGATGTGGCAGCTTGGGAACCTGGCATCTTGGAGATACTCACCAAGTTGGAGGGTGTAGTAACAGATAAAAAGATTGACCCTTATATAGCAACCGAAGTAAGAAGTGCTGTTTCCTGGCATAGTACATACAGCAAAACCTCCACAAAGGTTGCTGCCAAGAAAGTGCTCGCTACTATCCCAACAACCCTGCCGTACGAGGTATCAAGAGCTATCGTTGATGGGTGGGGTTGGACATTTGAAAGGGAAGGTGAAAATTACAAAAGAGATGAGGCAGCTTTAATTAAATGGAGAGATAAATTGGCAAAAAGACTGGTTTCAAAATATAAAGAAGACTTCCCCTCATTGACCAGGTTTATTGAGGAAAGAATCGAGACAATTAGGAATTCATCAACTTCCAGACATCCAGAACCTGGTTACTTTATTTCTGCCTTGATGGAAGTTTCGGCCGATTATGCATCCTTTCTGGGAGATTACCTACTGGATAAGCCGGATTCACCCTTAGCACAGTGGTTAAACGCAGTTATTTTTGCAACAGCCAAAACAGACAACAACCGAGCTATTAAACTGATGCAAGCAGCAGTAAAAAAGAAAAACGAAACGCTCACTCAGTGTGTAGCCAGAACTATCGGCTGGGTCCTTTACGACAAACCAATATCCGACCAAGAAATTGAGCTTCTAAGGCAATTAGCCCAATCTGAGGATGCTTGGGTTAGAAAGTCTATAGTTAGAGCTGTACAGAGATTTTCTCCAGAGCAAAAGCAGCTAGCACTAGAGATATTGCTCAGTATCAAAATCATCGACTCTAAGGAAGTGGCTGATGAAGTCTTGGGCGAATTTGATGATAAACATGGCAAATTTAAGGTTGGAGATTTGTCAAATGAGCAACTGAAAATTCTACTCGCAAGCCTGATTGAATGTAAGTCAATTGATGATTACCATATTGAACTGTTTCTTAACAAACTATCTCTTGCGAAGCCGAAGGAAACAGCCAAACTTCTGATGAATCGAGTAGAGTTTAAAGAAGCAAATCCAGAGCTAAAAGAATACGATCCGATCCCATTTTCATGGAATCGAAATGAGCCAATACGGTTCAACGAAGCTAAAGAATATGAATGGCTGCTTAGGGAAATCAGAGATTGGGCAACAGTCAAAACAGACAGTTGGATAAGGTTTCATTATGGATCTGATTTATTTAAGCTGGTATCCGCGGGCTTTGATGAAGTAACTCTAAAAGTTCTTGATGAGTGGACTTCGTCTTCTGATGAAAGACAGCTTATTGCCGCCGCAACCCTTCTGGGAGAGGCTCCAAGGAACTTTGTTTGGGATAAACAACAGTTCATCACCAAAATTCTTGATCATGCTCAAAAATTTGGAGACAAATGCTACAGAAGAATCGCCTCCGCACTTCACAGTTCGGTGCTTCAAGGTGGAAAAAGCGGCACGCCAGGGCAACCTTTCCCTGAAGATATTGAACAGCGTGATAAAGCATACGAAATGATGCAGAAACTTCCTGCGGGATCACCAACTCATCGGTTTTATAAGTCACTTTATGAGGAAGCCGTGTCAGAGATAGACAGACACACTAATGAGGACTTTGAGTTTGAATAGTGATTACTCTAGTAGTTTAATTTGCCAGTTGCCGTCCTTCTCAGATTTCCAGGTAATCCATATCTCGTCAAAGTATTTTTCAAAGTGATTATCGTTTTTGAAGGGTGCATATCTGGTCCTAAAGATATCAACCTCTGTATCGGTGAGTAAAGGGCTATGCAAGTTAGCTACCAATAACAATCGGCCTTCAAATCCGCTGTAGTTATTGAGATTAAGTTTTTCTAACTTGCCCTCAATTGCCTTCTCTAAATTTTCAAAGGTCAGAAGTCTAAATTCAGGTAGTTTATTCTGCTTCTTTCCTCGAGCTTCACTCCATAATTTACTAGCCTGATATTGATTGTCGTAAGTACCTACTAATTCGATTGCAGTATTTCCACTGCATATACAGTCGGGCTCGCTTTTATTAGGGTTGCCCAACCTCAAGAATTCAAGATTATTACTATTTAACTCGTTATATAGAGCCAAAAAACGAGTGATGGATGCTTTTTCATGAGTGTTTTTTAGTTTGGCGTTCATCTTGATTGAAGCTTAGATTTTTAATCTGTTGTAGTGGTTATATTCACCCAGAATGGACTTCATGATGTTTATAAAACGAGGTCCTCCCAGTCGTCCCAGCTACCATGTTCGTTCTTTGACCAGTCATAAATAGATTGGCTATTAATATGCCAGCGCCCATTGCGCTGAATCGCAATTCCACCAAATAAGCCCTTGCGACTATTTGTGTTTATGAAGTGTTGAAGGGCTTCAGCTTTAGCTTTAGTATAGGTTTTGCCATCTCGGTCACCGACATCTTTAGTTTCTAAAATTCCTAATCTTCCGTCTTCAAGCTGTACTAAGTAGTCAGGATAGAAAGTAAATATTTTACCTTCGTATTCGTATTTTATGCCAAAGAAATCTCTCTTGTTTTCTCCATTTTTCCACCACCAGGTGATTTTGTCTGATTTGGAGTTTAGTAATTCCTCAAATCTTTTTTCTGGCTCAGAACGATCAACAGGTAAGTATAAAGGCGTAAAAGCATAGTTGTCGTAATCGAGTTTCTCGTCAGTATGTTCATTATAAAAGAGCTCTGCTGGTAGCTCATACTGATATATTTGTTCACTTTCTTGAACCTTCCTCTGTACCTCTTTTTCCTTAACGAGGCGGTAAGTCTCTATTGAATCAGCCAAGATTGCTTCTAGAATGGCGCGATTACTACCGTGCAAGAAGGTTTTCTGAATAAGCATGATTTCTTCTGGCCATTGTTTGGAACCCAGATATTTCTTAAACCAGTTATATAGGGCGGTCTTTACCGGAGCAACAGAGCGTTTTACATTGCGGAATGACCGTAAATTGTCTTTTATTGCCTGTTCAAACATTACCTGGAGGTCGTTCCCTGCAATTGAGAGTTTCGCAAAAGCCTCACCGCTAACTTTTCCTTCTAATTCATCAAAGGATTTACCTTCTAGTTTTGTATCAACAATAATTTCTTGTTGAAATAATTTAAGATTAAGAGTAATCCCTCTTGCTTCAACTTTTTCTATATTTTCTGAAACTAGAGTGAAGTTCTCTTCAACCTTAAAATATTTATTTGCAACGGATTCAAAAACTGATGTAAAGCTTGAAGTCACATCGCCATAATCAACACGTGATTTATAATAAGACATCAACTCCATTGGCTCGTAAGAGTCAATTCTTTTAGCTTTTAAGTGCTTAATAATATTGGGGTTGTAGTCTTCCTTCTTTACTAAGATACTTTGTACGTTGGTATAAATGTAACCTCTGTTAAGAGCTTCATTGTCATAGTGCTTTTGCTCAGGCATTCGCAAAATACGACCTACTGTTTGAATTTCAAAGGTCTCACTGTGTGACTCTCTGAACTTTACCAAGATATGAGCTCTAGGGCAGTCCCAGCCGGTATCGATTGCTTGTTTAAATATAAGAAACTCAATTTCATTGTCAGGCTCGGAGATCCAATCAATAGCTTCTGATTTTTGTTCAGATAGCCAAATAGCTAACTTATGATTTGTTTCTGTAATTTTCTTTGATGCCAAAAATTGTCTTATCGCATCAATTTTCATTTCGCCAGCTTCAGATGAAGGGATTTGTATTAGAACTAGAGGATTAATTTTTGTGCCTTCAGCCTCAAAACTTTCTTTCAGTGCAAGTCTCTTTTGATAAGCAGCTTCCAAAATAACCTGTTGAGAATCTGTTTCATCGCCTGCAACCTGCTGAATGCTTTCATTTATGATTATTTCTTTTTTAATCATTCCTTCTTCAATTACCTCTTTAGGCTCAACAATCACATAGCCAGCAGAACCACGAGCAATGTCGGCAGGATCGGGTTTTAATCGAGGGGTAGCACTCATTTCTAACACTACATCAGCACCAATTTCTTCTCTAAGCTCATTAGTTCTCTCTGCAGTAGCTCCGATATGACTTTCATCAATGATCAAAATGATACTTCGTTGCTCTCTGGTTTTTGAGAGTACGTCTCTAAAATTAAGTTTTTCTCCATCCTTCATTAAAAGGTTTTTCCAATCACCCGTCTCACGCTCTTTCGTCCTTAATTTTTCCCAGTTAACAACAACAACTTCATTCCGAACAATTCGCTCTCTTCCTCCTGTAAATTCATCTTCGACCAGAGAAACCTTGGGAGATCCTTGGAACATTTTTTCCAGTGAATGTTTACTTTGGATGTGCAAGTTTCCTTTACCAATACTTACCCAGAGGAAACAAAGATCTTGATCCGGTACTTCTTTAATGAGGTTCTCTATAAACTTAGCAGTTATTATAGTTTTTCCACTTCCAGTTGGAGCTTGAAAAACGCATACTTCACCAGCTCCTTCTCTTTCAAGGAGTGACTTCACAGAGGTCACTAACTGGTCAACTGCTTTCTCCTGATATGGCTTTAAATCAATATTCATAAATTTCCTCGTAAATGTCTAAAATCTTCTGAGGGATTGGTTCTAATTTTACGTCATCCCAATCAGAAAAGTCATTTTTATCTAAACCAAGTGGATCCAGAGTGAAACAATAAAGAATCTTTTCACCTTGGAGATTTTTTAATTCCTTTTTCAATGTTTCTAGTTTTTCTCTGTCCAAGGAATAATAAACTGCTAGAACCTTTTTACCGTTATCAAAGATTCTGTAGTTTTCGGAATCAAACGTTTCTTTATAAACACCTTCCTTTATACATAACATTTCGGTGCATTTAAGTGTGATCTTTATTTTCAAATCATCTTTATTTGAACTTCTTCTTACGAATGTAGTCTTGCAATATCTTAAGTCACCACCCAAGCCTTGAACTTTAGCTCCCGAAGAATTTGTATACCCCTTTATTGCTTTAGCGATACGTGGGTAAGTTATATGCCTACATATTCCGTACTCATCCCACTCTTCCTTTGGCAACCCTTTCTTTAAGCAGGACTTACGCATCTGGCAATTTAGACCAAATTGACGGGTAATTGTATACTTAATACACCTTAAAGATGCAACTGCCCAAGTTTATCGATATTTATCTTCGTGCATTACTATCGGCTCCTTGGAGATTTACTCTTATTTATCTTTCTCTGGTTTCAAAAAAGTCTCATGACTACTTGAACCGCGGGTTAAGGAAGAAATATTCCTTCAAAGATTTACTAAAACTCCTTTTAAGCGGAAAGGCTCTTAACGACGGTTACATTGTTATTGATGAAACTGATGTAGATAAAAGTTTTGCAAAGAAAATGACAGGAGCCGGGTGGATCTATTCTAACAGAAAGAAAAAGCACATATTTGGATATCACATTGTAACTGCGGTTTGGACGAATGGAGTAATTACTATTCCCCTGGGCTGGAAAATATACAAGAAAGGGGGTGAAGAAACCAAACTGGATTTGGCACTTAAGCTCATCAAATACTGTCTATATAGTCTCAATATTAATCCCAAAGCATTTCTCTTTGACAGTTTTTATGCATCTGAAGAAGTTTTGAAATACTTAATTAGTAGTAGGCAGAATTTTATATCTCAGGTACACAAAAACAGAAAATTAAGTAGTTCAGAGGTTAGAGCAATTGAAAAAGGCAGACCTTATTGGACTAAAGTGGGCAATCTTACTGGGGGGATTAATGTTCAGGCGGTTAAAAACAGGAAAAAGTATTTTGTTACAAACATGGTTGGTATTAAAAGAGAAGAACAATTGGCAATCTACAAAGTCAGATGGAATATTGAAGAGGTATTCAGATTTAGCAAAAAAGAACTTGGATTTGAAAAGTGCCAATCAGTAAGTCTTCATGCACAAAATACACATTTTGGGACATGTTTCTTGTTATATGGATTACTACAGGATATTGCTGAAAGAACACAGATGACTGTATACCAAATTAAACTGGAGGCAACTTTAGATGTGAACTATGCAGAAAGACTCAATATTATGGACTATTTTACACCTGCGTAAGTCCTGTTTAAGACTGAGGCTTCATTTCCATTAAGTTCGTTATTTGTAGAAAGAATAGCTTGTCTATTACTATCACCATTTTTATTCAAATCCAGAACAGCATGAGCAACCGTTCCTGAACCAGCAAAAAAGTCAAGAATGATGCCATCTTTGGGACTAAACCACTCAATGATTTGCTTACAAAATTCAACGGGCTTAGGATTTTCAAACTCAACATTCATGTCTCTCAACAAACTGTCATCACTACTACCGAAAGACAAAATTGAAGGTATATTTTCAAACATGTTTTCTTTGAGTAAGTACTTTCTCTGCGGTTGAACAGACTCGTCCTTTCCAAAGACAACAAGCCCTTTATCAAGAAGAAGTTTCATTGTGGTAGGAGGGTTCCTCCAACCACGGCCAGGTATAGGGCAAGCTTTGCCAGTGACTGGATGAATCAAAGGTATAAAGTAGTCAGCGGGTGCCTTCTTCTTATTTGGCCAAGCCATTGAAACTAAACGGTAAACATCACCATTATCATCGATTTTTGAGTAAGCAGTCTCACCGCCAGAAAAGCTTTGTTTTTTTATCCACTCTTGAAATTCGGAATTAATAACTTCTAAATTTATATCTCTCTTGTATTCTTCTAGAAGCTCTTTAGGTAATTTATATTTTCTCGCAATTATTTTAAGATCATTAGGTATATCAATACTGTTTTTTCTTGCAAATAACTCGTTGGCTTTCTCAATTATTTTTAAGGCATTCCTTTTAGGTCTTTGTATTTTTTCTGTTTTAAATACTTCGCTAGCGTTTTTGGCATAAACGAACAAATATTCATGTTGAGCTGAGACTCCTCGTGCATCACCCTTAGGATTCTTTTTGTCCCAAACCATTACGCCTAAATTATTTTCTTCTCCAAAGATGTCATCAAGCAGAAGATTTAAGGTGGAGCTTTCATGCTCGTCTATATGGGCAATGAATAATCCGTCTTCCTTTAGTAACTGTTTTGTTATCCTTAACCTTTTACTCATGAATGAAAGCCATTTACTGTGCTTAAAACCATCTTCGTCATCTACCCATTTATCGTTATATTTAAAGTCTTGTTTACCTGTATTGTAAGGAGGGTCAATATAAATAAGATCAATACTGTTTTGATGGGTGTAGTTGAGTACAGACAATGCGTGATAATTATCACCTTCTATTAAAATGTGGGTTTGAGAATTATTGTTTGTTGCAATCGACTTTTCTTTTACGGCACTCAAAACAGGGATTGCATTTTCAGAATCTTTTTCAAATTTCTCTTTAGTTCTTTCCTCATCCCAAACCAACCCATACTTTTTACGAGATTGAAGTTGTTCAATAACTTTAATTAAATCGTCTTTATTAAGTGACGAGTAGTCTTTAGCCATATTATTTATTTTTCTTATTTATGAACTTCTCAATTTCCTCTTTTTTGTACCTTCTTACTCTTTTGACTCCAATTCGTATAGCCACAAGCACACCTTTTTTATCCCACAACCTAAGTGTATTAGGATGGACTTTTAGTATTCCTGCCGCCTCACCCAGCGTTAATAGTTCTTCCATAGGTTTACTTACCATTAGATACTAATAGAATACATAATATTTAACTTTATTTCAACACTTCCATTATAACTTTAATCAGGCAGTTTCAGGTAACTACATTAAAGAACTAGCGTTTCAAGGCTTAATTTTATAGCCTAAAAGAATAAATTAACCGCCTAACGAATCTATCGGGGCTTAAGTTTCTCTATTTACCAGAAGTAGACGAACCTAAGCCCCATTTTTGTTGCCTAAAACCAGTATGCCAAAATCAGAAGTAAAAGAAGTAAAAATCACATCAACCGTTAGGTATCAGCCCTCAGAGCGTGATACGG
>Ga0209518_1004069_pt1 | contig 12023 bp, 10 predicted proteins | sample RifGroB1_FD_183993 | JGI IMG/M metagenome (GOLD analysis project Ga0209518, IMG submission 183993) | Groundwater microbial communities from Rifle, Colorado, USA - Groundwater B1 (SPAdes) (version 2) | ecosystem: Environmental > Aquatic > Deep subsurface > Groundwater | place: Rifle, Colorado... | reverse complement strand
CTCCAATGTTATAATTGGAGGAACGATGGCAATACCGAGGGAAGCTAGAAGAATCACCTATTCAACTGATATCCGTAACAGAAAACGGATAGAACTTGATGAATATCAAAAAGCAATTATTGTAGGGACAATTTTGGGCGATGCCTGTCTGCACGAAAACTGGTCAAAAACTAATTCTCGACTGCAGATCCGGCATTCGGTAGCTCAAAAGGAATATGTGTTATGGAAATATGAGGCATTAAAACCGTTAGTGCTTACAGAACCACAACATTACGACCGCACCAATTCAGTCTGGTTCCGGACGATAAGTCATCCAGACCTTACAAAATTGCAACAGATGTTCTATCGAGACGGAAAGAAAATTATTCCAATTGACGATATAGTAACGTTCCTGTCTAATCCGATCACGGTCGCGGTATGGTTTATGGATGATGGAAACGCTGTTATACGAAGAGGAAAACTGTGTGGCTACAATCTAAACACACAATCGTTCGCTAAGGAAGAAAATGAGTTACTCGCAGAAGTATTTTCGGCGCTATATAATATTTCTTGTATAGTCGAAAAGAATCACGGTTATTACCGTCTTGCTATTTGGCAAGCAGCTTCTCGGAGAAAGTTTTCTGACCTTATTCAAGAACACATACTTCCTTCAATGAAATATAAAATCAGTTCAATAGGCGATTCTTCTAGCCCCGTAGAGACTGGAGTTCTGCAACTTGCAGAACAAAGATAGTGGTAGTGCTGATATAAGTCAGTAGTGCGCCATTATAAGACGTTGGCTCCTGTTTTCTAAAAAACAGGATGAAGGTATAGTCCATGCCGTGTAGAAATACATGGGAACACATGAACAAGGCACGGGTAGCGGAAGCTGCTCGTGGAACAATTCAAATGAAATGCGTTGTGTGTCTCGTACGAGCACGCAACTGAATTGGCGATCTCTTTCGCAAGAAAGATGGAGTGATAGTGCTAACTCTAAATTGCACTCGGTTTGGTCAATACGTCATGACTCTCGATGGCCTCGGTATGTATGTTGTCAGAGTACAGCAGTACAGAGCAGGCTCGAGCGGAACAAGAGAAAGGTGTGTTTCTACAAACAACAAAACAGCCCCCGCAGGGATGCGTTCGGGGCTTTTTGCCGTTGCTCAAAATAATTCCTATTTACGCAATACGTAGGACATTGCGTAGTCGGAGCCCTTAAAGAATGTTTTTGCAAAGTCTGCCGCGGCCCGCGGGCTGTAGCACTTGCAGGAGAAGATATCCAGATAGGTCGTGTTGGTCTGGTTGGCAAAGTGCGCCGAAATGCAGGAGGTTTCTATAAGCTGGACCATAGAGTAGCCCGCCACCTTTTCGTCCTCGCCAAAGTTGACCACCTGGCACTCGCCGTAGCGCTTCATGTCGATGCGGACGCACAGCTCCTCGACAAAGCGTTTGATTGCGTCTGCATCGCGGATGAGTGCCGGGTCGCAACCGTGCAGGTCGATAGAGGTAAGCAAGCCCCATGCTCCCGAATCTGTATACTCTTTAACAATGGCGTCGTCGGCTCGTACTGCGTCGAGAGCGTCGCTACGATAGACCTCTCGAAGTGTAGTTGTTTCCATTTATTTTATACATGTACAATTGTTTATATAATTTTGCTGTGCCGGGTCTCCCGCTCCTCGCGAAAGGCTGACCGCACAGACTCCTGAAAATAGATTTTAATAATAGAGCCTGTGTGCAGGAGCGCAAGGGTTTTTTGAGCGTACTGTGCATAACTATGGATTTCTGGTACTATCTTTTTGACGAACAAAAGCGCGGTTAGCTCAGTTGGTAGAGCATTCGACTGATACTCGAAAGGTCCTAGGTTCGATCCCTAGACCGCGCACCAGGGGCATGTGGCGGAACTGGTATACGCGTGCGTCTCAGAAGCGCATGGAGCAATCCTTGGAGGTTCGAGTCCTCTCATGCCCACTAATCAGGAATAGAAAGTATTTTAGACTGGCTCGTGTGCCCGCTTATGATGCGTACTTGTTTTGGCAGTAGTTTGTAGTGTGCCGCCACCAGCTCGACAATGCGGATGTTTGCCAAGTTGCGCTCGGCGGGCTCTTTGACCGATATTTTAAAATGCCCCGCCGACACTTCCTGAACTAACTCTTTTTTGGCTCCAGCAATAACCCGCACTTTAACGTACATAAGGAAACTTCTTTTCAGCAAGTGCCGGCAGTGTTTTGATGAGCCCGCCCAGTTCGCCAGAGGTGAGCAGGAGCACGCAGTCATCCGGTTTTAACTCGTTTCCGATAGTTTCAAGCGCCGCGTTAGGGTCGTGTATGGCCTCGGCATCAAGACCGGCCGCCTGCACGCGGGACACTATTTCTTCTTGTGTTAACTGCTCATGCGTTGCGGCGCCCTGTGAGGCGGGTTCGTAGATATACACCTTATCCGCTCCATTAAATACGTCGTCATACCGGTAGAGCGCCGCATAATTCCGCCAAGTAAAAGTGTGCGGTTCAAAGACCACCACAAGCCTGCGGTTGGGAAAGTGGAGCTTCATGGCCTCCATGGCACTGCGCGCTTTTTCATAACTGGAGCCAAAGCCCTCCAGTACAGGCACGGTCGAATTGGGTGAAAGAAGTTCCATACGGCGTTTGACGCCCTCAAAGCTCGCCACGCCGGCCGCAAGTTCTTCCGGTGTCAGGAGCCCCTTTTCGAGCAGCAAAGCGCCGACCGCGACAATGTTTTCTATATTATGCGCGCCGAGTAACTCAGTAGTAACTGCCGTAATTTTGGCGGCGCCGTTCATCAGGTCAAACGCGGTTACAGCGCCGTACTTAATATTTTGCGGATACCACTGCGCATCCGGTGTCATGCCATAGGTAACAGTTGTGCCTGCGAAGTTTTTGGATAGGGCAAACGCGTGCTCCTCTCCGGCGTTAACCGCAAGCAGTCCGTTTGACGGGAGTAGTGCTATAAGTTTTTTAAATGGGGAGAGATACTCTTCGTGCGTCGGGTAAACATTAACGTGGTCGTGCGTTGCCGAGGTTAAGAGGACGCTATGCGGATGATAGCGCAAAAATTTTGAGGTGCTGTCCCAGTTGGCCGACGGATATTCATCGCCCTCGAGCACAAAAACTTTTCCGCCTCCTTTGTGCGCATGAGCGTCAAACCCTTTTGTTATCTCGCCGATAAAATAACTCGGGTCTTTGCCTGCATGCATGAGGCACCATGCCAAAGCGGCAGTGCAAGTAGACTTGCCGTAGCTGCCCGCGACGACGATGTTGTCGGTTTTTGCCGTCAGTTCGTTGAGCACATCGGGGAAGGACACTATTTTTTTACTGGAGGTAAAAGCCGCCGCGACCTCCTCGTTGCTCTCGGCGACCAGTTTGGCGTTTTTGCCGATGACAATCATATCTGCATCGTCGTGGATATTTTCTTTTTTATAGCCGTCCGCAAAGGAGATTCCGGCCTTAGCAAGGTAGTCGCTCACAGGCGGATAAAATCCCTCGTCCGAGCCGCTTATGCTCCACCCAGCCTCGCGCATAAGCAGAGCCACTGCGGACATGCCTTTGCCGGCTATGCCTATAAAATGGGCTTTTTTACCCTGCATGCCCTCAACTGTAACAAAGAAAAAACCGGCAGCCCATAGGGTTGCCGGCTGTGTTTAGTGCCAGTATTTTCCGTCCATGCAAGCAAAACAGTAGCTTTCAGGGTTTGGAGAGACTTGTTTCAGTACCTCAATCGGCAGAAACTCAAGGCTGTCGGCGCCGATAGAGTAGCAGATGCTTTCTCGTGGTACTTGTGCGGAGATGAGCTTTCCTATGTCTGGAGTGTTGATGCCGTAGAGGCACGGGTGCATTATCGGCGGACTGCCGATACGCAAGTGTATTTCCTTGGCGCCGTACTCCTTAAGTTTGCGAACAATAATAGGGAGTGTCGTACCGCGGACTATTGAGTCGTCCACCACCACGATTTTTTTCCCCACAATATCGGACGCGGTAAAGGAGAACTTTTGTGCCACCTCTTCGTCCCGCCTTGCTTGCGTCGCTGCGATAAACGTCCGCCCCACATAATGGCTTCGGATAATCACAGGGTCGTAGATGCCGGAACGGCCGCTTTCGGCATACCCCATCGCGATCAGGTTCGAGCTGTCCGGCACTGGTGTCACTATATCGGCGAAGTGTGCAGGACAGTATTCTTCGAGCATCCGTCCAAGGCGTCTGCGGTATTGCGCAACCGGCTCACCGAACACCACGCTCGATGGGTGCGAAAAATACGTGCCCTCAAAGCGGCATTTCTTTTCCGCCTTGTCAGCAAAACGATGAGCATGTATACCATCGCTGTCGATGACTACCATTTCGCCAGGCCCGACATCGCGGACAAAAGTCGCATCAAGTCCTCCGAATGCGACAGTCTCGGAGGATATGAAGTAGCTTCCATTCTGCATGCCGATTGATAGCGGGTGATTACCGCTTCTGTCCCGTACGGCAATAAGCCGGTCGGGCAGAAGGATGCCGAGCGAGTAGCTGCCTTTGAGTGACGAGAATATACCTGTTAGGTCGGCAACGATGTCTCCGCTCTGTTTTTCCTCTATTAAACGGAGGATAAGCTCCGAATCGATTGAGGTTGCCAAGGTCTGGTTAGACAGTGCCACCTGCAGTTCCGCAGTGTTAGTTAGATTGCCGTTATGGGCAAGTGCTATTTGTCCACGGCCGTAGACTCCGAGGATCGGTTGTATGTTGTCTCGGTGTGCATCATCCGTGACGGTAGGGTAGCGGATATGTCCGAGCGCGTGCATGCCGTGCAGGCGGTTGATGGTGTCTTTGTCAAACACTTGTCGCGCAAGGCCACGGCCGCGCTCGCGATACAAATTTCGACCGTCTGAAGTCACGATACCCGCGTAGTCTATTGCCCGGTGTTGGTTGCCGTGGAGACCAATGACGGTCAGCTCGGCGGCTTTATGGGCGTTGAAAGCGCCGAATATTCCGCACATGCGGTCCTCCGTTTGTATGAGAAGAGCGAATCTGCCCGCAGTATAGGCTAATGGCGCGAAAAGAAAAAGCCCCCGCGCTTTTGGGCGCGGAGGCTACTGTCAGTGGCGGACGATTGCTACGAGATAGCGTCCGCCGCCGCGGCGGGTATGCGGCAGCTCTTCCGCCAGGTATCCGTGCTCGAGGCTGATGTTGCTCTCGGGCACGCCCAGTTGTATGAACTGCCGCTTGGCGACGACCGGGAGATCCAACTCGACCCCTTCAGCAGTTTTGCGCACGCCGGCGCCCAGTCCGCGCTGTTCGAGATCGGGACCGACCTTGCGGTTGTAAGGGGCGTGGACCACATCGTCGTACCGGTGGAGAAAGTCCTCCGGCCAGATCGAGTAGAAGATCCAAGCCCGCATTTCTCTTAAGTCGGCATTCGGATCATGCTCGAGAAAGGTATCAACGATCGAGTCGACGACACTTTCGTTTATCCTCGAGCAGTAGTTGTGTTCGATGCGTTTGCGGTCGATGAGGCAGTCTCTGCCCATGTGGGCAAAGATTAGGCGCTCGCCGAGTACGGCGACGATGACACCGCATCCGCCGGCGCTAAAGATGCCCGCATCGCCCGTGTCCCGCAAAAAGGTGCCGTCGGCCGGCACTTTAGGGTTGCGGAACAGCAGCACCCCGTTGCCGAGTATAAACGGCCGACTGAGCATCGTCGGTTCGACGATCTCGCCGTTGAACTCGACCGGGCTCGGCGCGTAGAGACGGTCGGCTCCGAGCGAGACAAGCGCCTCGCGCAGCTTGCCCGCGAGAACGGGATTTTTTTTGACGTCGCCGGGTTCCTGGAAAGGGGCCAGCGACCACTCCTTGCCGGGGCCCGCAAAGCAGGCGGCCGTAAAGGACACGCCGCTCTGCGATGTCGTGAAGTCGTTTCTGACAACCGGCACAAGCATTGCGTCTTCGGTATTGATATTGGCGAGCATGACTCACCTCCTTGTCTTTGAACTGTGGTCTGGACAAAAACTAACAGACTTTTCTTCGTTAGTCAAAAGTGCTACTGTTGCTTTTATGTCGGGAAAACTTTCAGTGGTGGCAACGCCCATCGGCAACCTCGAGGATATTACCCTGCGCGCCCTGCGTATTTTAAAAGAGGCCGACTTTGTCGCCTGCGAAGACACGCGCAATACGCGCAAACTGCTCTCGCATTTCGACATTCATACTCCTGCTATTTCCGACTCTAAAGTGCTCGGACTGCTCGCACAAGGCAAGCATGTGGCTCTTGTTTCAGACGCTGGGACTCCTGGCGTATCCGACCCCGGGCTAGAGCTGGTGGCGCGCGCGCGCGACGCAGGCGCGAAAATCGAAACCATTCCGGGGCCCTCGGCGCTCGCGGCCGCGCTCGCAATTGCCGGCTTGCGCGTGCCGTCGTTTACTTTTTACGCATTTTTGCCGCAAAAAAAGGGCAGGGAAACTCTGTTTAAAGAAATGGCGGCAAACGAGCGCTCCAGCGTTTTTTACGAGTCGCCGCACCGTATACTCAAAGCTCTGGAGTCGCTTAAAAAAGTCGCCCCCGAGCGCCGGGTCGGCCTCTACCGCGAACTGACCAAGATATACGAGGAGGCGATTATAGGCACTCCACAGGAGCTTTTGGTGATACTAGAGAGCCAGCCGGTCAAGCAAAAAGGGGAGTTTGTGGTAATCTTAGAATAATGTCTAAAGAGATGATGGTCATAGCGCTCGGTCTCTGGATTATCACAGTCCGCACCATGCTTGGTATACCCGGCAGCTGGCAAACGTTTCTTTTTATTGTCACCGGCGTGGCGCTCGCTATAATAGGGTTTCTTTTGCGCGGCGAGGCGCTCGGGCGCGCCCGTCCGACCGGAGAGCCGAACTCCAAAAAATCTTCCTACTCTTTTATAGAGAGTGACACTCCTTCGGTACATGAACAAAAAGAAGGCATTACTTCCCTTAACTAGCTTCGGCGCGCGCATTCTGCTTGCGGCGGCCGGTATCGCGGCCGCGGCGGGAGCGTTTTTTATTTTGCCAGCGTGGTTCTCTGTTTCTTACTCCAGCGAGGCGACATCAACTCCGTCGGCGGTTAAGACGCTCCCGCAGCTCGACAAAGTAGCGTACGATACGCGTCTGCTTGCGCTCGCTCATGTCGCGACCTCGAGCCCTTGGTACACCGGCTTTCTTGCAGGAGCGACAACCACCACAATTGGAACTTCGACCTCAGCGCGCACCATCGTGCCGCTGTGGCCAGCACGCGCGGCGTACCCCAACTACGGCGCTCTTTTGCCCTTCAACCGCATAGTCGCCTATTACGGCAATTTTTACTCCAAACAAATGGGCGTACTCGGCGAGTACAGCGAGGAGGTTGTTTTAGAAAAACTCCGTGCGGAAGTCGCCGTTTGGGAGGCTGCCGACCCGACGACGCCGGTCGTCCCCGCGATTGAATATATCGACGTCACCGCGCAGGCCTCAGGTGGCAAAGACGGCAAATATCGTCTGCGTATGCCGGATACGCAGATTGATAAAGCGATTGCAATGGCAAAAAAAGTGGACGGCATTGTTATACTGGACATACAAGTGGGCCTCAGTACTGTGCAAGAGGAAATGCCGCTCCTCGATAAATATTGGGCAGAGCCGGCGGTGCATCTTGCGCTCGACCCGGAGTTCGCGATGCACGGAGGCACACCGCCCGGGCGCGTCATCGGCACCATGAGCGCGGAGGATATAAATTGGGCGGCGCAATATCTTGCAAAAATAGTGCGCGATAATAATCTGCCGCCTAAAATTTTGGTAATACACCGTTTTACAGAAGAAATGGTCACCGGCTATAAAAGAATCGAGCCGCTGCCGGAGGTGCAGATAGTGGTTCAGATGGACGGCTGGGGATTTGCCGCCAAAAAAATAAACACCTACAACGTCGTCGTCTACCCCGAGCCGGTGCAATTTTCGGGACTAAAGATCTTCTACAAGAACGACCTCAAGCAGGAGCCGAGCCGCCTCCTGGCCCCGCAAGAAATCCTGCGCCTTACCCCGAGCCCGATCTTTATTCAGTATCAGTAAAAGCAAGGGTACAATAGAGTCGTGGCATTTTTCGGCAAAGTCGTGGCAGGTTTACTGTTGCTTTTTTTGGTTTATATTTGGCGCTCCGGATCGGTCATACCCATCCTTCCCGACCAGTCCGGCGTTGCAACATCCACGCTCACGTTCCAGCGCAGCGACACGCTGTATTCCAAAGACCTGGTGTATGTGTATTACAACGGCGCAGTGGTACAAGGCGCGAATCCATACGCGTTCAAAATCATAGGGCGGCCGAGAGTCACGCTGACTCCGGACGACTACTACGCTGCAGACACAGAGCATGTCTTTTATAACGGAACGCTTGTCAAATACGCCGACCCGGATACGTTTGTATTTTTGTTGGACAAGGACAGAAATCCAACGGACTACGCCAAAGACAAGGACCGCGTGTATAACACATACCTCGGTACCGTTATAAAAAAGGCCGATGCGGGAAGTTTTGTCGCTTTAAACTATTGGTACGGGAAAGACAAAAACAGCGTCTATTCGATGACTCAAAACGGCGCGTACGACAGCGGTCGTTTTCCGATTAAGGGCGCGGACCCCGCCACCTTTGTGGCGGTGACCGACCCTGCATATTGCCGCGGAGACTGCACATTTGACGCGCAGGACAAAAACCACCGATATCTGCGCGGTGTCATAGTGCAGACGGAAACATCCTATTCCGCCACTATTTTTGACGCTCAAAACAGTCCGACTAAATATGCAAAGGATGTCGCGTACGTGTATTTTGATAACAAAATAGTATCGGCCGCTGATGTAAAAACCTTCGCCGTCATAGGCCAATCCGGGTCGGTGTTTAATGCTGGCCGCTCGTATGCAAAGGATAAAAAGCGCGTATATGTAGACGGTGAAATTCTTGCAAGCGCAGACCCGAATACTTTCATATTTATAAAAACAAAAACGGGCGAATTGACTAATTTTGCCAAAGACAAGAAGTACGTCTATTCCTCTTCCATCGGAGAGATTGTGCAAGGAGCGGACCCCGGCAGTTTTTTAGTGGTAAACGAATTTTACGCGAAAGATAAATCAAGCGTTTACTCCGTCACGCCAAGAGCGACGAACAACTTTTATTTTGTTCCTATAGCAGGCTCGGACCCGGGCACTTTGACGGTGGTGGACCCTTCAATCTCCGATGCAAAACTGACGGAGTCTTGCGGCGCAAACTGCGTGTATGACGCGCAGGACAAAAATTACAAGTATTTTCTCGGCCAAATAGTGCAATAGGAGAGGCTTTACATTTGCTATACTAAATGGCAATGCAGGAAAACCCCGATCAAATAACCTATTTTGCGGAGACCAACTCCCGCGGCAAGGAGACGCCTTTCGGCATCCGCAGCGAGGATAGGGGCAGGCACATGTACGTCATCGGCAAGACCGGCATGGGCAAGTCGACCATGCTGGAAAACATGGCGATACAAGACATCCGCAACGGCGAGGGGATGGCGTTTATCGACCCGCACGGCGGCACCGCCGACAGGATTATGGAGTACGTGCCGGCGCACCGGATTAAAGACGTGGTGTATTTTGCGCCGTTCGACCTGGAGCACCCAATCGCTTTTAATATTATGGAGGACGTCGGCTACGACAAGCGCCATTTGGTTGTCTCGGGGCTCCTCTCCGCGTTCCGCAAAATCTGGGTGGACGCCTGGTCCGCGCGCATGGAGTACATCCTCTCTAACACTCTTATGGCGCTTTTGGAGTATCCCGGCGCGACGCTGCTGGATGTCAACCGCATGCTCATCAACAAAGCGTTCCGCAAAAAAGTGGTGGAGAAGATTACCGACCCGATTGTAAAAAGCTTTTGGGTTGAGGAGTTCGCCAACTACACCGACCGCTACACGCAAGACGCGACGCCTGCTATACAAAACAAAGTGGGGCAGTTTACCTCCAACCCCCTGATACGCAACATCGTAGGCCAGCCGAAATCCTCCTTCGACTTCCGCAAGCTGATGGATGAGCGGAAAATCATCATCATGAACCTCTCCAAAGGCCGCGTAGGCGAGGTCAACACCAATCTGCTGGGCTCTATGCTTGTCACCAAGATTTATTTAGCCGCGATGTCGCGCGCCGACGTGCCGGCCGAGACGATGAAGAATCTCCCGCCATTTTACTTGTATGTAGACGAGTTCCAAAGCTTCGCCAACGAAAGTTTTTCCGACATACTCTCCGAAGCGCGCAAGTACAAACTGCGGCTTATTATCGCGCACCAATATGTCGAGCAGATGGAGGAGGAGGTGCGCGACGCCGTCTTCGGCAACGTCGGCACAACGGTATCCTTCCGCGTCGGGCCGTTTGACGCCGAGACGCTCGAAACTATTTTTGCGCCGCAGTTCGAGGCGACCGACCTGGTCAACCTCGGCTTTGCGCAGATATATCTGACGCTGATGATACGCGGGGTCGGGTCGCCGCCGTTCAGCGCCACAACCATAGCGCCGTTTGACCCGCCGCCGGAGCGCCACGTCGACGAGGTCATCCGTGCGTCGCGCGCCACCTACGGCAAACCGCGCGCTGAGGTGGAAAAGGTGATAGACGAATGGCAAAAAACCGACCTTGTCGTACCGGAGCCGCCCAAGCCTAAACGTGACTATAAGAGCACTACTGCTACAGCAAGACCTATAGTGCAAACGCCTCCGCCTCCGCCGCCTCCTCCACCTACGCCTATAGTGCGCGTCGAGCCTAAAAAAGAAGAGAGTCCCATGCCTCCTCCGGTAAAAAAGCCTTATTTGCCGCCCGTTAAAACTCCCCACCATCCTACGCTTGACGGCCCCAAGAGCCTGCGCGAGGCTCTTGCGCAGGTAACGAGTACTAAAAATCCGGCACCGCCTAATCCACAAGCTGGCGGAGAACTATCACCGGATGTGTTGCGCCAAATGCTCGACGTCGATGAACCAAAAGACACCCGCTGACTTTTTTCTTTTGTTCTTATTTTTGACGGTCATTGCATGGCCGCCGGCGCTCTATGCCGCTGAGTTAGTCAATATAAATACTGCAGGTCTTGCAGAGCTTGATACACTCCCAGGAGTTGGCCCTTCAATAGCCCAAAGCATCATCGACAATCGTCCGTATGCTTCTATACAGGATGTGAGCAGGGCGAGCGGGATAGGAGAGCCCGGCTCCAGCTCGTATGAAAATATAAAAGACCTGATAACCGTCGGCGGTGTTGTTACTCAAACTCAAACAGTTGCGACAAGTAGTATGCAGACTCAGACACAGTCTCAAAACCAAGCCGCTGGTGTTGGACCACCAACTATAACCGTACTAATTACGACCGATAGCCACCCGATGGCCGGCGGCGGCTCTTACTTTATTGCGACCGCATATGGTACAGAAGACTCGCCGCTCCCGAGCGCCCGGTACTTGTGGAATTTCGGCGACGGATCTGTGGCCGAAGGCTCAAGAGTATTCCATACTTTTTCTTACCCGGGCCGTTATGCGGTTTCGGTAACCGCTGCATACAATTATTCCACCGGCATCGACCGTGTTGCCGTCGAGGCAGTAGGCGCGGTGGTGTCGCTCGAAGCTCCTGGAGACGGTTCTTTGCTCATACGCAACAAGTCTTCCAAAGAAATAAATATCGGTTTATGGTCCTTGGTTGACGGCGGGAAATCCTACGTCATACCGGAGGGGACTATTATATTTGCTGGCGAGGGCGTGCGTTTTGCACCAACTGTTACCGGTCTTGGCGGGACTCGCGCCGCTGAATTGCTCTATCCAAACGGCGTGCTTGCATCGGCGGCACAAGTGTCCGCAAATTCTCCGCTGCGCGGCGAACGGGTCGCCGCTGTTGTCGCGCAAAAGCCGGCCGCTGTGCAAGAGCCGGAAGGCGAGGTGTTAGGAACCAGCACATCCGAGCCAACTCCCGCAGACGCCAAAACGTCTTCGTCGCTGTGGCTCTCACTCGGCGCGCTTACGGTTTTACTTGCGGGCGGGGCGGTAGCGGTTTATTATCTCGGGCTTTCCTCTAAGAGTACTGAAACCATT
>Ga0209518_1004055_pt1 | contig 12051 bp, 6 predicted proteins | sample RifGroB1_FD_183993 | JGI IMG/M metagenome (GOLD analysis project Ga0209518, IMG submission 183993) | Groundwater microbial communities from Rifle, Colorado, USA - Groundwater B1 (SPAdes) (version 2) | ecosystem: Environmental > Aquatic > Deep subsurface > Groundwater | place: Rifle, Colorado... | reverse complement strand
TCTGCCAGTCGGGTATCAGAACATCGGAGGAGAGGGCAAAGCCCTCATGCTTGCCAATGAGATACGCGTGTGGAGCGAGCACATAGTTTCCGGGATGGGAGTACCCCCAGAATTAATTTTCTCAGGTATGAGCTATTCAGGTACAAACGTCTCCCTGCGTATGCTCGAGAACGAGTTCCTGGGTAATACAGAGGACAATCTGGCCCTACTCCGCTTCGTCAGAGATCAGATTGCTGGTTGGTTGGGTTGGAGTAAGATTGGGCTCAAGTTCAAGCCCTTCAAGATGGCTGACGACCTGCAGCGAGCTGCGTTTGACCTGCAGCTGGTGCAGCAGAAGATGCTCTCCTTGCAGACGCTCTTAGAGTCACGCGACCATCAGTTCGAGCAGGAGAAGGTCCGCGTAGCCAAGGAGCAGAACCACAAGCTTTCTCTGGACCGCAAAGAGCAGGAGTTTGGCGGCGAGACTCAGGGTCGCATACAGGTCATATCCGCGAAGTACCAGGCTAAGGCACAGGAGATCACCATGGCTGCCCAGCAGGCAGCCATGGCAGCGCAGCAGGCGTTACAGCCGCAGGTAGATGCCAACGGGAACCCCATAGATCCCAATGCCCAGCCTCAGGTAGATGCTAACGGCAATCCGATTGATCCTAATGCACAAGCCCAGCAACCCGCTCAGCCACAAGGTGCACAACCAGCTAAACCTGCTGTGGGCGGCGAGGGGGCGATTGTCCGGGTGCAGAGCCAAGTACAAACCGCTGCAGCCCAAGCCCAACAGCCGGGGGTAGACATCAATGCCGTGGCCGATAAGCTAGCGGCTAAGATAGGAAGTCTGCCGGAGCCCAAGCAGGGCCAGCTATTGGGGGAACTCAAGACAGAATCTCCGCAACTGTATGAGTTGGTTCTGCAGCGCTTGAATGCTCCGGAAGCAGCTCAGCCGCTACCCGACCGTCTGCCTCCGCGACGTAGTTCGGCTAAGGCACAGGTGTAACTTAGGGATAATGGAAGGGCTGCTCGGCTCACCCTTCCGCCGGTTTCCCGGCTTAATTACTACCCCCCGACCACCAGCCCAGTCCTTGAGCTTTGGTAGCCAGGTGGATGCCCTTGCGATCCGAGCTCTCGGTGGGGCCTTTCCTAATTCTAATCCTGCCCCCCCATCCAGGGGGCAGGTCTTTTCTTCTTCTTCTTATTCTTTGAGGATCCCATAGCTGGGATCCTATTGATCACTACTCTTATCTCGGAAATACCCCCGGCTTTGCAGGCTAAAAAGGGAGGCGAGCAAGCTCGCCTCCCCGGAAAGACACCGCACTGAGCAATAGGGCCCTGCTCAGCCAGTACTGACACCTGGTCTCCACGGAGGCCATCTCCATGTGACGCCCGGAGGCATATCGAGACTAGCTGTCAGTGTGGATAGCATTCAGGACGATCCCTTCTACTCCGCACCAGCTACACTGGCCTGAACTGTAGTAGCCGAGGAGCGTGCCTCGAGCTACTCCACGTTCTCGGCTAGGTCCGAGACAGCGGAAGCAGGCCCACTTAACCTGCCCGCCCTTCTCTGTGAGGGCGGTTCCTAACTCCTGGAATAACGGACATGACCAGCATTCTGTGGGGCGCTTACAAAGCACTCGGGCTCCCGATCTAATGCCCCAGGTGTTTTTGCTGGTATCCACTCCGTGAATCAGGGCTAGGAGTTCGCAAGGAGCAAACTTGCTCCCGCTGTCTACATTCATCTAGATCTCCTCCACCTCCACGATCTCGTTTAGGAACGTGGTTAGTAGTGCCAAATAGGTTTCGATGAAGCTGATAGCGAGAGAAAGAAGAAACACCTCCATAGACCATCCTCTGGCCCACGGCGTCTCTCCTAGATGGGAAACCCCATCCTGCCCTAATACTGCTGCTATTTCTCTGATTCTTCTGCCGGAGAAGATTCCTCCTCCGACGCCTGTCCCTCCGCGATCTCGTCAAGAGCATCGCATAGGTCCTCTGTCTGCCCTGTCACTAGGACAGACGGGGGTTTCCCTCGGGCTGTCCGTCTCTTCCTGTCCCTAATAGGCATTGTGGGCATTCCTTTCTTACTAACCGTAGTTGGCTCACGTTCCTTATTCCACATTTGGTTACTCCATTTTAGAGGCTATTGAATCTGGCCAGCCGGGGTTCAAGTTGCTGCGTATTGGCAGGGGTCGTCATGAACGTGTAATCGTGGATACTGGACCACTGGGGTACGTCTGCAAACCAGCTCGGGGCATCGCTGATAGTGTATGGGAGCGGGTTACTGGTATAGCGATTCCACCCGCGATGCCATTTCACACCCCAAAATTTTTCATGGCCTGTGCATCCGCCTCGGCCTTCACCGACAAAGATGCACGGACGTCGCTTGGCAAGTTCATAGTCCAGGGGTTTCTCGTAGGGTATCCAGCTAGCAAAGACAACGCTGTGCGGCACTTTGCGGATTGCCTCGAGCGCTCCCATCCTACGGACATGGGATGCTCCTGGCGGCGGAGTCCAGTCTGTGCAGGTCCATGAGATACCGTAGAGCTTGGGCATGTGCAGGCCTAAAATTCCTTGGCCAGCGCAAACCTCAAGTACTTGACGATCTCCAACCAATTGGGCCAAGGACTGACAGAATTCCTGCGTGTACACAGCCCAGGAGACTTGAGTAGCATAGGCTCTACGGAGAGCGTAAGCCCCCATGTAATCCGTTGAGTTCATCACTTCTCGGAAACGCGCAGCAGTCACTGGTTGCTGCAGTGCCTCGGTTATAAATGGGTGTTCCACGAGGGTCTCAGTTGTCTCGTGGTACGGGTTCTTTCTTTTACGTTCGTGTGCCATGCCGACTCGTTAGTAGTTACCTGTTCCTTATTCCACAAGAACTTGAGACCGCGCCGCTCATAATTGCGCACGTTGACCTACTAGAGCTCACTCGCTTAGACTCGTCATGGCTTCCGGAGGTCTACCTTGGCGTTTCTTGATCCTCGAGCTGAGTCCCTGGCTATCCAACAAGCAGTGACTGATCAGCTCAAATCGATGTTCCCATTCCAAGGTAGGCGACAGCAGCTCATCCTGAAGGATGTCTATCCTGGTGATTCCGGGGACATCAATGACGTCCGCGGGCAAAAACAAGCCAAGCTGAGGGGGCGTACCTGGGCTACTCCCATCTATGCGGACCTGGAGCTCCGGGATAACGCGGGCAAGGTTCTTGATACCCAAAAGGGAGTCAAGCTCCTTAACCTGCCGCGGCTAACATCGCGCATGAGCTACATTGTAGAGGGGCGTGAAGTCCAGGTATCCCACCAATGGCACCTTCGAGCTGGTGCGTATTCTCGCATCAAGGATAACGGCGAGCTGGAGACCCAGTTTAACTTGGCCAAGGGGCGCGGGTTCTCTGTTGGGTTTGATCCCAAGAGTCGCAAGTACCTGATGACCTATGGGTCGGCCAACGTACCCTTGCACCCAGTACTCAAGGCATTGGATGTACCTGATGCTGATCTCGAGAAGGGCTGGGGCAAGGCCATCTTTGATGCCAACCAGACCAAGAACGGAGATCGCGAGCTCAGCAAGCTATTCAAGGCTATGTACGGGGAAGCTCCCAAGGATCGAGCGGATCTCGTTCAGGGCATACGCCAAGTCTTCTCCGAGACCAAGATGTATCCGGAGATCAACCAGCGGACGCTAGGGGCCCCTATCTCCAAGGTAGACGGCTCAGCCCTGCTTCACGCGTCAAAACGGTTGCTACATATTTCTCGAGGTGAAGCGACTCCGGATAACCGTGATGCCCTGCATTTCAAAGATCTCTGGGGTGTTCAGGATTACTTGCCCAAGCGCCTAGGGGACTATTCAAAGACGGTAAGCCGCAAGCTCAAGAACAACTTGGACCGCAAAGAGCGGATCCGCGAGATTGTTACCTCCGACATCTTCAACACCCCGGTCTCGTCATTCTTCGGGACATCGCTGGCTGAGCAAACCCACCAGGTTAACCCCATTGACATGATCTCTGGGCAACGCAAGACCACGATCATGGGACCTATGGGTGGTGTTGCTAGTGAGCACGCAGTCACCCTGGACGCCAAACTGGTAGATAACTCCCACGTCGGGTTCTTGGATGTTGTGCCTACCCCGGAAGGGGAGCGTACCGGCATCACGACGTTCTTGCCTATCGGAGCCTCCAAGAAGGGGCTTCAGCCGGTAACCAAGATGTTCAGCACCAAGACAGGCAAGCTGGAGGAAGTCTCTCCGGATAAGGCTGTAGACTCTGTCATAGCGTTCCCAGATCAGTACACCTGGGCAGGTGGGAAGCCCACCCCAGTTCGTAAGCTGGTCAAAGTGAGTGGGCAGGATAACCGATTCGAGGAGGTATCACCCTCCAAGGTGGATTACATCCTGCCATCGGCGCAAGGCCTGTTTACTCTGGCTACAAACGTCATCCCCTTCTTACAGAATGACTCCGGGGCAAGGGCTAACTACGCTAGCAAGCAGATATCACAAGCCATCGCACTGAAGGATCGTGAAGCTCCGTTTATTCAGGTACACACGGGCACCAAGGATCCTAAGCTAACATGGGAGAAGGTCCTAGGTACCGCGTTTGCCCCCCCGTCCCCTGTGGATGGTACTGTCATTGCCGTAGGGGATGACTACATCAAGGTTCGGGGCAAGGATAAGCAGGTACGGGAAGTGCAGCTCTATCGGCACTACCCACTCAACGACGGCAAGTCGATGATCGATTCTATCCCCCTGGTCAAGAAGGGGGATGAGGTAACCAAAGGACAGACGCTAGCGGATACCTCGTTCACAAAGGATGGGACTCTTGCCTACGGTATCAATGCCCGAGTTGCGTATCTACCCTTCGGGTCACGCACATTTGAGGACGGCGTGGTTATCAGTGAGTCCATGGCTAGCAGACTCACCAGTGAGCATCTCTACCAAGAGCGTTTGTTCGCTGGCAGAGAGACAGTTACAAGCCGCAGTAAGTACCGTGCCTACTTCCCGGACCGCCTTACAGATGCACAGTCCAAGAAGCTGGATGATGACGGAGTCATCAAGGTAGGGCAGAAGGTACAGCCCGGAGATACGCTTGTTGCCGCCCTTCGTAAGCGTGATCCATCCAAGGAACAGCTGATTCTGCAGGGTATCCATAAGTCACTGACTCGGCATTTTACCGACGGTGCGCTTGTGTGGGACCACGACCATCCCGGAGTCGTGGCAGAGGTTGTCAGACACGGACGCGAGATCAAGGTTCACGTAACCACGGAAGAACCAGCTCAGGTCGCGGACAAGATGGCCGGGCGCCACGGGAACAAGGGCGTCATATCGCGCATCATCCCAGATGCTGAGATGCCTAGGGACAAAGACGGTAAGCCTATGGAGGTTATCCTCAATCCACTGGGGGTGGGTGGGCGAGTCAACCCGGGGCAGATCTTAGAGACTTTATTGGGCAAGGTTGCCCACGCCAAGGGGGAGCCCTTCGCGGTAACTAACTTCGAGGGCAATCCGGATCGCCGTATCGTCAAGGTCGCTGGGCATTGGCGAACCGTCAAAGACACCGAGGGGAAGACCAAGGAGGTCTGGGTCAAGGAGCACGAGCGCACGTACTACAGTGAAGTACTTCGAGAGCTGGATGAGGCCGGGCTAAAGGATAGGGAACCTCTCTATGATCCTCTGACAGGAGAAGAACTAAGAGATGCTTCCGGCGAGAGCGGCGTGCTTACTGGTTATCAGTACATGCTAAAATTAGAGCACACCGCATCAAAAGGCCTTTCAGCTCGTGGTCAAGGCGCCGGATTAGAGTATGACGCCAACATGGGCCCCAAAGGAGGTTCTGGAGCGGGAGGCCAGCGCATTGGTATTCTGGGACTTTATGCGATGTTGGCTCACGGGGAACCTACTGCGCTCCTACGCGAGATGAATACGGTTAAGTCGGACAAAAGTCAGGATGAGTTTTGGACTGCACTGCAGGCCGGAGACCCTCTTCCTGCACCCAAAGCCCCGTTTGCCTACGACAAGTTTGTTTCCTACCTAAACGCCCTCGGAGTTAACGTCCAAAAGGACGGGCACAATCTTTACCTGCTACCCATGCTGGATAAGGAGATACTAGAAAACAGCAACGGCGAGATTGACCCATCTCGTATTGTTCGCGCCAAAGACTTACTCCCAGAGAGGAAGGGACTTTTTGACGAGGATATTACCGGGGGTATGGGTGGCTCTGGGTGGGCGCATGTATCTCTTCCCGAACCTGTGCCCAACCCCATGTTTGAGAAAGCGGTAACAACGCTTTCCGGGCTAAACCTGGCTCAGTACAAGGACGTTATCTCAGGCAAGAGTGGAGTTACAGAAGCGGGGGCGCTTGTGCCTCCTGAAGATGCCGATTACCAAGGTGGAGAGGCTATTGCCCATTTGCTCTCCAAGGTGAATGTAAAGAAGGACTTAGCCAAGGCGGAAGAAGACATCAAGCACGTTACCAAGGGTAAGCTGGATGAGCTAAACAAGAAGATCAAGTACTTGCGCACCTTGGTTCGTCTCAATGCAACACCCGAAGAGGCCTACCTGCTGCATAATGTTTCTGTGATACCCCCCAAGTTTAGGCCCCTGGGCATTCTTGAGTCCGGAGATCTCAACGTCGATGACCTCAACGGGCTCTACAAGCAGCTAGGTATCTCCATCGGCCAGTTAAAGAGCTTCCCTGCCGGACTCCCTCCGGAGATGAAGAACCCGCTGCGGGCAGAGATCTACGATGCAATCAAGTCCATAGCTGGGCTGGGTGGTTCTTTCAACGCCGAGAATAAGGGCATCTTAGATATCATCTCAGGCTCGAGTCCCAAGTATGGCTATTTTGCCAAAAACTTGATTGAGCGTAAGCAAGACCTCTCTATGCGAGCTGTTGTTGTCCCCGGGGAAGGCCTGGGTCTGGATGAGGTCGGGTTGCCTCGTGTCGCTGCAATGGAGATGTTCAAGCCCTTCGTAGTTAGGGATCTGGTCAAGTTGGGCTATTCGCCCCTAGAAGCTAAAGAGGAGATAGAGAAGCATTCTCCACAGGCGGAGCGAAGTTTAGAGAACGTAGTTGCTGATCGACCTGTTCTGCTCAAGCGAGACCCAGCGCTCCATAAATTCTCCGTTATGGCGTTCAAACCAAAACTCATTCAGGGGAAGTCAATACAACTGCATCCGCTGTCTACGGGGGGGTTCAACGCTGACTTTGACGGTGACAAAATGTCTATCATAGGGGATATTCTCCTTGCAACCACTCCTGAAACCGGGTATAAGGAGGGCATGCATACAGGAAACATAGCTACCTATCGTGTCATTGACATCAAAGACTTCCCGCACGTCCCGGAGACTGGCGTAACTGACGAGCAAGGCTCGACGATCTACGATGTGCCCCCGGGTGTTTACGTGCCTGCTTTTTACGAAGGTGGGTTTACAACACTTCCGGCAACGCAGTTCCATATCCACTCTTCGTGTGAGGAGTGGCAAGTTGAGACTCGCAACGGGCGAGAAATTCTCTGTGCCCAAGACCATAGCCTTGTGCTGCTAAACCCCGAGACGTTGGTTGTAGAGAAGGCTAAGCCATCAGATGCTTTGGGGCTGTGCTTGCCTACACTACGCGGTATTTTGGATTCGGTTGTTACCTCCTTGCCTGGGGCTGTACCCAATGCCCAACAGGCCCGCAAGATGCTAGCTGACGTCCCGTTAACTATGGACGTTGGGTGGTTCATTGGGGCCACCATTGGGGATGGCTGGGTATCTAAGCAGAACTCCAGTGGGCGTGGAGTGCAAGCTCGTTCCGTACAGTTTAGCCACGGGGAGGGTGGTGACGAAGTAGCATCCACCTGGCTTGAAGTAGCCCAAGTGCTTTCCAACGACTCAGGCTCAGAGGTTAGAACTACCCCGCATACGTTTGACGGCTCAGACTGCGAGTCTTCAAAGACAACCGTGTGCTCTACCGCATTGGGTCTTTGGCTTGAGCCCTTGATTGGGCTCAAGGCTGAAAATAAGCACTTACCAGAACACTTTCTGGAGTTCCCCCTTGAGTGCAGACGAGGATTACTGGCCGGTCTGATTGACACGGACGGTTCATCCTGCTGGAGCAAGTCAGGGCAGTATGCTTTGACCTACCACACCGCCAGCCAACGGCTTGCCGAAGAGGTAATCTTACTGGGGCTATCACTTGGACTGCCAAGTAGCCGCACTGGGTATCTCTCAGAGCACGGCACTCAGATGGTGATCATCACATTCTCTACGAGACCTGTGCAGGATGCCCGCTGGCTTAAGCTTACTCACGTAGAGAAGCAGGCAGCACTTTCAGAACTCCAAGGTGGTGAGTCTATTGGTTTTGGCCGCAATGATTTTGTGCCTTTGCCGGAGAAAGCTCGGGACGAGCTTCTACAGTTGCTTCGCAAGATAGGTGCTTCTCGTAAGCCACCTCAGCAGAATAAGCCCGCGTTCTCCCAGTACGTAGTCCTTCAACGAGGGGATCCTACTCTTACCCGCGAGTCAGCCCATAAGCTTGCTGAGTTACTTCAGGACCAGGAGCGTAGTGAGTACCTATCTAAGTGGTTCAAGCTCGCCCTAGACGAAACCGTGGGTTGGGACTTGGTGACTTCCAGTAAGCCTACTGGTGAGACCAAGACCATGTATGACCTCACGGTTCCTGGCGCCTGGACTTTCACAATGGCTAATGGAGCCGTTGTCTGGGATTCTGCCTACGTACCAGTGACAGACGAGGCCGTCAAAGAAGCCTATAAGATGATGCCTTCTCAGAACCTCTACAACGTGGCCAGCGGTACAGTAATGTATCAGCCCACGCTAGAGAGTCAGTTTGGGCTCTTTGAAGTTAGCCGTTGGGGCGATGACAAAGGCAAGAAGTTCGCTTCAGCTAATGAGCTTCTTGTTGCAGCCAAGCAGAGGAAAATACCCTACGAAGAGGTTGTATCTCTGGAGGGCAAAAAGACGACAGCTGGGCGTGTACTTGTGGATAGTGTACTTCCTAAGTCTATCCAGGGAGGGGCTTTCTTACACGATCCAGCGGGGGCGCTGGATAAAGATAAGTTGCAGGACCTTATGCAGACGCTAGCGCATAAAGCCCCGCTTGAGTTTGCAAATACCATTGACCAGATCAAAGACATTGGGTACGCGCATAGTTATACCCAGGGCTCTACAATCACCATGAAGGATCTCAAGCCCCTGGTGGGCATACGAGATTCAGCGCTAGCTGAAGCAGATAGAGCAGTGGCTGCCGCCATGGCTCGTGGTGTGAAGGGCGACAACCTAGACAAACTCAAGATCCAAGCCTTCAACAAGGCCATCGACACTATGTCTGTCGAGGCCAAGAAGTTCCTGCACAAGCAGAACAACGTCTTCTTCAGAATGACAGGCGCCGGAGTGAAGCCCTCCTGGGATCAGATCCGACAGATGATCTTGGCTCCTGTGCTACTCCAAGACGGCTATGGAAATACCATTCCCGTGCCGGTTAGGAAGTCCTACTCCGAGGGATTGGACGTGTCTGATTATGTCATTGCAGCTCACGGAGCACGCAAAGGCATCTTGCAGAAGACAGGTGAGGTTGCTGAGCCTGGGGCGCTCAATAAGAAGATCTCCGCCACTCTCCTAGGTATGGTTATTACCGCAGATGATTGTGAAACCAAGCAAGGTATCCCGTTGGATTCTACCAGCCGAGATGCCTTGGATAGGTTTACCGCGGCGCCTATCAAACTCAATAATGGTACGCTCCCCCCAGGCACGTTAATTACCCCGGAAGTCATGAGCACCTTGCGTGCCTCCAAGACCGGGAAGATCTTGGTGCGTTCCCCCCTTCGTTGCCGGGCGAAGGAGGGTATGTGTGCCAAGTGCTTCGGCGTACTTTCCGGGGGCCATGTCCCGAAGATGCGAGAGAATATTGGCATGATGGCCGGGCAGTCCGTCGGTGAGCGGTCTGTGCAGCTCATCCTGAAGGCTTTCCACGCGGGCGGCGTAGCTAGTTCTGCTGGTAAGGGGATTACCGGATTGGACCGCCTCAAGCAGGTGCTCAACGTTCCGGAAACGCTCCCCGGCTCAGCAACGCTTTCTAAGACAGACGGTGTTGTGGGAGTGATCACCAAGGATCCCGCCGGCGGGCATCGAGTTCAGGTTGGCGCGGAGAATTACTATGTGCCCCATGATCGGGAGTTGACCTCTAAGCGAGGTGACTCCGTCAAGAAAGGGCAAACCCTATCCACCGGGCCGGTTAACCCAAGAGAACTCCTAGGGCTAACAGGGGTAGAATCAGTACAGAACTACCTGACCTCGGCCATGGAAGAAACCTACAAGGGTCAAGGCCTGAAGCGGCGTAACTTCGAGGTGGTTGCAAAGGCCATGACTAACCTGTCTACCGTGGAGGATTCTGGGGAGCACCCAGAATACCTACGCGGAGACGTTGTGCCCTCTTCTTTTGCTTCCAGTTGGAATCGAGAAAACCCGGGTAAGAAACCTCTCAAGTTACAGCCCATCCTGAAGGGCCTGACGATGTTGCCCCTGGAGGGTCAAACCGACTGGGGTGCCCGCATGAATTACCAGCGCCTCAAGGCAACGCTACAGGAAGGCGCCATGCGCGGCTGGGGCAGCAATATCCATGGTGTAAGCCCTGTACCCGGCCTCATGTATGGCGCAGAGTTCGGCAAGCCACCTGAGGACAAGCCTTGGGCCTACTAGGTAAGGAATAGGCTCGACTCCCTCAAAAGCAGCACCTAATTGCACCTCTCAGGGGTAGTGTGGTCTTATAGGCTTCATGGAAACCGCCCAAAAACGCGCCAGACGTATCCCAGGCCCCTTTGATGAGGTGTCCGAGAATAGGATGTTTCATCAGTACGCGGGCCCATCGTTAGGCAGCGCGCTTGTTGCTGGACTACAGGGTGCTGCTGCCGCTTGGACAGCAGCTAGGCTTTCGGGGGTTCGTGGAAAGGCGCTGCTCAAACCTATGCTCGCCGGAGCAGCTGCTGCGGGAGCTATTGGTGCGGTTGATCAAGCCGTCTATAAGGGCACAGTTACTGGCTATGGCAAGATGGTGAAGATGCCCTACCGTGAGATCAACAACGCCGCGGACCCGGTAATGCTTTCACAGCACAAAGCTCAATGGGATGGATTTTTTGACGAGCTAGCGAAGATACTTGAGGCTTAATGGCTGGAGCTGCCAAGCATACTGTTGACCCCGGATATGTAGTTCAGGGAACTATCCTCTCGGTAAACTCTAAGACGCACGTTGCTGAAGTGGCCCTGGATAACATCCACGGGGCCCTTCCAGATGTTCAGGTTGCCGCCCTTTACTGCCACCCCGCAGGGGGAGAAGGCATTTACTTTCTCCCGGAGCCTGATGCTACCTGCTATGTCTTTTTCCCATCAGATGGTTCCCGCCCATTTGTTTTGGGCTACGTCATGCCCCCAACTCCAGTAGAGGGTGACGCAGGGGGCCGTGAAGATCTCAACCCAGGAGACATTGTTTTATCAACGCGTGACGACAACTTCGTTATTCTGCGCCGGGGAGGGGTTGTTCAGATAGGGTCAAGTGCGCTTTCACAGCGCCTATATGTGCCCCTCTCAAATTTTATCCGCGACTTCTTTGAGAACTACGAGGCTCTGTCCCCCCTAGGGAAGATCTCTTGGATCCACGACGAAGTCACCGGGTTGCAAACCAAGGTGCGGTATCATTTCGACACCAAGGAGTTCGCGGAAGACCCCCTACCCAGACTTACCGTAGAGGTCTTCGAGGACACGGATTACATGCCCGAGGGGTATACCAATACCGAGGCGGACGTTCCTGATCCATTTTTGCCCAAGTTGAGCTATCTGCGAGTTCTCGTAGATAACGGATTGGGGCTTCAAAATAACTACGTCTTCCAAGTTAGCAAAGGTGGGGATCTCTTCTGCAAGACAGAGGGGTACTTGCTATTGGAATCTAAGGGGCCGTTTAGGATCCATGGTCGGGAAGGCGTTACTGTGCTTGGGCCAACCATCAAGTTGGTGTCTGCCTCTGTGGCTATCGGAAGCGGAGATCAATTAGCAGTGGCTCGGGAAACAGATCCAGTAAAGGTT
>Ga0209518_1004054_pt1 | contig 12052 bp, 8 predicted proteins | sample RifGroB1_FD_183993 | JGI IMG/M metagenome (GOLD analysis project Ga0209518, IMG submission 183993) | Groundwater microbial communities from Rifle, Colorado, USA - Groundwater B1 (SPAdes) (version 2) | ecosystem: Environmental > Aquatic > Deep subsurface > Groundwater | place: Rifle, Colorado... | reverse complement strand
TGCAACAATGTTTGTGCTGTAAAAGTTGGTGGAGGTCGCGTTGTCGAATCCTGCTCCACCTATTACGTTGAATGCCGCGAGAGGAACGACGCCCGATGATGTAGCGGTGGCACCGATAATCACCTGGTTGGTAGTGGTCGCCAATCGGATACCGGTACCGTTAAAGTATGTCCAGTTGAGGTCGGTACCTGCAGCTCCGGCATCAGAACCGCAGGAGAAGGTGCCTTCCGTCCACAAGAGTTTGTCAGAGGCGCTTGCGCAAGTGGAGAGGCTCGCGCCGTAAAAGTTGCCGGAGACCGTGAGCGCGGTGGAAGACGCGTATACAAAGTTGGAAGTGGATGACGCCTGAAGGCCCGCGCTGAACCACAGCGGGGTCGAGGTGGAGTTGGCGGCGGCGCCGTAGTTGGTTGTGGGAGTAAACGGGAATATTTGTGGGAGCGAACTGCTGGAAATTTTATTATTGAAGATTGTGTAGTCGGCGGAGGATAGGTAGCCGTTGGCGGCGAGGCCAGACTGCGTGATGGAGAGTGTGGAACCGGAGAACGACAGCGGAGCGGATACCGTGGTTGCCTGCGCTACCCCGCTGCTGTTGGTTGATAGAACTGTCGCTGGGAGGAGCGAGACGGTGAGGTTACTGGTGGAGGCGGTTGCAAATGTGGCGAGGCCGGACACGCCCAAGGCTGTAGTTGTAGCGTTGATAAAGTCGGCCGACACGAAGTGCGAGGTAGAAGACGCAAAGACCCCCGCTTGCGCCCAGACGGGCGATGAGGTGGCTGCTGTTATGGAGTTGTAATTGAGCGCGTACGTAAACGGGTCTTGCGCACCGGTAGAGGTGGAGTCGGTGCCGCAATAGAGATTGCCGCTTGTATCGGACTTGAGGTCGCAGGATGCGGAGGTGAGCGTGGAGACTTTTATTCCGCCGCCGCTGATGATAAGCCCGCCGGAGAAGGTGGAGGTTGCAGAGCCGGTAATCGCGAAACTTGATGTGGTGGCGTTGGTGCCAAAGAGGCTGGCGACGGTAATAGCAGTCGATGATGCGTACGCGATTTGAGAGGTGGAAGACGCTTGCAGGCCGGCGCTGAACCAGATGGGAGTAGAGGTCGAGTTGGCAAGCGCGCCAAAGTTGGTGGTCGGGCTCCACGCAAAGCTCGCGCTGCTGCAGCCAGTGCACGACGATACGCTGATGGAGCCGAAGTTTGCTCCGCCAAACGCGTTGAGCACGCCGGCGATGGTGGAAGACGCGGAGACGGAGAGACTGGTGGTGGTCGCGCCCGCGGCGGTGAGTCCGCCGTTGAACGCAAGCGTGGTTGTGGTCGCGTTGGAGAGGAACGGGTAGCCGATAGTGTTGGTGATAGTGACCGCGCCGGTGGCGCCGGAAACGCTGATGCCGTCGCCCGCGACATTGGAGGTGACGCCGGAGTTGGTGATGGCGAGCGGACCGCCGAAGATTTGCCGGGTGGAGTTGTCCAGCGAAATGCCGGTGCCCGCGGTGACAATGCCGGTGGTCGAGGCGACGACCAAACCGTTGGAGTCGGTGGAGAGCGCGGCGTTTTTGGTGTTAGCCAGATACGCGGCGCCGGAGATTGAGAGCGCGGTGCTGGATGCATACGCGATTTGCGAAGTGGAGGATGCCTGCAGGCCGGACTTAAACCAAAGAGCGGTCGTGGTCGAGTTGGCAAGCGCGCCGAAGTTGAGGTCGGAGGTGTACGGCCAGGAAAAAGTGCTGAGGCTAAGCGTACCGCCCAGCGATAGCGAACCGCCGCCCGTCAATCCGCCGGTAGTGTTGATGGTGACGGAAGAGTTGGCGAGCTGGACGTTCGGCAGTGCGGTAGTGAGAGAAAGCGAGTTGAGCGTGGTGGTGCCGGTGATAGCGAGCGTGGTGCCTGTCGCGTTGCGGAAATCAAAGTCGGTGATGTGCGAGGTGGAGCTGGCGGTAAATCCGTTGGTGAGTTGCAGGAGCGTGGTGGTGGAGTTGGTGTTGAGGCCGTACTGCGCGCCCGGCGTAAACGGGAATATTTGCGCAAGCGAACTGCTGGAAATTTTATTATTGAATATAGTGTAGTCGGCGGAGGAGAGATAGCCGTTTGCCGCGAGGCCCGATTGCGTGATGGATAGCGTGGAGCCGGAGAATGAGAGCGGCGCGGAAACAGTGGCGGTTTGGAGAGCGCTGGTGCCGTTCCCCACCAACACGCCCGTGAGCGTGGTGGAGCCGGTGCCTCCTGATGATGCGCCAAGCGCGGTAGCGATATCGAGCGCGGCGAAGTGCGAGGTGGAGGAGGCAAATACTCCCGCCTGCGCCCACAGCGGCGAGGAGGTCGCGGCGGAAACCACGTTGTAGTTGAGGTCCCAAGTAAAAGGGTTCGCCTGCCCTGCGCTGGTTTGGTCGGTACCGCAGTAGAAGTTGCCGCTGGTGTCTGCCTTGAGGTCGCAGGAGCCGGTGGTAAGCGTGGAGACTTTCAGCCCGCCGCCGTTGATTATGAGCCCGCCTGCAAAGGTCGAGGATGCCGAAGAGCCGGAAAGATTTAAGTAGCTGGCGGAGAGCCCGCCGGTAAAGGTCGAGGTCGCGGTCGAGGAGGCAAAAATAGCGCCGGAGGAGTTGACGGAAAATAGATGCGACAGCGAATTATTAAAAATCTGCAGGAGGTTGCTTGATTGCGAAGCCGCGCCGAAGATTGACAGCGGAGTCGCGGCGCTTGTTGTTGCAGAGATAGTAAGAGCGGAACTAAGGTAGGGCGTTGTGGTGCCTATTGCCGACTGCGTTGTCGTGCCGACAACCGCTCCGGAGAGCGCCGAGTACGCGGACGTAGTAATCTGCTGGCGCGGCGAAAGAGTTTCGTACGTCGCGTTGTCGCTTGAGACTTCGACCTGCAAGTACAGCGAGCTGTATTTTGAAAAGTCGAGGTTGAGCGCGTCTGGATAATTGTTTGCGGTGTCGCCGATGTCGACGTTGAATACTCCCGACCGCACGATAGAGGTTGTCGCTGTCGGCGCGGATGCAGGCCAGACGCGCGAGCCACTGTCCACGGTTGCATTGTTCCAGATAGAAAATTTAAAATAGTAGGTCGTGCCGCTGCTGCTGCCGAGCAAATCCCCGGCGCCGTTGGTGAGCCTGCCTTGGTAGGAGAGAATAGTCGGAGGCGCGTTTGCCGCGAGCGCCGGCGCCGCATACTGCAAGAGCAGCAGCACGAGCAGAAGGAACGCATATGGTATGTAGTTGAAACGCTTCATACGGATATGGGGCTGCGCGCGACTCGATACGACTCGCGCCATTGGCGCGATAGCGCGCGCCGCTGGGCGGCGCGCGCTATCTGCGACTCGCGCAAAAACAGCTTAAGAGATTTTTTTTCCACGAACCAAAGCCTTCCTATCAAAAAACCGTTTATTTTCTCCCGGCGGCACAGTTGTGTTATGTAATCGTTTGTAACGCCAAAAACCTTCGACGCTTCGGTAGAGGGTATGACGTCTTTGCCAAAAATTTTTTTAAGATCAGGACTCATTACCGGAAGGAGGACACCTAAATACATTGCCAGTTCGCCAAGCGAGATACCCTGTGTTTGCAATTATACGGCACAAGTTTGCCGCAAGGCGGTATTGCACTCAACTCATATGTGGACAATGTCGAGTGTCTAAAAAAACCGGCCGGGATTTCCCGGCCGACTTTGTAAATGTCTTTACAATACTAAAATTATTTTTTATCCGAGATACGCTTTAAAAACAACATATATCGGGAAGCCGAGATGCTTTTATCGCTTATGAGCGTGGAAAGCTACTCGATGGTTTAGATGCCTAATACGTATATACGTATACGCGCCGAGCGCTAAAAGCAATCCGGACAGTACGATGATAATAAGCAGAAGATACCAAATCGGTATGGAAAACCCTACTATCATCACGCGGTTTACCGACAGTACTTCCATATAAACAGTATTGCTGTTGCCACTCACGCCGTTCCAGTCCTGCACTATCGCGTATATCGAGTAATCTCCGGCCGGCAATCCGCCGGTATGAACATATTTAAAATTACCCGAAGGGTCTACAGAAGCGGTGCCTTTTATTTTTATATCACCCGATACAAAATGAACCGCGATTGACGAGCCGACATGCTTGCTTGTTCCGCTGACCGACACCGGCCCGTACTCGCGTGCAACGTTTTGATATTGAGTAATAACCGGCGCTTCAAACAGCGGCTTCTTCGGAGCGGAAGGTTCTTCTTGCGCCGCGGGAGCTGACGGCACTTCTTTAATAACCGCTGGAGCTGCCGGCGCTGGAACAGGAGATGGTGTAACGGTTATCGACGCGGGGGTTGTGCCTGTAATAACATTTGTGCCTTGGCCGTCGTTGGCGAGCACCGCGGCCGAGTTAAAGCGAAGCACCGCGGTACCGGCCCTGTTGGCGCGCATGCGCACCACGAGCACCAGCGCCCTGTCGTTTACCCCGGGGTCAGGCACAATGCCGCTAAAGCTTATAGTGCCGGAGGTATTGGAAAATTTCGGCTCCTGAACCCAAAGGGTGAACGCGGAATCATTTTTTGATATCGAGGTGACGGAGAGTATGTCCGCAGGAAAAGACAGCGTCGCGGTAACCGCGTTAACAGGTTCGCTGCTTTGCGTGACAATGGTGAGCGTTATGCTCTGCCCTACTTGCAGCAAAGTGAACTCGGGAGAAATTTCCATCGTCGCCGCGTGCGCGGCTGCCGGAAGCGCAAAGAGGCAGACGCCGAGAAATATTTTATATGCTCCTTTTAACATATATGAAAAGTACTAACATAAGTATACCAAGTATCAGCAGTTCGTACGGCCGCGCCAAGTTCTGACGTGGATATGTGGCCATGCGCTCGTTGCCTGCATTGTCCACCGCTTTAACATACGTGCCGCTCGTGCCGTAGCTATCCATAAGTGCATAGGGGCTCTCCGCGCGTTGCCACCGCAAAGGCATAAACGGGACTCTTTGTTCCGCAGCCTCGTAGTGGTTGATACCAGACCCCTTGTCTGCCGCGGTAAAAGCTATATATGGACTACCCAAAAAAAGGTCGCCGCTGCCGGGCTGTATGATAAACGGCTCCGGCGGGTCGGTATCGGCGCTCTCTGCGTATCCTCCGCTCGCATTGGCAGCTATGTCGATTACCAGAGCCTTGCTTGAAACGTCTTCCGCGGAACCGGCGCCGTCGTTGCGCAAAAAGACGGCGTTCTCAAGCGACACCTCCGCGGCTCCCGACGTCTTTGCCCTAAAAAAAGCCGTAAACAGAAGCCCGCCCCTGCCCGCGTACCCGCCCGGCACCAGGCCTTCAAACTCTATGGCGCCGTCTTTCTCGCGCGGGTTCGTAATCCAAATGCTTATGATAGAACCGCCGTTGCTCACTTTTATCAACTGGAGCTTCTCTTGCGAAAAACGAAGCTCGCCGGAAAACGCGTTTATTGGATTTGAAGCGTCTACCTGCAAAGAAACAGCGACGGTGTCGCCGGCTCCAACCTCTGCGGGCTCCTGCCCGATGCTCACGGTCGCCGCGCTTGCCGAGTACGGCGCAGATAAGGACAAAAGCAAAATGATAATATATTTTTTCATATTGCTTATGATTTATCCGGTCCAGTTGAACACGAGTATGGAGAAGTCGATAAGGTTAACCTTATTATCGCCGTTGAGGTCCGACTTGATGCCGGCGCCTGAGAGCGGTTTGTTATACCAGTACGCCATGATAGAAAAGTCGACGAGGTTTATTTTGTTGTCGCAATTGAGGTCGCCGCGCTTGGCGCACGCGGATGGCAGCTTGGATTTATTTTGAGAGCCGACGCTGAATATGGCCGCCGCTCCAAAGGAGCTAATGGTGTTTTGCACGGCGGCCTTAGACTTGGCGGAGTGGGAGCCTATCTCCAGCGGCGAAGTGTCAAAAGTGTAAATGTAACTCCCGACGGAGTCGGAGCGCGTCTGCAAAAACAGTTCCGTCTCCGAGTTGACCATGATGACAACGGTGCTGCTCGGCGCGCTTGACCCGAAGATAGCGAGGTTGTCGCCGCGGCGCACTTCCGACTTATCTACATCAATAGTCGGCGCGATAAAAATACCGGTCACGTTGGTGTTGGTGTACGCGGTCACGCTCACGGGGAACGACTGCAGGCTCGAACGATTGCCTTTTTTGTCCTCGCCGTAGACCGAAAAGATGTAGTTCCCTGCCGAGATATTGGCGACCGACAGAGTAAAGTTAGCGTCGGCGCCCGCCGCGGTTGTTGCCGACACCTGCGCGTCTTTGAGCAGTGTTACGGCGCTGTTGGGATACGCGCGGCCGGAGAAAAATACGGTAGAGCCTCCGATTCCGACGCCACCACCACCGCCTCCTCCTCCGCCTCCTCCGCCACCGCTTGAAGCGGCAGCCGCGGCTGCGGCAGGAGCCGCCGACGCCTGGCTGGAAGTGGCTATCACATTGCTAAAAGCATCGAGCACGCGCACGACAAAATAATAGGTAGTGCCGTTGGTGAGGCCGCTCTGCGTTGACGAAAGCACGTTGCCTACATCGGCAAAGGTGTACGGACCTCCCGATGTAGTCGACTTCCCAACCGAGTAGCCGGATGCCGTCCATCCGACATATCCGGTCGCGGCACTCCACGTAAGCGCGACTTGGCTTGCGCCCGCGGTCGCGCTTACAACCGGCGAGGATACAAAAGGATACGCGAGGAAGCCGGGCCGAAGCGCAAAAGAAGAGGAGCTTGATGACGCGAGGCTCATGATATCAATCACCCCGAGCAGCTTAAAGCTAGTCGACGAGCCGTAACCGCCTGGCAGCATAACGGGAGTTTGCATTTGGTAGCTCGACGAGGTAAAGGTATCTGCAACAGCGGCCTGCGCACCTGCAAGGAGCAGAAGAACAAAAACAGTGCGCATTGCTATGGTCATTATTTTTTTCATTGTGTTGACGTTGCGGCGGCGGATAGCAGACTTTGCAGCTGCGCTTTTGTAAGACACACACCCTGCAGGCACAGCGAGTCCGCGTTGAGAGCGCCCTGGACCTTAAGCGCGCCCTGTTCATTATCCCACAGGAGCGCGGTCGAGCTCGCGGAAAAAGCGCCGCCGCGGCTGTATTGGAGAGCGCCGTCGCTGCCTATTGCGAGCTCTTTTACAATACTGCTTAACAGCGCCGGAGAGATGCCGTTTTCCACAACTACACGCTCTACCGTGCGTTCGATGACGGGGTTGATGATTATTTGCTGTTGCCGGTTTGAGCCGGTTTCTGTTTTTGTATCATCAGGAGTAGTAGGAGCGACGGCAACCGAAGTGGTCCCGGTAATCCACGTACCGGCTGACTCTTCTGTCTCAGGTTGTCCTCGGACCGTAACCTGCACGCGGATATCTGACGCGAATAAATTGAGAAAATAATCTCCAAAACTCCTAATAGATACCGGTATTGATACCTGCTCTCCTGTGCCGAAAAACGGCGAACGCAGAGTCCCGATGGCGGCGCTAATATCTTCTTGCTGCACAAACGGCGCTATGTTGGCTATCGAAACTGAAGCGACAAAAATAAAACCGATGGCAGCCGAGACCAATGATGCCTTGCCGACAATAGGATTAAATGCAAAAAATCCTACGGCCGCGGATTTTTTTGGAACAAATCCGCTGCTCGATAATTCCTGTTTGCGCAAAAAAGAAAGTTCTTCAGAGCGCGCGGAGCGCGCCTCCTGCCGCGATGATTCAAAAGAGTCCAAAGACGCTTCATACACAAACCACGCGCCGTTGACCTGAACCCCAGAAAGCTTGCCCTCCCTGCAGAGCTTGCCGATATAATCCGGAGCGCAAGCAAAGCGCGCCGCTGCGGCGCGCGCCGACAGCATCGGTTGTCCGTCTCCGGAAAAGATTTTTTTTGCTTGTTTCATATACCCGAATAATCTTTTGTTTGCAAAGCAAGTTCGGAAGAACTATTGATATAATTGTACAGGTAAAAAATTTCATATCGGCAAAAAACACTTACAAATATGTGGATATTGGAAATACTTCACAAAAAACAAACAAAAAAATACGACTGTAAAGCCGATATATTCATATGTTATAGAACTATCTCGCCATTAATCTCGGGTACAATGTGAAGAAACGCCATAAAACACGCTAAAAAAAACTGATTACTCCGAAATATCATTACTTACAAAAGTTTTTTCGCCTGCGCAAATAAAATCGGATAGCAGAGAATTATTTTTTAAAACAAAAAAATCACTTTTTTGAGTGATTTTGACATTTTCTGTAAGTGATGCCGGATACTACCAACCGAGGCCGTAATACGCCGCCGCGGCATTATCGGCATCAATTCTCAAATTAAGAGACACGGAGGTTGCAACTACCGCGCTAAAAATAAAAACGGCAATGCCGAGCACGGCAAGCCCTGCAATGTGCACAGGCCGTATGCGGCGCGCGACATGCGGAGCAAAAACATCGTTCGACATGCTTTTTGTTTCTTCTGCAGTGTAGGCGACCCAAGGTTCTTCCTTTTCTATTTGTATCTCACGTATCTCGGGTAGGCTTGGACGTTCGTCCGAGTAGTAACGCAACCCCGCAGGAACTTCTGCTTTAACTACATGCAGCGGAACGTAATGAGTTTCTTCTTTTTTTTGTGCAACAATTATCGGTTCAACTTTTTTTACCGGCTCAAACGCAGGCGCCTCTTGTTGAGCAAAAGTCTGGCCCGCTGGAGTTCCGCCGGAAGACGGGAGATCCGAGGACTTTTGATCGGCAAGAGGCGCTGTAGTTCCCTCACTGCCAAGAAAAGTGTCAAACGATACCGCGTCGACATACCATGCGCGGCCGACTTTCTGCCCCACCACTTTGCCGCCGCGTATCAGCTGGCCTATGTAGTCGGGAGTGTAGTTGTTGTCACGCGCAATGCGTCGAGACGAGATAAATCGCTTGCCCGATATTTGGAGCTCATCCATGCGGCTAGTATATACCTAGCCGAGAACTTTTTGTATAGCCTCTTTGAGCGCCTGTGGATTGGCGGAGCCACCGCTTGCTTTCATACCTTGTCCTATAAGGAATTGGAGAGCCGCCCCCTTCCCTGCTTTATAGTCGGCAACGACTTGCGGGTGCGCGTCAATTACTTTTTGCGCGATCTTTGGGAGCGCGCTGTCGTCGACAACCTGCGCCAAAACCCCGCTCACGATAGAACTCTTAGCTTGCGGCGAGGGCAGACCGAGCGCTTTAATAAATACCGCCACGTCAGGGAGCCAATGCGGATTATTTTTCCTTGCACCCGCGACATCGTTGAGAATATAGTTTGCGGCGGTTTTTTTAAGCTCCGGGCTTTTTATCTGCGCTGTTACTTGATTAAAAAAACCGGCGAGCGGCGTATCCCCAAGCAACTGCTCGATATCCTGCTCCTGTAAAAATCCTAGGCCACTCAGGCGCTCTCTTTGTTGCCACGGCAACTCCGGCAACTGTAAATCTTTAAATATCGACATACCGCCGAGCTGCAGGCTCGGCAGGTCGGGGTCCGGGAAGTAGCGATAATCCGCGGAGCCTTCTTTTTTGCGCTGCAGATACGTGACGCCTTTTATTTCGTCCCATCCGCGGGTTTCTTGCGCCACCGCTTCCCCGCCCTGCAGCAGCTTGCTTTGACGCTCTACTTCATACGCGATAGCCCTCTCGACGCTCTTAAAAGAGTTGAGGTTCTTGACCTCTACCTTTGTCCCGAGTTTCCAAGGTGACTCCTTAGCTTTGGAAGGTGTCTCCTTGGAAACTGATATATTCGCCTCCACCCGCATCTCCCCCTTCTCCATGTTGGCATCGCCAGCGCCAAGCGCGCGCAGCAGCAGCTGGAGCTCCTTGGCAAAAGCGCCTGCCTCTTCTGCACTGTGTATAACAGGCTCCGTTACCAGCTCCATGAGCGGCACGCCTGCGCGATTGTAATCAACCAAACTACTCTCACCTATGTGTTGCGAGCGGGCGGTATCCTCCTCGAGATGTATGCGGGTCAGCGCAACTCCCGCAATGGTTCCGCCGCTTACGAGCGGATGCTGGTACTGGCTTATTTGATAGCCTTTAGGAATGTCGGGGTAAAAATAATTTTTGCGGTCAAACTCCGTGTAATCGGCAAGAGTTCCTCCTGCCGCCTTACCAACCATAAGCACCTTTCGAACCGCCTCTTTGTTTATGACCGGCAAAGAACCGGGGTGCGCCATGCATACCGGGCAAATATTTTTGTTCGGCGCCTTTTCGTCCGCGTCGTTGCGGCAGGCGCAAAACATCTTGGTGGCGGTCTTTAGCTCCGCGTGTATTTCCAACCCGACCGTCACCGTATACATATAGTAGAGAGAATACCCTACCCTTCGTTCTTTCTCAATGCGGCAACTATTGCGTCGCTTAGGTTTTTGACCATCTCGTCGTCGAGTACCGAAACCGCTTCTACCCCTATCCCTTTTTTAGTAAACTGCTTTTTAACAGCCTCCATCTGTGCAGGAGTGCAGGTGTCCGACTTGGTCAAAATAATGAGCTCGGGCTTCTTTTTGAGCTCGCCTTCTCCAAAGCGGGATATCTCGTCTCGCACGGTTTCGTAGTCCTGTAATGGTTTCTCGGACTCCAGAGACACGCAATGGAGGAGCACCGAGGTGCGTGCGATGTGCCGCAGGAACTTTGACCCTAATCCCTTCCCCGCTGAAGCTCCCTCAATAAGCCCCGGGATGTCGGCAAGCACAAATCCGTACAAGGCGCCAAGGTTCGGGTCCAGCGTGGTAAAGGCGTATGCGCCCACTTTGGCAGACGCTCCGGTAAGCGCGTTGAGCAGAGACGACTTGCCTGCATTCGGCAAGCCAATGAGCCCTGCGCTGGCTATAAGCCGCAGCTCTATGTGCAGATACGCTTCCTCGCCGTCCTTGCCTGGAGTGCTCTCCATAGGTGAGCGGTTGACCGATGATTTAAAAACCGCGTTGCCAGCGCCGCCCCTGCCTCCCTTGAGCACCAGCTGAAGCTGCCCTTCTTTAAGGAGCTCGTGAACCTCTCCTGTGGACTCGTTGCGCACGATAGACCCAACAGGCAGGTCGATAATCAAATCACTCCCGCCTTTGCCGTCGCGGTTTTGACCCTCGCCGTCATGACCGCTTTGCGCCTCGAACTTTTTCTCCCCCCGATAGCGGCCTAGCAGAGAGATGTCGCGCACGCCTCGGATATATATGTCGCCGCCGTTGCCGCCGTTGCCGCCGGAAGGGCCCGAATACTCCTGGCTCTTTAGGTGCAGCCAGCGCACAACGCCATTCCCCCCTTTGCCCCCGCGGGCAAGAATCCTCATTTCATCGACAAGAGCCATGGAAAAGATTTAAATATTTAAAGATTTAAAAGAGGTAGAGGAAGTATACGGCTATACAGAGCGCCGCGAATGCCAGTATTTTAAAAAAGGGTTTAACAAGAAATTTAAAAATAAAATATCCCGCCACCATCAGTATAAGAATCCCCCACCATGACATAAAGGTATGCTACTCCATTAAAAGTAGTTGAGCAACGCGCCGTATCCGGTTATCCCGAAGAGCCCGTAAAACCGGTCGACCAAGAGCTGCGTGGTGCCGGTGAGCATAAGCACTCCGCCGACGATAAGCCCGATGCCGCCGACTATAGAAAGCCATTTGGTAAACCCGCTGATGCGCGACAGAAAGACGGTTGACTCCGTGACAATGAGCGCGGTCAGCAAGAACGGAACCGCAAGCCCGAGGGAAAACACCGCCAATAGCATCGCGCCGTAGTATACGGTTGCCGAGTTGGAGGCGATGAGCAGTATGGTCCCTAATATAGGACCGATGCACGGGCTCCACCCGAGCGCAAAGAGTACGCCGATAAGCGCCGAACTGGAAAGATGCCCGAGCTTCAAAAACGAAGGCAGCCGCATGTGCCGCTCGCCGGATAGTATCGGCAGGCGCACAACTCCGAGCATAGTAAGACCAAAGAATATAAGTACGACGCCGCCGAACTTTGCCAAAACATAGCGCCATGGACCTATAAAGATGCCGATTAGTCCGGCCGAAGCTCCGAGCAGTATAAAAACGATGGAGAAGCCGAAGACAAATGCAAGCGCGTTTTTAAAGACAACCCG
>Ga0209518_1004052_pt1 | contig 12055 bp, 11 predicted proteins | sample RifGroB1_FD_183993 | JGI IMG/M metagenome (GOLD analysis project Ga0209518, IMG submission 183993) | Groundwater microbial communities from Rifle, Colorado, USA - Groundwater B1 (SPAdes) (version 2) | ecosystem: Environmental > Aquatic > Deep subsurface > Groundwater | place: Rifle, Colorado... | reverse complement strand
CCAACTATGACGATCAGTTCCGCGGCCCTATAACCATTAGGAACGCCCTTGCCCAGTCAGTCAATATTCCTGCGGTTCAAGGAATTTACCTCGCCGGAGTCGAGGACTCGATAGCCACCGCCAAGAGTATGGGTATAGAAACCCTCAACGACCCTAGGCGATACGGTTTGTCCTTGGTCTTGGGAGGAGGAGAAGTCTCTCTCCTTGATATGACTTCGGCATACTCTGTATTCGCTAATGACGGCGTCCGTAATTCCTACAATCCAGTGCTCTGGGTGGAAGACTCCGACGGTAACGTTGTAGACAGGTACTCTCCATTCCCTCGCCGAGTACTACCAGAAAAAGTCTCACGCCTTATTACCAGTATTCTTTCTGACAACGCCGCACGAACACCAGGTTTCGGCGCGAATTCGGCGCTCTACATACCCTCTCGGCCTGTCGCGGTCAAGACAGGTACGTCAAACGATTACCGCGATGCCTGGATTATCGGCTACACCCCCAATCTGACTGTGGGCGCGTGGGTAGGCAACAATGACAACCTCCCAATGGAAAAGAAAGTCTCCGGCCTCGTCGTCGCGCCCCTCTGGCGCGAATATATGGAACAGATTTTACCTCAATTTCCCGTTGAAACTTTCGTACCACCGGAACCGGAGAACCTTAGTGATTTGAAACCTATTTTACGTGGCGACTGGTCGACCGGCGGTGTTCACTCCATTCTCTATTGGGCAGAAAAAGACAACCCCCGCGGCCCTGTACCTCAAAACCCCTCGAATGATCCACAATTTTTAAATTGGGAATACGGTGTAGGACGTTGGGTGGCTCTCAATAGTTTGGGCCCGCAAACTAATTAAGACTGATTCATCGGCATCACGAGATAGAGAAAACTGGTATCTCCCACGCCCTGGATGATAATTGGTTTGGCCTGGCCGCTGAAGCGAAGAGATACGCTATCAGTGTTGATGGACTGAAAGCAGTCTGTAAAGTAGCGGTGATTGACGTTAATGGAAATGTTTTCTCCCTCAAGCACAGATTCGACAGCATAAATATTCTCTCCTATGGTGGAATTTTTTGACTCAATCTCAAAACTCTTGGCTTTGGGAGAGAGTTTCAGAGTAAGTTGATTGAAGGTATCAGAGAAAATAAGACTTGTTTTCAGTGAGTTCGTCAGGTCCTGTTTAAGCAAAACTGCTTTGGAAGTGGTTTCCTGGGGGATAATTTGCCGGTAGTCCGGGAAAGCTCCTTCCACGATACGCGACGTCAGATAAATATTTTGCGAACGTAAAGCTATTTGATGCTCTTCTATGGAGATCGATACTTCCTCGTCGCCCTTATCGAAAATTTTTACTATTTCCACAGCATTTTTTTGAGGGATAAGGATTTGTTTAAAGTGTGGGATCTTTTTTACCCTTATTTTTTTCTCCGCTAGTCTAAACGAATCCGTGGCGGCGAAAACCAGAAACTCCCCTTCGTATGTTATGGAAACGGAGGAGAGCTCTGGTTTGATACTCCCTATCGCCGCCGCATAAATAACCGATCTTATACCAAAAATAAGATCCCTTATAGGCATTGAGAAGGCCTTATCTTCATCTATTTCCGGGATAACTGGGAAGTCTTCGCTTGGGAGAGTCTTAATACTGGTTTTAGTACTTGAAGTTTTTACCTCTAATACCTGACCTTTAGTATTGATAGTAATATTTCTGTCTTTCGATAAAGATGAAATGAATGAAGAAAGTATATGAGCAGGGACTACCACGATCCCCGCTTCAATAACTTTAACTGGTAAAGTAATGGAGATACCAATATCTAAATTAGTAGCTCTTATTGTAAGAGAATTTTGGCGTGCATCTAAATAAAGACCAGCTAACACCGGCAGATTAATATTCTTACCAGCTATTTTATTGGCTTTGTTTAGTACTTCCTCTAGTTGGTCTTTAATACATTCTATTTTCATATATAAAAATTTATTAATACTATTAGGGGTGTGGATATGTGTATAGTCTGTTTAAAGCTTTTAATAAAAGATATTCTGGTTTTTTGTTTGTGGTTAATTTGAGGATAAGTCATAAAACATTTAGATGAAATCATGGCAGCGGTACTTTTTAGTTCTTGTTTAAACATCTTACTAACATTGTTTCTGTTATTTTTCCCCATACTACTACACCGTCAGCAAATTTCTAATCTGGCCGACCTCTTCCAGTAACGATTGGTCCACTTTAATATCAGTCTTGATTTTTTCACATGAATAGATAACAGTGGTATGGTCTCTCCCGCCTAGTTTTTGGCCAATTGATGGATAAGATATATTGAAGTCCTCACGTAGGATATACATAACGATTTGCCGCGGCCGTATCACTTCTTTGTGTCTCGTTTTTTCGTAAATACTATCTTCTTTTATGTTATAAAAGTCAGAGACAATTCTCACAACGTCCTTAACGGCGATAGTTTTCTTGGGTTTGACGTTGTTCTTTATGTAGTTTCTGACATCAATCATTGATATCTCTCTGTTTTTGAGTTGGGCGTGGCAAAGTAAAGTATTAACCGCTCCTTCAAGATCTCTAATATTACCGTTTATAGTATGGGCAAGATAATCTATGATTTCTGGCGACAGGGCAATGTTTTGTCGTCGCGCTTTTGCCGAAATAATAGCAATTCTTGATTCTTTATCGGGCGCTGGGATGTCGACTGTCATACCGGCGGAGAGTCTAGATTTGAGCCTCTCCTCAAGGCCAGTAATAAAATAAGGATGTTTGTCGGAAGAAAAAATGATTTGCCTATTATTGTCGTAGAGAGTGTTGAACAGATGAAACAGTTCTTCCTGGAATTTCTGTTTATCTGAGAAGAATTGAATATCGTCGACAATTAAAACGTCATACTTGCGGTATTTCTCCTTAAAAACGGTCATTTTTTGATTTTGGAGCGCGTTCATACAATCTTGTCCAAATTGCTCGGAAGTCATGTAATAAATTTTCTTGCCGGGGCTGGTCGCCTTGATGTGATTGCCAATCGCTTGAATCAAGTGAGTTTTGCCGTGGCCGGTAGACCCGTGTATGAAAAGTGGGTTATACATGATGCCGGGCTTTTTAATCACGGCTTGAGCGGCGGCATGAGCCAGTTCGTTGAAGGGGCCTATGACAAAGGTTTCGAAAGTATAGCGCGGGTTTAAATTGTCGTCCTTGTTCACGACCGTCTCCGGTAGGGGGAGTTCTTTAGTGTGAAGCTCTTGACTCGGCCTCTCCTCTCTCTTGTGAGATCCTTCTTTACTGACCACATACTCGATGGTATGGATGGAATTCTCGAGACCCCTTAAGCTTCTAAGGATGGTGTTGTGGTACTTAGTCAGGAGCCACTCTTTGACAAAAGCATTTGGCACGGAAAGCACTACCACTCCGCCGTCTTCTTTGACAATGTGGGTGTCTTTGAACCATGTGGTGAAGTTGGTACTTGAGATGCCGAGCTCTATCTCTATCAGAACGCTTTGCCAAAGTTGTTTGTAATCCATGACAGAAGTTGTTAGGTACCATAGTATATCTTTTTAGAGTTGGTTAAAAACTTGTTAAAGACTCAAATAATGTTTATAATGTGTTTATAACCTGTTAAGAAAAAATGTCCGTAACATACAAACCAAAAAGGCGCAAGCGAGCTAGAACCCACGGTTTTCTCGAGCGGCAAAAAACGTCCACTGGCAGAAGAACGATTAGAAATAGACGAAGAAAGGGACGAGCGCGTCTTTCGGTCTGATGGCCCATTTTTATTTACGTGTTACTCCAGCTGATAGAGTTATGCTGGTAATCTCTGTTTCAAAAAAGGTTTCTAAGAAAGCGGTTATACGTAACAGAATTCGTCGGCGTGTTCGCCCAATACTGCAAAAATTTATTCCTTCTCTTAAACCAGCCACCTATTTTATTATTGCTAAGCCGGGAGCCGAAGAAATTAAGGGGGAAACATTGGAAAAAGAATTAAAATCACTTATGATAATCTAATGTCTTTCCTCTACCATACTTTCTTTTTCGATCCGCTCTACAACATCTTAGTACTTTTATTCGGCCTCTTTCCCTGGGCTGACGCCGGTATCATCGTCATCCTTCTCACTGTTTTGGTTCGACTGATTATGTTCCCGCTTTCTAGAAAGGCAGTACTTACTCAAGTAAAGATGGCTGAAATTGGTCCAGATCTAGCTCAAATAAAAGAAAAATACAAGGATAAGGCCGAGGAGCAAGCGAAGCTAACTCTTGCTCTCTACAGAGAAAAAGGGGTCAATCCATTCTCCGGCATATTAGTTGTTATTATCCAAATTCCTATTATTTTTGCCCTGTATCAAATTTTTCTGCATTTCCCCGAAGTTAATTCTGCTCTCCTGTATTCATTTGTGACGGCGCCTGACCACATCAACACTATCTTTCTGGGTCTTTTGGATATCACGGCGAAGAGCATTATCATCGCTCTTTTGGCTGCTGTCTCCACCTTTTTCCAATTCCAAATCTCTATGAAGGGGCAAACTCAACCCAAAGGGAATTCATTTGGTGACAATCTTACCCGCAGTATGCAGACCCAAATGAAATATTTCTTCCCAGTAATTGTTTTCTTCATCTCGTATAAGATTTCTGGAGTAATCGCTCTCTATTGGTTTACTACTAATCTTTTCAGTATCGCTCAAGAACTTTTTGTTAGAAAAAACATTAAGAGCAATCAAGCTACAAAGCTTCCAATCTAAGCGCCCAGAGAGACAGGTCATTTTTGTTTAAGAAAACGAGGTAGTCTTCATTGGGGGAAAGTTTGGGTTCTATTACATCAATATCGATACGTAAGCTCTGCTTTGGTTCTGCCAAAACTTGAGCCACACCATCATTGGTATTGAAGAGCCAGATATCGTCGGAGAAATGTGTTGCTCCTCTATACCAGTCGTCTGGCTCTCCGGACCCGGGGCTATCGGCCGGTGCGCCGCAGAAAAGAACGCTCGTACTTCTTGCGCTCCAGATGCACTTCTCCGCTAGTGTCGCGGGCAGTATTTCAGAAAAAGTGTTATTCGAGAGGTTTTTGGCAAATAATTTTGTCTTGTCGCCTTCGACATACGAATACAGCGCTTGATTACCGGAAGTGTTAGGAATTGCTACAAGTCCATTCAACGGGCCGAGAATTTTTGCCAAAGTCCTATTTGAAGTGTCGAGAGTGTAGGCATAACCCGCTATACGAGCGCTCGCTTTTGTGTATACAATCAGACGATTTCCAGCTACCGCCAGGCGCCAGTCTGTGAAAGAAGAGGTAAGAATGGTTCTAACTGACGCGCCATTAAATGTTGATGTGACTATAGAAGAGGTGTCCTTTAGGGCATAGAATAGAGCGTTGCCGGGACCTGTCGCGACAGCGCTTATCTCCCCGCGTAGAACGGTGGACGCGACAGTATAGAGAGCGTTGGCTTGCGGTGAGCTTGTCGAAACCGTCGCTTGGGGAGGACTGAGAGCAAGAGAAAGGTTTTCTACTACGTCAGAATCATCTTTTAGATATCTTAGAAGAACTGCACTGCCATCTGATCTAAAATAAGCCTCATAAATTTTGGGCAAGGTATTGTTAGTCACCTTCGTCTTCTCGAGAGTGACGGGGCTTGTCTCTGTGGGAAGAATAACGTCATATAGATGACCTGTAGCGCGGTCAACGTACCGAACAACTAGCTGTTTTTCTCTCTCGAAGACCACTGCGCCTGCTACGGGAGTAGCGGAAAGGCGGAAGAGGTTGGCGGTCGGGCTACTAAATTGATCAACTAACTCGGGAGTTTCATTTGCCGGCTGCCGGCTGCCGGCTGCCGGTAGAGTATTATCCTCTGAACCGAATGGCAGAGAGTTAATGATCGCTTCGCCCAGAGGGACCTCCCGGTCTCTCACCAGAGAGTACCATCCCAAGGAAGCGATCAGAGCAATGGAGATAACGGCTAGTGAAATTATTAGTATTCTTTTCATCGAGGCGATGGAATCGTCAAATCAAATTTTATCAAGTCTGGATTAATAGTGAAAAGGATGAGCCACGCACTGATGGCAAGTAAGAGTCCCCATATCGCGTTTTGAATAATAGTCTTGGCCTCACTTTTTCCTTCAAAAGCGTCGGTGGACATATATTGAATGCCGCCAAAAATTATTCTAACCACCGCGAGCCCTCCAGCTATGGCAATGATTAACGTAAAGATACCTTTGATATACAGCTCGGCAGTGGTGGTATCAGTGGGCGCGGAGTCGGCGCCTTTTAGAGGAATAGGCTGAAGAAGCTTGTATTCAGTGGCTTCTTGAGCCAAGACTCCATGCGGGGCAAAACTTGTGCCAAAGATTATCCCGAGAATAGTTATGGCAAGAAAGAATTTCATATTCCGGTCAGGTCTTCAAACTGTATGAAGAAATTTTTATTAGAACTCTGCAAAATCTTGTCTTGGCTTGAGGCGCGCACTTGAATTTGCGATGAGCCGGCGGTATCATCCGGCGCCCGATAGGTCACCGAATTTTTGGTCTCCGCTTCCCCGCCGACATTAGTGAGCCATTCGTAGCCGATCCTATTGTCGTTGCGATTGAGGGCGCTGAAGAAAAGGGGGAATGCTGTGAAAGTAACTTCCTTGTCTTGAAGTTCGTGTACCCCGCTTGTTTCTCTATGAAACATGAATCCATACAACGGGTTATTTTCATAAATCGCGAGCATCGGAAATATCGGGGTAACGATGACAGAGGCACTTGCCAAAACAGTATTTTGTCCGGAGAGAACGTCTATCTTTATAGTCTGTGGTTTTGAGAGGACAGAGTCAGTAAAAGAGAGAGTATTTTTGCCTATGCCATTGATATTACCGAGCACTGTGCCGTTTTGCGTCCATCTGTAAGTTAGATTTGCCGGGTTACCGATACCCGCGCCATGTGGTATCGCCAAGAAAGTAATCCTGGACTGGCTAGACCAGAGTGCTCTACCTTTATAGAAAGGTGAGGTATATGTCTCTCCCTGCCAGAGAATATCCACTTCCTGCGCTAGCACGCCGAGAGGTGCACTAACAAACAACAAACAACTTATAACTAACAACAGAGGATAACCAGGTTTCGTCATGCCTTTTATTATATACCGCTTTTAGCCGCTTTTTTAAGATTGGGTGTTGATGAGACTGTTTTTAGACGACTGTTAAAGCAACCTGCAAGGTCTTGCCTTGCAGGTTGCATAAACGTTAGAATATGAGCATGTCATTACGCGGGACACCTTTTGTTTCAGGCGAGTATTACCACTTATATAATAGGGGTAATAGTAAACAAGAAATATTCCATGATGAGGAGGACTATCGACGCTTCGTAGCCCTTCTATATACGTGTAATTCGGAGAACAATTTCAGGATGTCTCTAGTCAAAGAAAGTGCCCGAAAGGATCCTTATTTATGGGAAAGAGGAAATCAGATTGTTTCTGTTGGCGCATATTGTTTAATGCCAAATCACTTCCATCTTTTGATTACCGAGAAAGAGAATGGCGGAGTGAGTAAATTTATTCAGAAGTTGTCTACAGCTTATGTTATGTATCACAATATTAAATATGAAAGAACCGGTGGACTTTTCGAAGGTAAATTTAAGTCGGAACATCTCGATACCGATCAATATCTAAAATATATCTTTTCATACATACATTTAAATCCGCTTAAATTAATACAGAAAGATTGGAAAGAAGTGGGAACTAAAAACAAACAAGCGTCATTAAACTATTTGGGTAACTATAAGTACTCAAGTTACTTGGATTTCAAGGGTGTTAAAAGAAAAGAAAGCGTCATTTTGGACAGGAAAGCTTATCCGGATTACTTCTCATCAACCAAAAATTTTGAAAGAGAGATACTCGATTGGATAAATTACAAAGATCAACTTAAATAATCCCTACCTGCAAGGCAAGACCTTGCAGGTTTGCCAGACTTCAACTTCGGTTGCATAGGATATTTCATGTTTTTCATTATATCACATGACGCTTGTTTTATGAAAAACCTACATTTCCTGTCAAGCCGCCTTGTTTAAGTTTTGATCTTCCTCAAGATAAGCCGCGCGGGTTTTTTGTGCCTTGGCGCGAGCTTCTTCCATGCGCATTCTATCCGTATTAAATTTTTCTTCGTCTTTTTTATATTTTTCCATGCCTCCGGCATAGTGCTTCTCGGTTAGTTGTTTGGTTTGTATATCGCTTAGCCTTCTGTTCACGTCATTGGGGTCATTCATGCGCTGGGTGTGGTTTGTGCCCTCTTTTTGCCCTATTGCTCTGCTTGTTGGTGAGTAGCTTGTACTCTGTCTCTGTGCCAGCGGCGTTACAGAAGCGGGCTGTTTTATTTGAGCTGCTTGGTTGCTGATACTTCTATTTGTTTGTGCCACTTGCGCTTTGTTGGCGAGCGCTCCTGTAGCCATTTCTCCTCCCGGAACCACCGCCGCAATTTTCTTGATTTTATAGTCAAGAGCCGTTCTTAAGACGCTAAAAGTTATAGAAGGGATAATACCTGCAGAAATAAACTCTAGAAACACGCCTATTCCCAATGTCGGGGCTCGTTTTAAGCTAAGAAACTTCAACCCACGCATCCTAAACCATACGAAAAAAGTAAGGTAGGCTATTGGGATAATAAGCCACCCTATAAATATAAGTGCCAGAAGCACTTGCAGAGTATCGTAAAAAAGTGCTACAGAAACCATGAGTGCAATTGTCGTATTATTAAGCCCTTTTTTCTCATCCTGCATTTTGCGCTTCTTTTATTTCTGTTTTTGCAGTCTCTTGGGCCACCTCTTTGTCCTCCATAGCTTCTTGTCTGGCCTTCTTGATAGCCAAAACTTGTGAGGGGTCAGAAGTGATAATCTGGTCTTCCGTGTATGAGGCAATATTTTTGATAGCCACGTGTTTGAGTCCGGCGAAGAAGATACCCTCTCCCACATCCGATTCGAGCAAGAGAAACTTCTCCTCATCCGTGAGATTAAAGGTTTTCTGGAGTTCATCTATGGTTGTCGGCGATTGTTTCAGAAGAATCTGAATGGAGGAGTTGGTGATAATGGGGATGCCGTAAGGCGACTTCAAGAAGTCACTGACGTCTTGAGTGATAGTAGCAACACCGAGGAAGTATTTGCGTCCGCGCTTGACCAGACCCATCAAGAATGAGGCGGTGTCTTCCGACTTCATCATCCACCAGGCCTCGTCAATGACCAAGAGGCGTTTCTTCAGGTCTTTCCTGATAGCATTCCAGATGTAGTGGGTGACGATGTACATAGCGACAGGCTTAAGTTCGTCTTCCATGTCACGCAGGGAAAAGACTACGAACTTTCTGTTGATGTCGACATTCGATGGTCTGTTGATAAAACCTGACCAAGTTCCTTTAGTGTACTTGGAAAGGCGTTGGGCCAGAGACTCCCCGCCCTCCATACCGGTGAGTACCAGTTCAAAGTCGGACATGAGTGGAGGCTCGATAGTTCGGAAATCTGATTCCACCGTAATATCCTTGAGGGCGTAAGTTTCAGTAATGGCTCGATCAATGATGGCGTCTTCCTCGGCTGTCAAGCCGCCCATCATCAGGCGAAAGAGACCAACTAAGTTGATGATGTTTGAACGCAGCACATTGGCGGCGCTTTCATCCGGTCTGGGCACCGGTAAATCGAACGGGTTGATATGGTGCTCGGAGTTGAGGGAGATTTTGAAATATCTCCCGCCAGTGGCTTCCGCCATGTACTCATATTCCCGCTCGGGGTCTATCACTATCACGTCCGCATCAAACATTAGCGTACGCAAGATTTCAAGTTTGGCGGCGTAGGATTTGCCTGCACCGGCTTTGGCGAACGTGACAGAATTATAATTTTCAAGTGAGAAGCGATCGAAGAGCACCAGAGATGAGTTGTGTCTATTGATGCCGTAGAGGATGCCTTTGTCGGAAGTGAGGTCGAAGGAAGTAAAGGGGAAAAGAGAGGAGAGCGGAGACGAATTCAGTTTGGAGTGCACCTCCAAGAGGTCGTTACCAAGAGGTAGGGTGCTCTTGTATCCTTGCTCCTGTTGGAAGAGCGCGGGTTTGACGTAAATGAGTTTGGCTTCGAGAATGGACTTAACCTCTGATTCCACTTTATCAAGTTCGGAGTCACTCTCGCCGTAGATAGTGATGTAGAGGCCGACATCAAAGAGTTTCTCTTGCGCTTGTTGGAGCTGGTCGCGCAAATTCTCCAGGTCTTGATAAGCGACATCAAGTATGGGATCGCGCACCAGTCCTTTTTCTTCCCGGCTATGGATTTGGCTCTGGACCTCCGCCACTTTTCTCTGGAATTGGCGCAAGACTCTGGAGGTCTCAATAGGATGGACGAAAATGGAGACGTCAAAGACCTTGTCCATATTGATAATGGGCGAGAACCAACCTTCAGAAAGAAAGCGCGGGTACGAAATGACAAAGAAACTTCGCAAAATTTTTTCGCCCAGATTGATTTCTCTAGGCGTGACCTTCAGAGCTGACGGGGCGATAATGTCTTTCAGTTCAAGTATCCCGGCCTCGAAGATTTCTTGAGGCAGGATTGAGGAAATATCCGGTTTCTCGCTCTTTTTACCAAATAATTTATCAAGAATGCTCATATAGTAATTATCAATGAACAATAAACAATAAACAATAGAGAGAATTGGGTCATGTTTTAAGTTTTTTCTTTAAACCACCCAATTGGCGAGCAATATTAGCCGCCTTTTCTTTGCCTAGTTCGAAATCCGCATCATTAATTAACTCATTTGCCCTTAGGATGTCCATATTTGCAATAGTTTCGTAAAGAGAACCAAGGGCAATATCGATAAAATGAGAGAAGTCCTTTCTAGATGACTTACCGCTTCCTTCTGCTATATTCAGAACGACTGAAGAACTGGATCTAATCAGCTGTGAACTTAATTCGAATCGGTGCTCCCTAGGTAATTTCTTTACTATTTCTAATGAAAAAGAAACTAGTTCCTGTGCGTCTTTATAAACCGGCCAATCTAAGAAATTAAACTGCTTCACTTGTAAATTGTTAATTGTCTATTGTAAATAAAAACCTTTGAAAGTTACCCAACTTTCAAAGGTTTTTCGGTTTCTCCGGGATTAAATGCTTTGTAGAAAAGTTCAATCACTTCTTCGGTGCCGAGACGAGCCACGCGAATGCCAGTGCGGATGAGTCCCTGTTCTACTACTGACAGGCGCTCTTCAAGCTGGCTACGATTCTCATCGAAACTGGCTTCCGTGGCGGCCACCTGCTCCTTCTTGGTACCAAATCCCAAGCGTGAAGTGATCCTTGACTGACTGGTAGTCAAAATGGCCGGGCTGTATGGCACCACGATGAAAAAGTTTTTAGTCATAATGTTCGTGTTTTCGGTGAAACTCCTGATAAATTCAATGTATTCTCGCACCTGTATTTTCATCAGACTGTTTGTCTGCGCCTTCTCCTGTCCTTCGAGGAGAGCTATATATGGGCGGATATCGAGTTTGCGGGACTGAATAACTATCTCAATCGAAAAGTCTAGAGAGTTAAGAAGGTCCTGAAACTGCAGAAGAATCGCCTGTCTTTCGTCCTCTGATTTGAGCGCGAAGTTTAGAGACGAACACAAAAGAATCGAGCGCATACCGCCGTCCTTTAAGAGAACGACGCCGTCGCGCACCTCCTTGATAGGAACGAATTCTTGAGTAGCGCTAGTAGTCGCAGACATGTGTTTAATAATACCAAGGTCTGACCTTAAATACGATTCCCAAGGTCAGACCTTGGTATTATCTTGTGTAACAGGATTTCTATTTTCTTTAATGTCGAGACTCCAAGTGAGTTCTTTAAGCTTCGAGCTGGAAAGTTTCGGCACATAAACCTGTTCGATTTTCTTTTCCCTTGGCTCGCTGGAGCTCTTGAGCGAAAGCGGCTCCTTTTTCCAAATGTATAATTTGTTGGTGAGGGTGTACTTGACGAAAGCCTCGACCACGTTGACGAACGGCTTGCTGTTCACCTTATAGAAGGCGAGGGCGGCGGCGAAGAGCATTATCGGCAGGGCCATGATAATTGCCAGAAATGTCGGCAGAAAGAGAAAAAGGATGACCGAGAAGCCGACTCCACCCGCG
>Ga0209518_1004049_pt1 | contig 12061 bp, 13 predicted proteins | sample RifGroB1_FD_183993 | JGI IMG/M metagenome (GOLD analysis project Ga0209518, IMG submission 183993) | Groundwater microbial communities from Rifle, Colorado, USA - Groundwater B1 (SPAdes) (version 2) | ecosystem: Environmental > Aquatic > Deep subsurface > Groundwater | place: Rifle, Colorado... | reverse complement strand
CTTTCAATTCTACAACTCTAAATTTTAAATTATGCAAATTACACCATTTTTTTGCCGCTTTATTTTTTCTTGCTAAGTTTTCTAAATCAATCCATGGAGCATATCCTTTTACTTCTATTAAAAAAATATTATCTAAAACAAAATCTGGGTAATAGCAGCTTGAATTCCCATTCTTTTTTATATAAGAAATATAAAAATCAGGTCTTTTAATTTTTTGCAAATCACCATTTTCATTTTCTATTTTTAATAAATAAGCCAATTCATAACTACTATTATAAAAAACACCATTATAAACTCCACACTTTTGAGATGCTCTCGAATTCTCTATTACTTTTTTTGCATATTCTGGGTTCTTCCATTTATCTATAGCAATTTTATTCATTTTTTCTCTAGCCGTTCTCACAAGCCCCAAAGCAGAAGCGTCTGATGAGGCGGGGGAGCCGTTCGAAAAAATAGAGTATAAAACTGTTGACCGGAGCGACATATTAAAACAGTTCTTCAATAAATATAATTCTCCATTAGTCGATCATGTAGACACGTTTATTGAAGTAGCTGATAAATATGATATCGATTATAGGATACTTCCCGCAATCTCCTGCGTGGAGTCTACTTGTGCAAAATTTTACATAAAAGAAACATACAACCCTTTTGGTTGGGGCGGGGGAAAGATCGACTACAATTCATTTGATGAGTCCATTGAAAGTGTCGGGAAAGGATTACATAAAGGATACATATCTAAAGGTCTTACAACTGTTGAACGGATAGCTCCTGTATACAATCCTCCTAATCCGGTTCATTGGGCGTTAAAAGTAAGATATTTCATGAATCAGATAAGTTAAGGTTGTCGTTTTGCTGTCCCAATGGATTGTTATTCTGATTCTTGTAAATACTTAATGAACCTACAGCCATTAAACCGTTCAAAGACACTGTTCTTGGATCCGGCTGGGATCCGTATAAAGTATTATTAATCAACCTTCTCAATATTTCATAGAAGGAGATCCCGTATATAGAAAGGATGGAAGACAGAGCAACGTCCATAATCTTCGGCCCGAAAGCGGGGTTGCAGTTCGCGTCTATAAAGTAGTATCTACCTGACTGGTCGATTCGGATATCAAACTTAGCGTAATCATACATCCTTGTAGCATCAAATGCCCTTTTCACATATTCACGTATTACGGGGTCGTCAAACTTCTCATACTTAAAGGTTGCTGCATTGGATTCTCCTAACCATTGTTCCTCAAAAGTAACAAAATTATATTTCTCATCAGGATTAAAAAACATCTTCTCACCGAGGTATACCTTCTTGTTCAAACCTTCCAATAAAATTGCCGTTACTTCGCGTCCCGCTATGAACTCCTCCACAACGACAGGCTGCTTATATGTAGTGATCAGGTATTTTAGACGTTCACGTAAATGCTTCTCGTTCTCGGAAATCGAGTCCTTTGTAATTTCAACTCCGCAGTGCACCTCGTTCAGTTTGGATATTAAAGGAAACCTCAGGTTGTAATCAATAGGATCGTTGGGCGTAGTAAAAAGCTGATAATGCGGGACAGGTATACCGGCACGCTGCAAGACTTCTTTTACCAGGAATTTGTCGGTATTGAACGCGTATCCAAAAAAATCTGCACCCGTATATGGTATTTCCAAAAAGTCCAGAATCGCCGGAACCGTGGCGGCAGAATAATCACTTCCTTTAACAGAGTAAACAAGGTTAAAAACCATTTCAGGTTTAAACTCTTTTAGGTTATCGATAAGATTTAGATCCGCCGGTAATGCTCGGCACTCAATTCCTAACTTCTCTATATAAGAAGTTATAATGTTCGCTTCTTTTTCAGCATCCTGTTCTGTTATATATAAAGCTTCAGTAGGGAAGTACTCACGTTTTGCGTCTGTATACAAAACCGCGACTTTCTGAGGAAGTTTATACCCTGTCCCGTTATTTCCCCCATTACCATTACTGTTACCTGCGTCAACCGGCGGGGGTTCGTTATTTGCAGTTATATCACTATTTGTATTTTCCATGTTATTTATTTTTTCCCGGATCCTCTTTTTCCGGTCTTTCTAAGACAAGGCTGTCAATTTTGAAGCCCTGCTTTAGATAAAAATCCAAAGCTTTCTTGTTCCATTCAAATATCTCTACTCTGATCGGAACATTAAACCTTTTACCCCATTCCATCGCCATTTCAAGAAGCTCTCCGCCTATATTGTTTCCTCTATAATTCTCGTTTACGAACAATTCGTCGACCAAAAAATAGTAGCATTCCTTACAGTATTTTGCATAGACATAACCAACAGGTTTATCGCCGCCATACGCTAGAAATACCACGCCGTTCTCGTTTGCAACGTCATCAGAAATCTCTTCTTTGAATTCTTCTTCCCAGTTCGGCCAAAAGAATTTATCATACTCACCTGAAGATGCAACATTGTACTCCTGGAACTTTACACTCAGATCAAAAAGCGTTTGCAAATCTTCTGTTGTAGCTTGTTTATAAGTAATTTCAGACATATATATTCAATAAATATTTATACAAAATTACTATAACAAAATTATCCGATATGTATAATACTTGTAATGGAAACACTAACACCAAACCTCGGCGGACGCGACATAGTCATGATTTCCGACTATGTTGACGACTACGATGATGAGGACATAAAAGAAGAAGAAATATTTTTACAAGCTATTCGTAAGCAAGTAGAAGAGGATGGCAGTAAGTTTTATTTTATCGAAGTTAAAACACTTAAAGAACTTGATGAGAAATTGAGCGTATTCAATCCGGAAACTATTATAGTGTTCAACTGGTGTGAGGAAGTGTTCGGTAAACCAAATAGCGGTCACGTAATTACTCGGTATCTGGAAGATAATAGGTTCGTGTTTACAGGAGCTGATACAGAAACACTAAAGTTGAATCAAAACAAAGTCTCTGTAAAAAGAATACTCGTAGAGAACGGGGTTAGTACACCAAAGTATTTTATAGTGGAAAAGGATAGTACGGCGGAAATACCGGACGATTTTGAATTTCCGCTAATAGTCAAAACGACGGGGGAACACGGTTCATTGGGAATTACGGATAGTTCCGTAGTTAAGGATCACAAACATCTTGATAAGCAAATCGAATTTATTCATAAAAACTTCGGACAGGACGCTATGGTAGAAGAATTTATTGACGGTCCGGAGTATTTAGCAAGTGTGTGGGGTAATAATAAACTAGAGATGCTTCCTGTAATGGAAATCGACTACTCAAAGATAGGGGATAAAGAACACAAACTGCAAAACTATGATTCAAAATGGGATAAAAGTTCAAATGATTTTAATGTGGTAAAAATAAAACTACCGGAAGATTTGACGAAAGCCGTTACGATACTCATTGAAGAAAATGTATTAAAGACGTTCAAAGCAACAAAATGCAGAACATACGCCCGAATAGAACTAAGAGTAAAAGACGGGATACCTTATATAATTGACGTTAACGCAAATCCTTCATTTCTTCCCCACGTAAGCTTTTTGGAATCAGCAAAACTGGCCGGATATAATTACGGGAGAACGGTTGAGAAAATCTGTGAATTTGCGCTAAATTCCAAATAAAACAACACGTTTTATGTTATCATTGCAATGATTTCAGGTTTGGGCGGATGGCGGAACTGGCATACGCGCACGGCTTAGAACCGTGTCCGAAAGGGTGAGGGTTCGAGTCCCTCTCCGCCCACCACGTTGACGTCACAATGATTCCAAATATATTTATCTTATGAGAAATTCTCAAAATAAAGGAATCTCTTCAATACAAATTATTATAGTTGTTGTTATACTCTTAACTTTTTCCCTCTTAGTTTTCTACATATACAATACTAACGACGGCGATCCCGTTGTAGAAGTAGATAGCAGAGATGAAATCTTAGGCTGGGATACTTATACCAGCCCAACGATGAAGATAACTTTTTCCTATCCATCCACCTGGTTCTTGTCATCCGAAACTGAACATAGAGTTGGAGTAGTTTCCACCAACCCTAATAGAGGAGGTAATCTTGCTGGTTTGCAGGTCCAGGTACAGACTTATCCTAGAGAATTTTCCGAATCAACATTTTGGTCTCAACTTGAAAAAGAGTATTTAAACTACGGTCATGGAGTCGTTAGCGAGAATAAAAACAATTTACAAAAGGTTGAAATCGGCAGTATTTCAGCCTACACAGGCTCGTCTGACGCTGCTACTGAAAACATTCTGGAACATTATTACTTCCTTTACAAAGAAAACCGTATTTATAAAATAACGGTAACGGAGGACTTAGGGTTTCCGGAAAGAAACGTGAGGGATATTTCTGACAAAATCATTTCCAGCTTTAGGTTCCTATAGGTTTGTTTACTACTATTGACTTTACATCAAATAACATTATTATAAAATGCATAAATTCAACCCATGAAGATAGGAGGATATTGATATGAACTGTGCAAATTGCGGGCATCGTCAGGACCAACACTTTTCCGACCCTCCCACCACTCAGACAACTGTTGTGGGAACCGGTCCTGATAAAGTAGTCCTTTCAACAGGGTATCAAAACCGCTGCAAAGTATGTAATTGTCAGCAATTCGTCCCCAAACAGCAAAACGTAACTTCAACAGCCTGACCCATCTCGGTCACTCCGCTAAGGTGAGTGGATTATTTTTCACTCACCTTTTTATATACTTGTTTACCAGAGAACTTATAGTATAATCCTTCTATCACATAACACACTATAGCTATAAATAGGAGAACGACATGGTACGCGTAAAAAGACATGAAAGAGTTCTTGACATACTGGACAAGGTCCGGGAAGCAAAGTGGCTTTTAAGTACTATTTCAGGTATCACTGCATATATGTTAACAAAGGACATCGGAGTTGCATTTAATGCGGCACTGATCACGTTTGCAGTGGCTTGGGCAGGCATATTCCTGCTCATGTGCGTCGTGTTCATGTTCGTCAAGAACTAACGGTCACAGACTTGCACATGAACAACAATAAGAACCCTTTCCACCCGAAGGGTTCTTTCCTTTTATGGTACAATATCGCTCGTGCATATAAATGTAGAAAAACAACCAAAATCAACAATAAAGCTCACAGTCCCAAACGAAGTCGTGAAAAAAACGTACGAACAAGTATTGGATAAACTTATTAAAGATACGGAAGTGCAGGGATTCAGAAAGGGCATGGCTCCTAAAGAAAAGGTTCTTGAAAAAACAGATATTAACAAGTTATACGGTGAGGTTATCAACGAACTTCTTCAGGCAAACTACGTTCAGGCGATAAAGGAACATCAGATCGCTCCGGTATCAAATCCCCGGGTTGAAATAAAAGAATTCCACCTTGATAAAGATTTTGAATTCACCGCAGTTGTCCCTGTGCGTCCTGAGGTAAAAGTAGGGGACTATAGAAAAGCGTTAAAAGAAGCTCACGATAAAAAAGATGAAGAAGACAAAAAACTAAATGCGGATCGTCTGGCAAAAGGCGAGACTTTGGCTGATACGCATACCCACCTAACACCGAACGAGGTTGTAGGAATAATAAACGAAAACTCTGAAGTTGAAATACCCGACATGCTGGTTGAGGACGAAACAGAAAGAATGATGGCTCGTCTTGTAGACCAGGCAGGTTCAATAGGCTTATCCTTGGACCAATATCTAAAGGCACAAAACAAAACCGCTGAACAGCTCCGTTCCGATTACAGCAAGATCTCAGAAGTTTCAATACGTTCAGAATTTGTGCTGGGTCATCTTGTTCAGGAAAATAAAATGGAGGTTACCGAAGAAGAACTTGAAGAAACTGTTAAGGCTAGCGGTAACCCGGATGCCCTCGAACAACTTAAAAATCCGGTAGAGAAGTGGTATATTAAAAGCGCTCTTGAGAAGAACAAATTAATAAATAGTTTAATTGAGGAGGTAGCTCATGAAAATGAACAAGGACATGAACATGAATAATATAAATGACATTCTGGTACCGATCGTGGTTGAGAAAGATCCCAATGGTTATGAAAGATCGTACGACATATATTCACGGCTACTAAAAGACTGGATAATTTTCATCACCGGTCCGATAGATATGGCCACTGCAAACACATTTATCGCACAAATGCTATTCCTGGAATCACAGGATGCGCAACGGGACATCCGAGTGTATATCAACTCCCCGGGAGGGGAAGTTTACGCAGGCCGTGCGATGTATGACACGATCAAACATGTGAAAAATGAGGTAGTTACGATAAATGTCGGTTTGGCTGCATCTGCTGCTGCCTTACTTTTAAGCAGCGGGAACAAAGGAAAAAGATATGCTTTGCCAGGCGCCAATACAATGATACACCAGCCGCACGGGGGAGCGGAAGGACAGGCAACAGATATTGAAATCCAGGCTAAACAAATCGTTAAAATAAGGGAACAATACGCAAACCTAATAGCAGGAAACACGGGACAAACAATACAGAAAGTAATGGAGGATATGGACCGTGACCGTTGGATGGATGCGGAAGAAGCCGTAGAATATGGCTTAATCGATAAGATAATGGCCCCCAAAAAATAACAGCAGCAGGTTGTATAGTATAATAACGCTTACAGGGGCTCCTAGCTCAGCTGGCAGAGCGCTTCAGTGACATTGAAGAGGTCACAGGTTCAAGTCCTGTGGAGCCCACCAATACTTTAGTATTTACCATTACTATTTGATTTTTCCTCACATATAACCTATATTAAGCACACAATTAACTGAGAGGAGTTGATATAGACACCATGTTCAAACACAAGTTACACGAACTGGCAGACCGGGTTGAGAAGATTCTAAGTACAAGAGATTTTTTGGCCCATCATCAAAACATGGAGGCATTTCTAGACCTAATTGATGATATCAAAGCCGAGATCTCATGCGTAAAAGCCGAAGCTGCATCGTTTTTTTCTAAAAACCCGAATTCCCGTTACGAGCTACTAGTACTCGTAAACCTTGAGACTACAGAAAAGTGGGTTGATGATGCTTACTCGTGGTTCGTACGAGCGAAAGAAGAAAGGTTCAACATAGCAATGATTTGTTTGCGGATCGCTATTGATGAAAATGCAAAGCACTTAAGTTTGATCGGTTTATAAAAAAGGCCGGGAAGAAAGATGATTCCCGGCTTTTATTTATTCTCTTGTGTATATTCACTTCTTGATTGTACCTACAGGTGCTGTCATGAGTATTACTTCTCCTTTCACGACCATACGCCTGATTTATACTGTATTATAAGCCACCATGGAAAAAACCAAAATTTGCGCTATAATGTTTGCCAATGAACGAACCAGCCACTAATCCTAATAGAAGCAAGTTTATTTTAGCGGGAGTGATTGTACTTTTGCTTATACTGGCAGGTGTATTCACTGTTTACAGACAAAGAGATGAAACTCCGCAGGGATCGGTCGAACAATCTGAATCAGAACGCAACGATACACCAACAACGGGAAAAGAAAAACCTCTAAAGAACGAGGTAAGGGTATATTTTATCGACCTGGAAAATAAACGCGCAGTTATGGAAACAATTGGATGTGGCGATAGTGTTATTGCAATATCACGAGCTACCCCCACAGAAGGCAAAAGTACCGAAGAGCTTATATCTGCCGCCTTAGGATTTCTGCTTGAAGAACCTGACCAGTTCGTTGGAAAAAGCGGTTATTATAATTCGCTTTATCAATCGGATCTTGAACTGGATAGAGTCAGTGTTGAAAACTCCATAGCAAAGGTTTACCTCAAAGGTAAAATGCTTCTTGGTGGAACGTGTGACAGCCCCAGATTCGAAGCTCAGCTAACTAGCACAGTCATACAGTTTAACGGTATCACGGAAGTCGAACTGTTCCTCGATGACAAACCTTTAGACCTGTCCCAAAGGGGTTAAACTATTCATTAACAACTAAACCACATTTGTTTTTATTTTGACTCTGCGATATTCTGATTAAATGAAACCGTCCGGCCGCTCCTCAAAACAAGTTCTGACAATAATTCTGACGCTCGTAGCGTTGGTGCTTATGCTGTTCATCGGCAAAGTCGTATATCCAAATGCCACAAGGATAATCATTAATGTGATGTGGTTCTCGGTTCTAAGTATTGTGGTTGTCTTCTTAGGTTTAGGCGTACTGATAGTAATGGGTTTAAAAGACGAGGTAAGCAAACTGCTTGACGTTTTTCTTGAAGGGTCTTTTACGGTCTTTGATTTTATTAACTTTCTAAAAGAGGTGTACCAGCTGTTTCTGGTCAAGTTGAGAGAACTTCTTATCTTTATTGCACCGGTCTTTGCTTATATTATCGGGATATCCACCTATTTTCTGCTTTTATATTTATACAAATTGGTAGGCAAACACTATGACGTGACCTTTCTTACAATATTCTTAACGATCACTCTGGTCACTCTGGTTGGTATTCTAAATACACAAGGACAAAACCCGGAAAAGATCTCCTGGGTGTCTGATTTTAGGAAAAAAATGAAAAGTTCATTCTCAGACGCGATCGAGGTTGTGATATTCGTATTTTTCCTGACAATGGATAGCACGATATTGTTCTACGTCCCTGAAGATCTAAATGTACCGTTGCAGGCTGAAATATTCGGCTTCGATCTTATGAAAAAAGGTTTTTCTCTGGACCACTCTAATATAACTATTATATTAATATCTGTAGCAGTAATGACGGAAATAATGAGAAATGTACTGCGTGTTGTTTATAACGCGAAAAAATATTACGGAGAGCTGGATGTTCATGAGTTCACCGTTCTGCAGGAAAACCAAAGGAAACAGAAAAAACTTAAAGAGGCTATACGTACAAGCTTCAACGAAAGTAAGGACGAGTTCGTAAAATTCATTACATTCACAACAGTGCTTTTGTCAGTTTTCATGTTCTTTCCACGGCTGAAGCTAATGTCCATGATGGTAGCAAGCATGACCGCTTTGGTAATAGATTTCGCGATCCCTTATAGATTGGGTGCTCAGAAAGGTGAGGATCTGATAAACAGGATCCTAACAAAAGTATTCAGGCTTTAACCCAATTTCAACTGATCAAAATTGACAATATAAGATGGTTCAAAGTGAAATAGTTTTTCTCCCAGACAGATTTTTGGCGGATCTTCAGGGACGAGCATGGTACCAAGCGTAATATGAGGTATGTAATCCTTATTATAGCTTTTACCGAGATTTTTATTATTTAATATGAATGCCTGTGGATCAGTGACACCAAGTTGCAACAAAAAATGCTCCAGACCATAGATTACCCTTTCCCGCGCACGTTTCAGGGTTGAACTTTTAATTAACTTGATCCCGATCTTGGGAGTTTTAGGATTTCCCAGTAAAACCAGAGAGTCAGCTTTCAGAACAGTTTCCCTTGGCAGCAATTCTACAAAAGGTTTTAGGAGTGCGAACAGCATATCTATATAATTTTCATACGAGAGGTTAGGTACAATCTTATCTATCTCTTCATAAAGGTTATCCGGTATCCCAATATTAAAAACTGTTAAATGTAATTTGTCTTTATCGTACGTACGAAAAACAGGGATACTGTTAATAAGTATTTTCTGAACTTCCAGAATTTCATCCGTATCTTTTACCTTTTGTTCGATCCATATCCGTTTCATAATATTGATACATTAGCATTCTTACAAACTTTTTACACCCATCCTATAAATAAGTAACAACAAAATGTTGGCAACCATTTACCATCGGTATATCATAGAAGGAATGCCGCAGACTACGAATAATACATCAGCTCCTCATTCTCAACAAGTTGATCAAAAAACAAATTTACTCAAATTCTCCATTTTAGGAATGATCATTTTCATAGAAAGTTTTTTACTGACCCGCCTGATTGCGGATTTTGTACAAAACCAAAACGTATTTAATGTTCCTCTATTATTTTCAATAAAAATTACAGCTCTTATGCTGCTAACAATAATTACCTTTGCGCTAACTTTAGGAGGTTGGCGCAAGTGGGAACAGTATGTCTTTATTCCCATACCGGTTAGCGTAGCAGTGTTATTAGGAACTATCACTTTTCGGAATATCTACCCTGTATTCATGAGTTTAGTATTCTTATTAGCACTGGGGTATGATGTTTTCTTATCAAACCGGTTAAAGCACTTGCTTCTTAAACCCCATCCTAAAATGATCATGCGGTTTTCAACAAGAGGAATGCTCTTCCTGTTCAGTATATTGGGAGGTGTGTTGTTCATACTAAGCGCAAATAATATTAATCAGCTTGATATTGGTAAAGAACTAGGCAGGATTCTTGACCAGCCTATCAGAGAAATAGTTCGGGAACCGACAATAGGAAATGTGCCACTTACAAGCGGGATTATCAATGTCAAAGATATCGCTGAAAACCAGCTTAATGAACTTATAGAACCATATAAGCATTTCGTTAACCCGGTCATGGCTATCCTCACTTTTGCTTTATTCCAGTTCTATGCTTCCATCGCGTATTTAATCTATATGCTCACAATAGATTGGATATACGAACTGGCTAAAAAAGTAAAATTCATGAAAGTTGAAACATTAGAGGTTGTTCAGGAACAATTAACTTTTTAGAACTGTCTGTTTACAAGGAACATGGTATTTTCTACAATTAACAAGTGGTATTATCTTTGAGAATATTATAAGTGGATAGCAATACTGAAAACAACATTACAATAGCTCAAACCCGTCAAAATAAATTTAAATTTCCGTTAATTTTATTAATTGTTTTAGGAATTATTTTTGCCGCTTACACAGCACTAACCAACTATTTCACAAAAAAAGTTATTAGCCAGGATATAACTGAAGCAGCTATAGCTGTCAATGCTCCCTACCAGGAAAGCCCGGTAATATCCGGTATCAACTGGGACCCGGCATCTTCCGTTGTACGTAAGGCAACCGGAAGCGACAACTGGCCGACAACGTGGGCATCCGATAATAAGATCTATACAGCCTACGGTGACGGCACAGGTTTCCAATCAGGGCCTTCCAAACTTTCCTTAGGGTTTTCCGTAATATCAGGTGATGGTTACAACTTTACGGGTACGGATATTTCGTCAGACGGAGAACAGGTCGGAGACGGGGCGAGCGGTAAAAAAGCGAGCGGTCTATTAATGGTAAATAACGTTCTATATATGTTCATCCGAAATTATAAGGATGGTGAAGGGTGTCAATTAGCTTGGTCTTCTGACTACGCTTCCACCTGGACATGGGCAAATGGATCAGGCACCACAAACAACGTAGTATTTACAGAATTTGGATACTGTACTTTTATAAACTACGGACAAAATTACAACGGTGCCAAGGATAACAATATTTATATAGTATCTCACGATAACCCAAGCGCATACCATGCAGCTGATAGATTTATCTTGATGCGTGTCAACAAAGATCAGGTCAAGAACAAATCCTCCTACGAATTCTTCAAGAACATGGACAGCAACAACAATCCCGTCTGGACGTCAGATATCACCCAAAGAGGCGCAGTATTTACAAATCCCGGAAAAGCCCGACGTTCCAGTATTTCTTATAATGCAGGTTTGAATAGGTATATATGGTGGCAGGGGATACCCCACAGCGGTGATGAGAGGTTAGACGGCGGGTTCGGTGTATACGATGCTGAATTCCCCTGGGGACCGTGGACTACAGCCTATTACACAGACGATTGGGACATGGGACCGGGTGAATCAGCCAACTTTCCTACAAAATGGATGAGTACCGACGGTAAAACTATGTTCCTGGTATTTTCCGGTAACGATGCATTCTCAGTAAGAAAGGCTACCGTAACATTAAAAACAGGTTCAGATCCCGTCGAACCCACTGATCCTGACATTACTCCTATTGGGACATGGCCTGGAACAAACTGGGATACTACTACCCCAGCTGAAGCCGGCATGAGTCAGACAAAATTAGACCAGGCAAAAAACTTCGCTTTAACAGGAGGAGGGTCCGGGTTTGTTACGCGTGGCGGCAAGCTTGTAACGTCATGGGGAAATACTACGGGGACATATGACCTGAAATCGTCTACTAAAGGAATTGGCGTAACAGCTCTTGGTCTTGCGATCAAAGACGGAAAAATGTTGTTGAAC
>Ga0209518_1004047_pt1 | contig 12074 bp, 9 predicted proteins | sample RifGroB1_FD_183993 | JGI IMG/M metagenome (GOLD analysis project Ga0209518, IMG submission 183993) | Groundwater microbial communities from Rifle, Colorado, USA - Groundwater B1 (SPAdes) (version 2) | ecosystem: Environmental > Aquatic > Deep subsurface > Groundwater | place: Rifle, Colorado... | reverse complement strand
TCTGAATTTTGTGAAATAGCTAAAAATTGTGCCCCGATTATAGTGTCTAATTTATTCTTGTCTCTAAATTTAACACTCTCATTTATATTGTAAATTAATCTTTCAAAATCTTGAGAATTTGTTCCATGGACTAGTGAATAATTTTCAGCACTACCAGAATCTATACTAAATCGTATCCAAGAGAGATTAGGAATGCACCCCTCTATTTTGCTTTGAGTAAAAAGCACACCATTAGTCGTCATAGAAACATCCAACCCATATTGTTTTGCTGTTTTTGTGAAAAGTCCGATTTCTTTATGCAAAAGAGGTTCTCCTTCTCCTGCAAACATAACACTTTTAACTCCTACCTCTGCCATTTCCTCCAATGATCTGACTAACACTTCTGAATCAATGTTAGAAACTCCTTTTTTTAACCAGTCAAGAGCACAGAAGATGCATTTATGATTACAACTATTTGTAGGTCCAATTTCAACATAGATAGGATAACAATCTCCCTTTTGGATCCATTCAGAAACCCTTTCAGGATGGTAGATCAATTTATGGTTATCAACTTCGGGATGACTTTTCATTTTTAAGTTATTTTAAGATTTAATAATCATTTGCTTCTCAAATTCTTCTCTAGATAAGAGAGGAGAGGAATCTTCAATAGGCTTACCAAATTCTAACTTTGGCATTATTTTTTGATGTTGATTAATCTCAACATTACATAAAATAGGTCCATCCTTATAAGCCATAGTTTCTTTTATTCCTTTTTCTAATTCAGCATGGTTTTTTATTGTTAGTGTAGGTATTTCATAAGCATTTGCGATATTCACTAAATTAGGGATAGCTACCCCTGAATCTGGATTTGAAGCAGCATATCTTGATCCCATCCAAGTATCTTGAGTTTGCTGTATTATTCCATATCCATTATTATTGAAAAGAAATATTTGTATTGGAAGATTATTGTATCTGATAGTTGCCAATTCTTGAATATTCATTTGTATTCCTCCATCTCCTATAATACATTTAATAGGTTTTTTAGAGGCATAATGTGCTCCAATACTTGCAGGAAGAGAATATCCCATTGGAGAATGATTGAATGCTGAAAATAATCTTTGATCTGTTTTAACTCTATGCCCTTGCATAGTCCACGTGAGATTACCTCCTGCATCAGTAATGATTATATCCCCTTCTTTTGCTTCTTTTGAAAATACATCCATAAAAACATAAGGGTTTACATTATCTTTTTGGTCATAGTATTCAGGAAGACATATAGGGTATTTTTTTTTCCATCCATTAATACTACCAATCCAATTAGAGATGTTTTTTGTTTTAATTCCTTTAATTTTTTTATTCATAACATCTAAAAAAGAGTGTACATCAGAATTTATTAAAATATCAACAAACATTCCTCTTTTGCTATATTTTTCTAGTTCTGATATATCAATATCTACAACAACTTTTTTAGCATCTCTAGCAAAAGTAGAAGCATTATTTCCAACTTCATGAGTATCTAATCTTGTACCTATTGCTACAACTAAATCAGAGTTTTGTACTGCAAAATTACCTGCTCTTTCAGAAGATACTCCAAAACCTTCTATGACTAGGGGGTGATTATATGGAATCATATCTTTAGTGGCCCAAGTTAAAGCCGTAGGAATTTGTAATTTTTCTACAAGGTTTTTAGCTTTATTTTCACATTTAGCTAGTTTGATTCCTCCTCCAAAAATTATTACAGGTCTTTCTGAATTTTTTATTAGATTGACAGTATCTTTTACCTTTTCTTCCAGTTTCTTTAAATCTCCTCTCCTTTCTTTTGGGATATACCCTTGCAAGTTGGAGGGATTAATATCTTCTCTTTGTATATCATCTGGAATGTCTAATAAAACAGGACCAGGTCTCCCATTTTTTGCAAGATAGTTTGCTTTTTCTAGTTCATATTTTATTTTTTCTGGATCATTTACTAGAACCGAATATTTTGTTATTGGACTGAATATTGAAATAATGTCTGTTTCTTGAAAACCTATTTGTCTTGATTTAGAATTTCCTTTTAATTGAGATCTTGGTACTTGACCTGTCAAAAACATTGTAGGGATAGAATCATAATAGGAACAACATACTCCAGTTAACAAATTTGTGGCTCCTGGTCCGCTGGTTGCTATCCCAACTCCTAAATTACCCTTTATTCTCGAATATGCATCTGCAGCCATTGCCGCTCCTTGTTCATGTTCAGTACATATATGCTTTATATCTTTATTTTTGTAAATAGAATCAAGTACATGGATTATTGCCCCTCCAGTTATTCCAAATGTATGTGTGACTCCTTGACCCACTAAAAAATCAACAATATAGTCAGATAATTTCATATTTTAATTATAAAATGTTTTATTTAAATTTAATTGTAAAATATCACCCATCTTTGAGAGCATATGCCATTCTTTCTATTCCTTTATTTATATTTTCAAGAGAGTTCGCATAACATAATCTTACATACCCCTCACCACCTTTTCCAAAATAGTTTCCAGGGCATACCGCCACTCCTGCTTCTTCAAGCATAAATTCTGCAAATTTCTCACTACTAAATCCTGTTTCCCTTATATTTGGAAATGCGTAAAATGCTCCTTTTGGGTTAACACAACTTATTCCCCTAATTGTATTTAATCCTTTTACAATTATATCTCTTCTTTTCTTAAATTCCTCAACCATTTCAAATATAGGGTACTGACTTCCTTTTAAAGCTTCTACTCCAGCTCTTTGAATGAATGGAGAAACACAAGAAGTAGTTGTTTCTAATAATAATCCCATCTTATCTATTATATTTGAAGGTCCTGTAACAACTCCAAGACGCCAACCAGTCATTGCATATGATTTACTAAAACCATTTACAATAATTGTTCTTTCTTTACAATTATCTAATTTACTTGGAGAATAAAATTGAGTTTCCGAGTCATTATAAATCATTCTAGCGTAAATTTCATCACTTAAAAGATAGATGTCATTTTTTTCTGCGATTTTATAGATTCTATTAATCTCTTCTTCTTTCATAACTGCTCCGGTTGGATTGCTAGGAGAATTGATTATAATCATTTTTGTTTTCTCAGTTATTGATTTTTCTACATCATCTGGATTTAATCTAAATTCACTTTCTTCACGAAGAGGAATTTTTATTTGATTAATTCCTAGAAAATTAATTATTGAATTATATGAAACAAATCCAGGATCTGGGATAATTACATCTTCTCCAGGATTAACTGCACAGGCTAATGCATAATAAAGTTGGACATTCGCCCCAGGAGTTACTAAAATCTGATTTAAATTTGGCTTAAATCCTCTAGATTTTGCGGTTACTTCTGCCGCAGCTACCTTTAATTCTAATAATCCTGATGAGTTTGTATAATGAGTTTCCCCTTTCCTTAAAGATTCATAAACTGCATTAACAATACTTTTTGGAGTATTAAAATCTGGATCTCCTATTTCAAAATGAAGAATATCTTTTCCTTTTCTTTCAAGTTCCTGTGTTTTTGCAAGTATTTGGAACATCTTCTGTCCTTCTAATCTATTTGCAGCATCTGATAACTTCATTTTAATAAATAATTTTTAATTTCATCATAAACCTTTTCAACAGCAATATCTTCCATACAATTTCTACCTCTTTCGCATTCTCCTTTAAAGCAAGGCATACATTTTGGAGAGGGATTAGGGAGAATCTCTCTTCCTCTGCCATAAAATTGAACTTCTTTATTTGGGGTAGGCCCAAACAGTCCCAAAACTTTTTTCTTTAATGATATTCCTAAGTGCAATCCCAAACTGTCATTAGTAATAATTGTTCTGCAAGAATTTATCCAATCAATATATTTATGAATATTTTTTAAAACTTCTTTATTTTGTTTATCCTGTCTGGTAACTTTAAACCCATCTTTAATTAATTTCCCTTCAAGTATATCCCAATTTTCTATAGGCCAGGCTTTAGTTGGCCATTTTTGGCCCACTAAGGTGTTTATTCCGATATCATATATCTCAGTAGATTTTGGTTTATATCCTAAAATATATTCTTCTCCATCCCATTTTTCTCCAACCATTTCAAATAAAAGATCAGATGTGTTCCTTTCATTTTCTTTTTTAGAATTAGGGTCTGAACTTACCGCCAATACTTCAAATGCTCTATCATAAGCTTGAGAACTCTCTGTTTTTTTATCATATCTGAATCCGTATTTTCTCCAAGAATATAATCTATTTACAAATTTACAGATATCGTGATTTTTTTCAAGATTAATAATAGTATCAAAATCTTCCTCCTCCAATAAATTCATAGCTGTAGTGAAATCTAATGGCAGCAATCTATCTATATAGGGGTTATCTTCCAGAAGAGGAAATGCCTCTTTATCACTAATCCATGTAACATCATCATTTTTATATAAATGTAATAATGGAGTAGTTCTGAGTACATCTCCTAAACTAACTTTTCTAGAATTACTTTCTTTATCTAAAAACTCTGAGTATCCTGTTTTGATTATTAACACTTTCTGCTTTTTATCCATATAAAATTCATAAAATACTTATTTATAAGCTTAATGAATCTCAACTATATCTTTTTTTAGATAGAATTTTAAACCCTTAGAAATTACAATTAACAATGGCAAAGAAATACTCGGAATTAAAAAATAAAAGATTACATTTGGGATGTGGAACAGATATAAAGGAAGGGTTCATTAATTTAGATTCTGTAAAAATTCCAGGAGTTGATATAGTTCATGATCTAAGCAAATTTCCTTGGCCTTTTAAAGACAATTCCTTTAATTATGTTTTATCAATATCCTCTTTAGAACATTTAGATAATTTAGTAAATGTCATAGAAGAAATCCACAGAATATGCAAAAATGGCGCAATAATTGAGATTATTGTTCCTCATTTTGAGTCTTTAGGCGCTTTTAGAGACCCAACTCATAAAACATTCTTTAGCTATTATAGTTTTGATTACTTTGCAGAAAATTTTAATTATAATTTTTATTCTAAAGCAAGATTTAAGATAATTAAAAGAGAAATAAGATATGGAAAATATTTTTTCTTTTTTGAATGGATTGCTAATCTATTCCCTAATCTTCATGAAATCTTCTTAAGAAAATTTCTTCCTGTAAATAATTTATTCTTTAGGTTAAAAGTGATTAAGTGATTATTAATACATTAGGTTTATAAGTTAATATTAACCTTTTTTTTCATGAAAATAGCACATATTTGCCCATTTTATACTCCTGCAATTTGCGGGGTCAAACAAGTAGTTGAAGAACTGGCAAAAAGGCAAATTGCAGAAGGACACGAAGTTCATATCTACACTTCTGATTGGGATAAAAATAAAAGAATTAAAATAAAAGAAGAAACTATAGATAAAATACATGTTCATAGATGCAGGTACATCTTAAGAATAGCTAATTTTGCAACTGTTTGGCCTGGAATTTTTTTCAAATTATTGTATGAAGATTTTGATATTATTCACAGCCATGTTTTTGGTCACGTACATTTTATTTTATCTTCTTTTGCAGCAAAAATAAAAAATACCCCTCATATGCACACAACTCATTGTCCTTGGACAAATGCTTATAGGTCTTTACCAGGACAAATAGGAATTTTTCTTAGTTACAACATTTTTTCCAGGATTGCATTAAAATTTACAGATAAAGTGATAGCAATTACCCCCTGGGAGATAGAATTTATAAAAAATTATGGGGGAAAAGAGTCTCAGATAGAATTAATTCCTAACGGTATGGCAAAAAAATTCTTTAAAAAAATAAAAAATAATGATTTTAAAAAGAAAAATAAGATTAAAGGGAAAATTGTTTTGTTTTTTGGAAGATTAAATATAACCAAAGGCCCAGATAAATTTGTGGAGATTGCTCAATCAATTTTAAAGGAAAGAAGAGATGTAGTTTTTGTTATTAGGGGACCTGATGAAGGGATGAGAGATAAAGTCAAGAATTTGATTGGAAAAGAAAAAAATATAATCCTCTTAAATGAAACGAGAGATAGGGATGAAATCATTAAAATGTATCAGGCAGCAGATATTTTTGTTTTGCCTAGTTTTAGAGAAGGATTACCTTTAACATTATTTGAGGCTATGGCCGCAAGATTGCCTATTGTCGCCTCACCAGTAAATGGAATTCCTTATGAAATAACAGAACCAGAAAATGGTTTTCTTGTGGAATATGGGCAGAATCAAATGTTTAAAGAAAAAATAAATGAGTTGCTTGATAACCAATTTTTAAGAAAAAAAATTTCCGATAATAATCTTAAAAAATCTAAAAATTATGATTGGGATATTATATCTAAAAAAACTCTTAAATTATATAAAAATGCAATAAGAACAAAACACAATGAATATATTAGTAATTAAAATAGGAGCTTTAGGAGATGTTTTGAGAACAACTTTTATAGCTCAAGCACTTAAAGACAAATTTAAAAAAGAAAATCCAAAAATATTTTGGATTACTAGTGAAAAAGCTAAACCATTATTTGTTAATAATCCTTATGTTGATTCAGTTGTCCTTGATAAAGATAAAGAGAGATTAAAAGATATTTCTTTTCATTTAGTTGTTAATCTGGAAGAAGACAAGGAGAATTGCACATTTGCTTATTCATTGAGGCCTAAAAATCTAATAGGATTTTATTATAAACAAGGAAAAATTCTTCCAACCTCTTCTGCAAAAGAATGGTTTGATATGTCTGCACTGGGAGAAAAACCAAACAATGATATATTAAAGAAGCAAAATAAAAAAACTCATAGGCAGATTCTTTCAGAAATTATAATGGTGGAAAATTATGGAAAGTATAAACCTTTTTTGAGATTAACAAAAAAACAAAATCAACTGACTAATAATTTTTTAAGGAGGTATAATATTTCAAGAGATGATTTGATTGTAGGAATTAATACTGGATCAGCAGATAGATGGCCAAAACAACTTTCTATAAAAAAAACAACTAATTTAATAGATGAACTCTACAAAAAATATAATGCTAAAATATTGCTTTTTGGAGGACCTAATGAAATTGATAGAAATAATGAGATACTAAAATTAACAAGATCTCCTGTAATTACTACTGGTTGTGGGAACGACCTTCTAGAATTTCCCGCATTAATAAGCGTATGCAGCATTTTTATAACAACAGATAGTTTAGGGTTACATGTTGCTTTAGCATTGAAAAGAAAAACTATTTGTTTAGTAGGGCCAACATCTTCTGCAGAGATAGATATGTATGGATTAGGGAAGAAAATTGTAGCAAAATCCAAATGTGTTTGTTGTTATAAATCAACATGCAACAGTATGGATAAAATAGATTTGAAAGAAGTGTTTTATTCAATTAACACAATATTAATTCAAAAAATAACCGTCTTAATAACAGCTTTTAAAGAACCAAATATTGATAAGGCCATAGAATCAGTAGTAAATCAAAAAACACGACAAAATTATGAGATAATTGTTTCTGCTCCAGATGAGGAAACATTAGATATTGTAAGAGATTATTCTAAGAAATATAAAAACATAAATATTATGGAGGATCCTGGAAAAGGTAAAAGTTATGCCTTAAACATGGCATTTAATAAAATCAATACAGATATATTGATTTTAACAGATGGAGATGTTAGAATTAGCGAAAATGCTATAGAAGAGATATCTAATTTGTTTTTAGACCCACAAATCGGGTGTGTCACTGGAAGACCGGTTCCAGTTGAAACAAAAAATACAAAGTATGGATATTGGGCAAATTTTTTGTTTGGTGCAGCTCATAGATGGAGGAAAGAGGCTTTTGCAAATGAATCTTTTATTGAATGCTCAGGATATTTGTTTGCATTTAGAAAAAAGCATATTGATAAAATTCCTTTGGATGTAGCTGAGGATTCCATAATTCCTTATTATTTTTGGGAAGAAGGATATAAAATAGGGTATTCTGAGGATGCCTTGGTTTATGTAAAGAATCCAGATAATTGGAAAGATTGGATGATGCAAAAAACAAGGACTGCTAAAGCTCACGAAACTCTTGATAAATATACAGATATTAAGATAACTCCAAGACTTAAAACATTTAAAAATGAATTAAAAGGAATTCATTGGGCATTAGGATACCCTAAGAGTATAAAGGAAATGTTTTGGACAATCCAATTACTTTTTGCAAGATTGTATATGTGGTTTAAAGTTTTTAAGGATATCAAATTGAGGGATGAACACTATAAAGATGCTTGGGAAAGGATAGAAAGCACTAAATAAAAACAAATAAAAACTAGTTCTGCAACTATTAATTATGGAAGAAAAAGAATTAGAAAAGAGGAAGAATGAATTAAAGGATAAAATAAAGTCTTTCTTAAATAATACTGATAATGTTTATTTAATTGCTGTTTTACTCTTCGCCTTTTTAATAAGGATGTATTATTTCTTTTTAACATCACACCAAGCGCTATGGTGGGATGAAGCAGAATATATGTTAAAGGTAAAATCTATATTTTTTGATATCCCTGTAACTGGACTTGCAGAGATAAGAGAACCAGTGATACCTTATATTTGGTCTTTGTTTTATCTTTTAGGAGGGGAGATAGGTGTAAGATTTTTCCAGATAATAATGTCACTATTCACTGTTTTTATGACATATGTTGTAGGGAGGCAGCTTTTTAATAGGAAGATAGGAATTCTATCAGCATTGTTTATGTCTGTCTTATCTATTCCTCTTTTTTTTACAAATAGATTATTGACCTATCCTTGGACTTCTTTAATTTATTTAATAGTCATTAGCTTATTTTTAATCGGGATAAAAAATAAGAATAAATATCTTTATTTATCTTCAGCTTTCTTGGCAATAGGTTTAATTGCTTATTTCAATACATTATTTTTAATTATTCTCTTTTTTTTATTTTTAATATTTACAGAAAGATTTAAATTATTTAAAGAAAAAAGATTTATTATTTCTGCTATAATATTTATTTTAGTCTTAGCCCCATTTATAATATACTATTTTATTACGCTTGGAGTTCCTTTACCAAGGTTTTCACAATTTCAGATTGTTAGTCAAGGAGCAGTTTCAGGAGAATATCTTCCATTTTCTCAATGGTTTGGGTATATTCATCAAATTCCTAGAATATTAGGGCATCCTTCTTATTTTGGATTGCCGTTGATATTTTTTGCATTTTTAGGAATATTGTCTTTAATTGAAGTAGTTTTAGGATTTGATCTAATTCTTAAATCTAAATCAGAAGATCTCAAAAACAAATTTCTTTTATGGCTGTGGATATTAGTACCATTATTTCTTCTTACAATTATAGAAATTGTTCAGAAAAGTACTGTTTTTTATGATGCATTTTTGCATCCTATTTTTCCAGCATTATCAATTATCTCTGCAATAGGTGTGATATCATTTTTTAATTTTGCAAATAAACATACTCAAAAATTTTCCAAGATTATAATAATTATTCTAATACTTTTTGTGATTATTTCCAATCTATCTTATGCAAATTCAATGATAACCAATAAAATGCATAGCTATGACACTCTTATAGATGCCGGATTATGGATAAAACAGAATTCTAATACTTATGACAAAGTATTAACTCAAGCAATCCCAGAAATAACATACTACTCTGAAAGAGAATCTTTATCTATTCCTCGTGAAGAGGTTAATTTATCAGTATTAATTAATGAAGAAAAACCTAAGTTTTTTGTTTTGACAGCATGGGAAGCAGCAGCTTCTCCAAGATGGTCTTTAGATTATGCTCAAAAAAATCCTGGAAAATTTATTCCTATTATTGCATTTCCTATTAACTCGCAACAGCCAACAACAATTGTGTTTGTAATTAATTTATCTGCTTTTGAGCAAGAATAGCAACTCCATCAAAATTTTCTTTCTTAGATAAGATATCGAAAAAACTAAATAAGTATAATGGATAAAATAGGATTGCGGCAAGAACTTTATTTTTTAGTAATAAATTATTTATTTTAAAAGCAACTTTTGTAAAGGTTCCAGAATAATATTTTATATTTTTTATATAAAGATTATTTTGTTTTAGGATGTCATTTACCTCTTTTAACTTGTATCCTGGTACAACGTGCCCGAACTGTTTATAGGTTTTTTTATTAAACTCTGTATAAGCTGGGAAAGTTAATACTAATTCTCCTCTTTTTTTTAGAGACTTTGCAATAGAAGAAAGAGCATCCTTGTACCTTGGGATATGTTCTATAACATCCGAACAGATAATTTTATCAAATTTTTCATTGTATTTTAATTTTATCAAATCCCATTCTATAAATTCAATTTTTCTGCCTGATTTTTTTGCTAACTCTTTTGCCTGTTTTATTTTCCCGGAATCTAAATCTATTCCAACAATTTTTGCCACTTTCCAATAAATTTCAAAAGCATATAACCCAATACCGCATCCAGCATCTAATACTATATCATCATTATCAAGTTTTACCATTGAAAATATAATCCTCGCTCTCTGCCTTACTCCTATATGGGGGATTCCCAATATCTTAAATCCAAATGCTTCTAGCATGTTATTTATTTTAAATTTCTGATTATCTGCCGTAGTCAATTCAAGACTTTTTCCATAAAATAAAATTCCTCCAAATACCATAGTTGGATAAAGTTATTCCTGTTAAAAAGCTTTTTATACTATTTTTTTTTAGTAAAAATATGAAGATAGGAGAAAATGAGCTATTTAGTGCAGAGCGACTTTATGAAAATACACCTTATAAATGGCTTTTTGAAGAGCACAAAGAAAGATATCATTTTGTAAAAGACAATGTTTCCTTAGCCAACAAAAAAATATTAGATATTGCTTGTGGTTCTGGCTATGGAAGTTTTATTTTATCTATGGGGGGGGGATGTTGTTGGTGCAGACATTTCAAAAGAAGCCATCTCTTATGCAAAAAATAAATATATTTCAAAAAATTTACATTTTATAATCTCAAATGCAGAAAAACTTCCATTTAAAGACCGCAATTTTGATATAATTTTGGGCTTTGAAATGATTGAACATTTAACAAACCCTCAAAAATTCATAGAGGAAGCATATAGGGTTCTTAAGAAAGGAGGATTATTAATTATATCCACCCCAAATAAATCTCTGTTTTCTCCTAACATTTCTCCTCTTATCAAATATCATATAAGAGAATTTACATTAGAAGAATTTACTCTTTTATTAAATAAATTTGATCATACTCTTTTTGGGCAACATTTGATTTTTAAAAGAGCATTGAGTATAAATTCATTAATTGCTTTATTATCTAATTATTCAGATATTGTTTTTTGGAAAAGAATTTGCGGAATTATGATAACCCTCTCAAATAAATTTTTCTTTACATTTGAAAGGAAGGGCTGTTTTAAAAGCAGTGAATTTGGCGATAGAATACCTGGAGTTTACATAGCACTTTGTAAAAAGAAGTAATCTAAAAAGCTTTTTATACTTCTATCTCAATCAAAAATTATGAAAATTCATTTTTTAATTCCTCCAACAAGTGAAAAAAGAAATCCAGATAGAATTTTTGGATGCAATTATGCATTTTTTGTTCAGCAAAATATTTTTATTCTTTATCCTGCGACTTATTTGAAAACAAAAGGATTTGAAGTTGAATTTACAGACTGTATGGTGGAGAAGAAATCTCTTGAAGATGTTTTAAGCAATGAAGCAGATGTTTATGTTTTTTATTCCGTATTCCTATCTAAAGAGATAGACATTAATACTGCAGATATAATCCAAAAAAAATGGCCAAATAAACCAATAATATTTGTAGGTTCAGATCCAACAATTCATCCAGAAAAATATTGTAAAAAACCTAGTAGATTTGTTATACGGGGAGAATCAGAAAAGACAATCTTAGAATTATGCGAAGAACTTAAGAAAAGAAAACAAAATTTTAGAAAGATAAAAGGATTAACTTATTTTTCAGAGAAAACCAAAAAGAAGATAGACAATCCTCCACGAAATTATATAAAAGATATTGATAAACTTCCCTTTCCAGATAGAACATTAATAAAAAAACCATTTAAATATTCAAATCCTAAATTTAAGAAACTCCCATCTACAACTATGCTTACTTCAAGAGGGTGTGCATTTA
>Ga0209518_1004046_pt1 | contig 12075 bp, 8 predicted proteins | sample RifGroB1_FD_183993 | JGI IMG/M metagenome (GOLD analysis project Ga0209518, IMG submission 183993) | Groundwater microbial communities from Rifle, Colorado, USA - Groundwater B1 (SPAdes) (version 2) | ecosystem: Environmental > Aquatic > Deep subsurface > Groundwater | place: Rifle, Colorado... | reverse complement strand
ATTTTTGTTATTGTTTGAAAGAACCTATAGTTAAGAATATCTTTGTTGTAGGATGTGCTGCCGGACAAACACTTCCTTTAACTGGAGAAGGGATTAGAAGAAGCATTAATTTTGGATTAATATGCGGAGAGATAATTGATAAAATAGCTGATAAAAAGATAACTCTTGAACATGGGCAGGGAGAGTATAAGAAAATTGTTTTAAAACATAAAGATTCATATCAAAAATTATTAAACATTCAAGAAAAATTACAAAAAACTGATACAGAAAACAAAATTAAACTGCTACATTTGTTTTCTGTCCCAAAAACTTCTCTGAACAAAATACAAGAAGTTTTTGATAATTGGAAAATAAATATTATAGCCAGATTGCTAGGGATTAATTTTTTAGCAAATTATGCCTGGAAAAAATATGAACAAATATGAAAAATGGTAAGAGAAATAAATAAAAACAATAAAACATGCTATCAGTGTGAGGATAACTAAACACTCTCTAAAAATAGAATGAAAAAAATTAAACTGTCAATTAAAGGGATGCATTGCGCTTCATGCGCCTCAAACATAGAGAAGAGTTTAAAAAAAGTCCAGGGAGTAAAAAATGCCAGAGTAAACTTTCTTGCTAAAAAAGCATTTGTTGATATTGAAGATAGTGCAAATGAAGAGGATATTATAAAAGCTGTATCAGAAATTGGTGATTATAAAGTCAGCAAAATTGAATCTGAAGAAGATGGTGAAATGGAAAATAAAAAGAATTTTCTAAATTCTAAGAATGAAAATTCTTTAGGATTTCCCCCTTCGTCACAGCGGACAGCAGAATTAAACTCAGTAGGGAATAAAAAAGAGCAGGTAACAAGTTTTATCGTTAAAGGGCTGGATAATCCTCATTGCGCTATGGTCATAGAAAAAGCCGTCAAAAAGGCAGGGGCAGAAAAAGCCGAATTTAATATAAATATGCATAAAGCGAAAATTACCCATTCAGTCCCGAAAGAAAAGATAATTGATGCAATTAACGATGCTGGATATGAAGTTTTAGGAGAAGAAGAGGATGAAGAAGAATCAGAAATAAAAGAGATGCAAGTTGCTAAGAGGAGAATGTGGTCTGCCTGGGCTTTAGCAATACCTATTGCATTAATAACATTATTTTTTGAAAGATTTTTAGGAATAGAGAATTTTTATCTTAAGATAGCTCCATTAATTTTGGCATTTCCTATTTTGTTTATTATAGGTTACCCTACTTTAAGATCTGCTGTTAAATCTGCTAAATATCTTTCTTTTAATATGGATGTTTTGATTTCTCTAGGAACTGTTATTGCTTTCTTGACCGGGATTTTAAGCTTTTTTGTTTCTATTGAAGATTATTCTGGAATTGGAGGGATGATTATGGCTTTTTTTCTTTCAGGCAGATATGTTGAGGCCAAGGCCAGAGGCAGAGCTTCTCAAGCTATTAAAAAATTATTGACTCTTGAAGCAAAAACTGCTGTTATTCTTGTTGATGGCAAGGAAAAAGAAGTTAGAATTGATGAAGTCAAAGTTGGCAATGTAATGGTCATTAAACCTGGTGAGAAAATACCTACTGACGGTATTGTTATTAATGGAGAGTCAGCTGTTGATGAATCCATGGTTTCAGGAGAAAGCTTGCCGGTAGATAAAAAGAAAGGGGATAAGGTTATAGGGGCAACTATCAATCAAGACGGAGTATTGTATGTAAAAGCAACTAAAGTAGGTAAAGATACTTTCTTAAGCCAGATTATCAAACTTGTTGAAGAGGCTCAAGGCAGTAAGGTTCCTATTCAAGCTTTTGCTGATAAGGTTACTAGTTATTTTGTTCCTATTGTTTTAGTTATTTCACTCCTAACATTTTCATTATGGTTAGTATTTCCTGATTTTATGAAAAATCTTGCCGGATTTTTTTCATTTATTCCGTGGGTTAACCTTTCCGCCTCTTCTTTAACTCTTGCTTTGTTTGCTGGCATTGCTGTTCTTGTTATTGCCTGCCCTTGTGCTTTAGGTTTAGCTACGCCTACAGCTTTAATGGTTGGTTCTGGCATCGGTGCTGAGAAAGGAATCTTGATTAAAAGGGGCGAGGCAATACAAACAATGAAAGATATTAAAGTTGTTATATTTGATAAAACAGGCACTATAACTAAGGGCAAGCCTGATGTTAATGAGATAATCTCTATTGGCATTAATGAAAAAGAGCTCCTTAGAATTGCCGGCTCTATTGAAAAGTCGTCTGAGCATCCATTGGCTAAAGCTATTTTCTTTAAAGCTGAATCTGAGAATATAAAATTAATCAGTATCTCTAATTTTAAGATTTTAAGGGGGAGAGGTGCAGAAGCTAAATTAAGCGGAAAGAAAGTATTGATTGGGAATAGGAAGCTTATGGAAGAGAATAAAATTGATTTTAGCAAGTTTGAATCTAAAATTCAAGAGCTGGAAAATCAAGGCAAGACAGTTATGATGATTGTTCACGGCAATATTCTTAGAGGGATTATTGCTGTTGCCGATACTATCAAAGATGATTCTGTGCAAGCAATCGCTGAATTAAAAGAGATGGGCTTTAAGAGTGTTATGATTACAGGGGATAATGAGAGAACTGCTAACGCTATTGCTAAGCAGGTTGGTATTGACGAATTTATTGCTAATGTTCTTCCTGAAGAAAAAGAAAATAAGGTTAAGGAGCTGCAAAAGCATGGGATGGTGGCTTTTGTTGGTGATGGTATTAATGATGCTCCTGCTATTAAGCAGGCTAATGTTGGTATTGCTATGGGGACTGGCACAGATATTGCTATTGAAGCAGGGGATATTGTTTTGGTTAGAGGCAATCTTACTGGAGTTGTTTCTGCTATCAAACTCTCAAGAGAAACTTTCAAGAAAATTAAGCAAAACCTATTTTGGGCTTTCTTTTATAATGTTGTAGCAATCCCTCTTGCTATCACAGGATTATTGCACCCGATTATTGCTGAGATTGCAATGGCAACTTCTTCTATATCAGTAATTGGAAATGCTAATCTATTAAAAAGAATTAAAATTTAATCTCTAAATCTTAAAAACTGCTGTAACGCTGGAATAAATCTCCTGCTCTCCTGGCTGTATGCTTGTTGATGCTTTTGCTTCTTCAATATTTACAATCCCTTCTCTAGATGAATAAGTCAGCCAAGGCTGATATCCAAAACTGGCGTCTGAGACTGAGACTAATCTTCCTAGTTTTCTACCTAATCCTTCTGCCATTGATTCTGCTTTAATCCTTGCATCTTCTGCTGCAAGTTTTATCGCTTTAGCTTTGTATTCGTTTTGTTTTTCCTGGCTTAATTCAAAATTTATGTAATTTAGATTTGCCCCAGCATCAACTCCTGCATCAATAACTCCGCCAATTTTGTTAGAATCTTCTGTTGATAACTCAACTTTTAAGCTATGGCTAGCCTTGAACCCATCTTCAATCATGTTATTATTTACCCATTTATAGTCTTGGTAAATATTGAAACCATATGTTTGAATAGCCTCTCTTAAAAATTCTTTTTCCAAAAGAGAACTTATCATTTTATCAACTATTTCTGCATTTTTATCTTTAGCTTCCTGACCTGTTGCTGCTTTTGTTTCAACATTAAAATAAACTCCAACTAAATCAGGCATAACCTTAATACTTGCTTCTCCTGTTGTTGTAATAGTATTTGCAGATGACAAAGAATTAACAAACATAAAACCAATTAATGCAAGGATTATCACTCCTAAAACAATGATTAAGGTAATTGTAATTGACTTATCCAGCTTCATATTCTATCTAATAAACCATAATTTATAAATTAAACTGTTATAGAACCAGAAGATGGACAAAATAGAAAAAATAGTAATAGAAACTATCAAGAAGTGCAAATTATGCGTTCGAGGAGAAAAAATAGTCGTAGCTCTCTCTGGAGGGAAAGACTCAACTCTAACTGCTTACTTATTAAAAAGATTAGGGTATAATATTGAAGGATTTCATATTGACTTGAAGATTGGGAAATACAGCGAGGATTGTCTGAATGCTGTTAGGCAGTTATGCAATGATTTAGATATTAAGCTTCATCTTTATGATATTAAAAAAGAAATGGGAAGCGGGATGTGCTATCTGAGGTCTGCTGTCCAGTCAAGGCAAGAAAAAGGAAAAATAAAAAACTGCGCGATTTGCGGAGTTATAAAAAAATGGGTCTTCAACAGAGAAGCCAGGAAATTAAAAGCTGATAAAATCGCAACCGGCCACAATTTAGATGATGAAGCTCAGACATTTTTAATGAATATCTTTAAAGGAAGCCCAAAATTAAGTGCAAACTCCGGGCCAATCTCAAGAAATGTTTCAGACAAAAAATTCATACCAAGGATAAAACCATTGTTTTATCTGCTTGAAGATGATATCAGGAAGTATGCCAAGAAAAAGAATCTTCCTGTTGTATATGAAAAATGCCCATGCTCTTTAGATTCATACAGGGTTCAGATACGGAATTTTTTGGAAACGCTTCCTGGAAAAGATAAGGAAAACATTATCAGAAATTTTGAAAGAATTTCAGGCAGAATAAATAAATTAAAAGATACTAGAATGCAATATTGTGAATCTTGCGGCGAGCCATCAAGAAGCAATCTATGCAAGAAGTGTGAGCTTTTAAGAGTTTGATTTATTTCAAAGAGAAGTTTATTAATTTATATTTTTGGGCATATAAATATTTAAATACTGCTTGAAATTATTTTATTTGTTTATACAATTTATTGTTATAGACTAAATATCAACATACAATAGGTTGTATGCTTACCCAAATATGGATTGTCCATACTGCTCAAATAATGCATTAAAAGTAACTGATAAAAGAGAGTCTCCTGATGGAATAAGGAGGAGGCGTGAATGCTTAAAGTGCAAAAAAAGGTTCACAACTTATGAAAAAATAGTAAGAAGCGAGTTTAATGTAATAAAAAAAGATGGGAGCAGGGAGAAATTCAGCAGGGAAAAACTGGAAAAAGGGATTGACAAGGCCTTTGAGAAACGCCCTGTTTCAAAAGACAAAATTGACAAGATGATAGATGATATTGAAGACCAATTAAGAAAAAAAGGCAAAAAAGAAATTAAAAGCTCAGTAATCGGAGAGATAATCATGAAAAAAATAAAAAAATTAGACAATGTTGCATACATAAGATTCGCATCTGTTTATAGGGATTTTCAGGATGTTGATGATTTTAAAAAAGAATTGAGGGGGTTATGAAATGGCAAAATACAGCAATGGATTAGAAGATAGATTGAATCTGCCTGAATCATCAGTTACAGTTTTAGAAAAAAGATATCTGAAAAAGGATCCTTCTGGAAAAATTATTGAGACTGGGGAGGATATGCTGAGAAGAGTGGCAAAGGATATTGCATCAGCTGATGCTTTTTATATGCCGGAATTCAAGAAGAAAGTAAATGTTGGAATGCCTGCTGAAGATTTATATAAAATTACAAGTGGTGATGACATTATCAGGGAAAGAGAAAATGAATTTTTTAATATAATGATTAATGGATATTTTCTTCCTAATTCTCCAACATTGATGAATGCAGGCAGAGGACTTCAGCAACTTTCAGGTTGTTTTGTTTTACCTATAGAAGACAGCATGGAATCTATTGGAGAAACACAAAAGAATATGATGTTAGTTCATAAAAGCGGGGGAGGAACAGGATTTAATTTTTCACGTTTAAGGCCAAATGGAGGATATATTAATTCTACTGGCGGGCAATCTTCAGGACCATTAGAATTTCTTAGGGCTTATGACAGCGTGACTGATGTTGTAAAACAAGGAGGAACAAGAAGAGGGGCAAACATGGGTATTCTAAGAGCAAATCATCCTGATGCACTTGATTGGATAAGAGTAAAAAACAAAGAAGGATTAATTAGTAATTTTAATCTTTCAATAGCATTTAACGATGAGGAAATTGAATCAGTAAAAAATAATAAATATATTCTCCTCGGAGATTCAAATGGAAAATGGGATTATTCTGCAGAGAATATCTTAAAGAGAGCAAAAGAAATTGATTTTAAATTCTATAAATTTAAAACATCGCTAGATCTTTCTAAAGACAAAAGAAAAGTTATTGATACATATACTGGATATGAAATAGGGGACATAAATGATGGGAAAGTTTATCTCAATGCCAAAAAATTATTTGATATACTTATCGATAGTGCCTGGAAAAATGGGGAACCTGGGATAATTTTTATTGATAAAATGAATTATGGCAACCCAACTCCCCAGGTAGGAATGATTGAAAGCACCAATCCTTGTGGAGAACAACCGCTTCTTCCATACGAAAGCTGTAATTTGGGCAGCATTGATTTATCAAAAATGGTGAATAATGATAGTGAATTAAATAAATCTCTTTTGGAAAAGACAGTTAGAAGCGCTACAAGATTTCTTGATAATGTTATTGATAGAAACAAATATCCTATTCAGGAAATAGATGCAATGACTAAGGCAAATAGAAAAATAGGGTTAGGGGTTATGGGATTTGCACATATGCTAATCAAAAAAGGGATTAGTTACAATAGCTCAGAAGCAGTGCAGGAAGCAGAGTATTTAATGAATTTTATCAATGAAATATCCAAGAATGAATCAGAGAATATAGCTAAGGAACGTGGCCCCTTTCAAAATTTTAAACAGAGCATTTATCAAAATGGAGTTCCAATAAGAAATTCAACCAGAACAACAATTGCTCCTACAGGGACAATAGGTGTAATTGCTTCAACATCTCAGGGAATTGAGCCGATTTATCAATTAATCACATTGAGAAATGTTAAGGATACACTTGGAGCTAACTTAGTGGAAGTTGACAGATGCTTTAAGGATTACCTTAATAAAAAAGGATTATATGATGAAAAGATTCTCTCAAAAATGGCTGAGGATGGAATTGGCATAGATGATTTGATGCTTCCGAAAGTTATCAAAAGTGAAATGAAAAGATTATTTGTTATCTCGCAAGATATTCCTCCAGAACAACATATTAAAATACAGGCAGCTTTCCAGAAATACACAGACAATGCTGTAAGCAAGACAATAAACATGCCGAATTCTGCAACAAAAGAAGATGTTGCAAATGCTTATTTACTTGCCCATCAATCTGGGTGCAAGGGGCTAACAATTTACAGAGATGGGAGCAGGAAATTTGAACTGCTTACTCTTGCTGGTAAAAGAGAAAATAGCAAGAATCTTATTCCTCCTCCAATGAAAATTCCTTCAATGATGCCATCAGTAAAAATAAGGCAGCCTACTTCTGAAGGAAATATACATCTGGAAGTTGTTGTAGACCCAAAGGAAAACTACTTACCTGTTGAAGTTTTTGCTCAACTTGGAAATGCAGGGAGTGTGGAAAATGCAACAATGGAAGCTTTAGGAAGAATGACTTCTCTTCATCTAAGAAGAAAGCTACCTCTTGATGAAATTATTGCTCAATGCAAAGAGATTGGCTCTGGGAAAGGTATTGTAACAAGAGCTGGGGGAGTCCATTCATTACCTATGGGATTTGCAAGAGGATTAATGAAATTTCAGATTATGAAAGAGAAATATGGGGTAGAAAAATTTCTTTTAGGAGATATAGAAGATTATACTAACATTGATGAAAATATCTCTGATATACTAAGAAAAGGAAACGGTATAATGTGGGAAAACTACCGACTTCCGGAAGAGAATTTAAACTCTAAAAGTATTGATCTAGGAAAATGTCCTGATTGCAAAAACAGAACATTAATACATGTTGAAGGATGCAATAAGTGTCAGAGCTGTGGATACTCTGATTGTGGTTAATTAACAATTTACTTTTTCATATCAAAAAACTTTGCCAGCTTTGGCCCTTTTTGCCCTTGGTAAGTTGAATTAATCTTTCTTCCGTAAACTTTTTCAGGCAACTCTTTTAACTGGAAATATCTGACTGTCGCGATTTTTTGCTTGTCTTTTATTGTAAACGGAGTTCCTCCAATGTTTCTTAATTCAAGAACTCCTTGCGCACAAAAACCAGGATCGAAAAAACCAGCATAATGAGCCCTGAATTCTCCTGAACTTGTGTCAACTTCTAAAAATTCTGCACAATATCCTTCTGGAATATTAATTATCTCAAATGAGTTTAATATATAGAATGAATCTTCAGAGATGATAATTTCTTTATTTTTAATATTAACCATCTCAAAATATTCTGAAGCTCGGTTATCTTTTCTCAAGAGATTTACTGGAGGAGCATATTTTTTCGCAGTATATCCAGATATCTTGTTGCTCAAATCAAGTCTGATATTTAATTCTCCATTATCTAAAAGATTTTCCAAACTATCAATTTTTTTCATTTTTTGTATTGGATAAAATAAAATTCCCTCTTCTTTATGAAGAGTAGATAGCTCTCCGCTGTTTAATCCTCTTGAATTTGTGTTAAATACTCTTAATTGATTGAGAGATATCCCTTCTTTGCAGATTATGTCAAATGAACGAGGGCAAATTTCAATCCATAGCTCCCCTTTATATCCTCCAGCTATTTTATCAAAACTTTTCCCATTCTCTGTAATAAGCCTTACATGAATATCTGTTCTTCCTATAGAACTTTTTGGATTTGCTTTTGCTTGAAGATATTCTGGAAGTTTTAAGAATTCATTAAGTTGCACGACATACACATATCCCTTATGCAAGAATGTTTCTTTGCTTAAATCTAGCTTGTAATTACTTCTGCTCTGAAAAAAATCAGTTAAATTGTCACTCTCCGGTATTGAAGAAGAATTAACACAAAATCCTTTTGCTCCTATTGTAAGGTCAATTGAAGAAGGCTGTATTTGCTCTTCTCTTATCCCACTTTTAGATAGTATGCTTCCATCACTTATTAATTTTTTAATCTCTTTATCAGAAACAACTCCGATGGCCATAACTAACTTCAAATGTAATTATATTTAAACATTCATATAATTTAGTATATTCTTTTTCTCTGTATTAATTGCTGATTTGGTTACAAAACTTTTATAAATCTCTTTTTTTCTTAGATAATACAGGAAACAAAATTAAACTGCCACATTTGAATTGTTTTCTGTCCAAAAAACTTCTCTGACAGTAAAATACAAGAAGTTTTTGATAATAAAAAATGACAAAAAATGACAAAGTTTCTGAACTGACAAAGAAGGAGTTTGATAATTTTATAAAAGAAAAGATTGTGGTGATAGATTTCTTTGCAGACTGGTGCATGCCATGCCTTATGATGGCTCCAATAATTGATGAACTTTCTGAAAAATTCAGAGGGAAGATTAAATTTGGGAAAGTTAATGTTGAAGATAATCACGAACTTTCTCAAAAGTTTAATGTAAGTTCTATTCCAAATTTGATTATTTTCAAGGATGGAAAAGTAGCAGACCAAATTATAGGGGCAATGTCAGCTGAAGATTTAGAGGAAAAATTGAGAGAGTTTATAGACTGATAATTTTATAAATCAAGATTTCTAAAGCTAATTATGGCTCCGTAGCTCAGCGAGAACATGAAGTTTTCTCGCGCACTTTCCGGTTTGAATTCATTTAAACCGATTAGTTCGCTACAAAGCCGAAAAATAAAAATGGCTCCGTAGCTCAGCCTGGCAGAGCACTAGGCTTTTAACCTAGGTGTCGTGGGTTCAAATCCCATCGGGGTCATTAGCCTAACTAATTCAATAAAATTCAAATATGCATGGAAAGGTTTATAAATCAATTTTTACTGTTTTTCATTATTGTCAAGTTGCTAAAATTGTCTTCATGAATATCAAAAAGTCTTGAATGTTTGCTTGAGACTTTTGGAGACAGAAATTCTGACCTTCAAGAATTTCTGTATAGTAAGACAATATCTACTCGATTAAATTCCTTCGAATATAAAATGCATATTTTACAGCCAAAACATTCCAAACTCAGCAAAAAAGAAAGTGAAGAATTATTGTCAAAAATGAATATTTCTAAAGCGCAATTGCCAAGAATTTTATCTAATGACCCTGCCCTGCCTGAGGGATGTGAAATTGGAGATATAATAAAATTAGAGAGAAAAGAAGAGGATAAAATAAATATTTATTACAGAGTTGTAGTATAATAAAAAGATGGTAGACAATAAACATTTAGTTGTAAAGAAATACCTTGCAGATCATTCATTAGTTGAATCTAACATTACTTCTTTTAATAATTTTATTGAATACAGAATGCAGGAGATTGTAGATGAGATATCTGGAACAGTTGGAACTGATGAAGAGTTTAAAATAAGCTTAGGAAAAATAAAAGTAGGAAACCCTCGTATTATTGAGGATGATGGGAGCTCTTCTCTAATTATGCCTTATGAAGCAAGGCTTAGAAATTTAACCTACTCTGCCCCTATCACCCTTGAGATAACTGTCAAGAGGGAAAATGAAGTTGATTCTGAGATTGTAGAGATTGGAAGGATTCCTATCATGGTAAAAAGCAGAGTTTGCAACACTTATGAAATGTCAGAAGAAGAATTAATAAAAAACTACAGTGACCCTAAAGATACTGGAGGATATTTTATAGTTAACGGTAATGAGAGGGTTATGGTTATGGCAGAAGACCTTGCAGAAAACCAGCCGTTTATTGAAGATGACAGCAAAGGAAAGTTAAGTTTGAGATTATTCTCTTTAAGAGGGACCTACAGAATACCTACAATAATTTCAGAAAACAAAGAAGGAATTTTTGAGCTTTCTTTTAGCAGATTTAAAGATCTGCCGGCAGTAGTTATTCTAAAAGCGCTGGGATTAACAAAAGAATCGGATATTGCTAAATACATTGGGAAAGAGAGAGACAATGTTATCGTCAATCTTTATGAATTTGTGAACTTAGCAAATCCAGAAGACGCTATGATGTATATTGCTGAGAACTCTTCCATTCAAGGGACAAAAAAAGAAATACTTGACAGGGTAAAACAAAGAATTGACTCTTATTTATTTCCACACATTGGGCAGAAAAAAGAAGATAGAATAAAGAAAGCTATCACGCTTTGCAAGCTAATAAAACAATTCCTACTTGCTAAAGAGAACCCTAAATTGAGGACTGACAAGGACCATTATGCCAACAAAAGAGTCAGGCTTTCTGGAGATTTATTATCTAATTTATTCAGGGTTAATTTGGGAATTTTGATAAGAGATGTGCAATATTCACTGCAAAAATCATCAAAAAGAAAAAAATTCTTTTCAATTAAAACAATCGCAAAATCCACATTATTTTCCCATAGAGTTGAATCTGCTATTGCAACAGGAAGCTGGACAGGAGAAAAATCAGGCGTAACACAGAATATGGAGAAAACAAATTATCTTACAATAATTTCTCAATTGCAGAAGGTTTCAAGTATGCTGCCAAGCGACCAGGAGAATATTTTGGCAAGGACGCTTCACCCCACTCATTACGGAAGATTCTGCCCTATAGAAACTCCTGAAGGTACAGAAATTGGGCTAAGAAAAAACCTTGCAATCTTAAGCAGGATATCTACAAGAGCAGATATTGATGAAGATAATTTCACAAAAACACTTGCAGGAGAAGGGCTTGACAAAGAAGGAATTGAAGGCGCGGATATTTTCTTTAATGGGAGATTTATTGGATGTGTAAAAGACGTCAAGAGATTTGTAAAAAATGTAAGGGAAAGAAGAAGGGCTGGAGAGTTCTCATTGCAGATGAATATCAGAGATGATGCTGACTTAGGGATAATATCAATATCAACAGAGCCGGGAAGAGCATTGAGGCCTTTGATTATTGTAGATAATGGAATTTCAAGATTAAAACAAGAACACCTTGTTAGATTAGAGCAGGGAGAATTAAAGTGGGATGATTTGATAAAACAAAAGATAATAGAATATCTTGATGCAGCTGAAGAAGAAAATTCTTTGGTGGCATTGTTTGAGGAGGAGCTTACTCCAGAGCATACTCATCTTGAAATAGATGCTATGGATTTGCTTGGTGTAGTTACAAGTTTAGTATCTTATGGAAATCACGACCAGAGTTCTAGATTAAATAGAGGAAGCAAGACACAAAAACAGGCGATTGGGTTATATGCCGCAAATTATTTATGCAGACTTGATACTGATGTTAGCGTGCTTCAA
>Ga0209518_1004044_pt1 | contig 12079 bp, 17 predicted proteins | sample RifGroB1_FD_183993 | JGI IMG/M metagenome (GOLD analysis project Ga0209518, IMG submission 183993) | Groundwater microbial communities from Rifle, Colorado, USA - Groundwater B1 (SPAdes) (version 2) | ecosystem: Environmental > Aquatic > Deep subsurface > Groundwater | place: Rifle, Colorado... | reverse complement strand
GAGTGCCGACCTTGGCGGAGCTTGGTATTCGAGCCAAGGCTCTGGCCACATTAGAAGAAGCGATTAGGATTCCCCATGGAATTATTCTTTCCACTGGTCCAACTGGGTCCGGAAAAACGACGACGCTTTATTCTTTGCTGACCATGATTAATACACCGAAGGTAAATATTGTGACCCTTGAGGATCCGGTAGAGTATCAAATGGATGGGGTGAATCAGGTCCAAGTTAATCCCCAGGCCGGATTGACCTTTGCTTCTGGACTCAGATCCTTCTTACGTCAAGACCCGAATATCATTATGGTTGGAGAGATTCGCGATGAGGAAACAGCACAACTTGCGATTCAAGCATCTCTCACGGGTCACCTAGTGTTTTCGACTATCCATACCAATTCTGCCGCTGGAGCTCTCCCCCGCCTTCTTGATATGGGTGCCGAACCTTTTCTCCTGGCTTCTTCGATGACGGCGGTAATTGGTCAGCGGGTACTGAGGACGATCTGTGAGAACTGTAAGCAGCCGTATGTACCCGAAAAAGCAGTGGTGGAGGACATTCAAAACGTGTTGGGTAAGCTGCTTGATGGATGGATAAAATCCAATCCCCAAAAAGCCGAGATTGCAAAGAAGAACGGAGTTCCCTTTATGCTATATAAGGGAGCAGGCTGTGAAAAATGCGGAGATGTAGGATTTTTGGGAAGAATAGGTATTTTTGAAGTGCTGAGGGTGACGGAAAAGACGGCGAAGTTCATTATGGAGAGAGCAGACGCGGCGACGATTGAGAGAAACTCGATGGAGGATGGCATGATAATCATGAAACAAGACGGTTACTTGAAAGTGCTCGATGGGATCTCGACCTTGGAAGAAGTTATTAGAGTAGCTCAAGTCTAATGGAAAAAGCGGAAGAACTGGTTCAAAAAATATTGGCGGTAGCCGCTTCGACCGGCTCTTCAGACGTCCATTTGTTGTCGAACTCTTTTCCGATTCTAAGAACCATGGGAAAGCTCGGACCGTACACCGAAGCGGGTCAGACTAACGCCGATATGGTAATGGCCATGATAAGTAGTCTGATGACACCTACCCAGAAGGAGTTATTTTTGAATAATTTGGAGCTTGATTTCTCGGTCAGTATACCGGGCAAGTATCGATTTAGAGCCAACGCTTATTTTCAAAAGAGGACCCCAGGTCTTTCGCTGCGTTTTATTCCGGAGAAAATTCCGAGCATCGATGAACTGGGTTTGCCGAGTATCTGTCATTCTTTTGCAAAATTGAAGCAAGGCTTTATACTAGTTACCGGTCCGACTGGGTCCGGTAAATCGACGACTTTGGCGGCGATAATTGATGAAATAAATGCCAGCCGGCAGGAGCATATTGTCACTATTGAGGATCCTATTGAGTTTGTGCATGAGAATAAAAAATCAATTGTGAGTCAGCGGGAGCTAGGGGGGGACACAATTAGCTGGAGTAATGCCTTAAAATCTGTTTTGCGGCAAGATCCGAATATTGTATATATCGGTGAGATGAGAGACCCGGAGACCATGCAAGCTGCGATGACAGTCGCTGAGACTGGTCACCTAGTGCTGGCTACACTCCATACAAACTCTGCTGCCCAGTCGATCGATAGAATTGTGGATAGCTTTCCAGAAGAACAACAAGCACAGATGGTACTTCAGCTATCGATGGTTCTTGAGGCGGTTCTTTCCCAGAGACTGATCCCAGACCTTGCTGGTAAGCGAGTGGTGGCGACCGAAATTATGGTGGTGACACCGGCTGTCAGAAATAATATTCGAGAAGGTAAAACCTTCCAGATAGATAACGTGATTCAAACTAGTGGTAACTTAGGAATGAGGCTCATTGAAAATAGTTTGGCCGATCTGGTAAATAAAAATATTGTCGATAGAACTACGGCGCTGGAGTATGCCATACGACCCTCGTTATTAGATAAATTGTTGGGAGGAAGATGAAATGAAGACTTTTCAGTACAAGGTCCGAGATAGAGAGGGCAATGCTTCAAGTGGAGTGTTGGACGCCGTAGATGATAAACAGGCGGCCAATGTGCTTCGGAGTAAAGGACTGTTAATTACGGCCTTGTTTGAGGCAGATCAGCTAAACATTGAAGCTCTAATGGGCAGATTTTCTAGACCTAAGGCGGACGAGATATCCAATTTTACCCGCCAAATGGCAACCATGATTGGGTCTGGCTTACCCTTGGTGGAAGCCTTGAAGATTCTTAAAAATCAGTCTGGAACTAGTCTGAAACCGGTAATAGATAAAATATTGACTGAGGTGGAGGGGGGCTCGACTCTGGCCGATGCAGTGCAAGGCTCAGGAGGAGGATTTTCGTCGGTTTACGTGGCTATGGTCCGGGCCGGAGAGTCTGCTGGTGTTTTGGATCAGGTAATGGGTAAGCTGGCTGACGCTTTGGATAAACAGCGGGAGTTTAGAAGCAAAACCAAGGGTGCCATGGTCTACCCAGTGATCATTTCGATTGCCATGGTGGTGATCGGCGGTATCATGATGGTGTTTGTTGTTCCCAAGCTGACGGCCATGTATAAAGATTTTGGAGCTGAACTACCAGCACCGACCAGAGTCTTGATGGGGATTAGCGATTTTACAGTCAATTATTGGTATCTTCTTTTAATTGTGCTGACAGTGGCTTACGTACTTTTCTCAAATTGGGCGAAGACCGAGATTGGCGGGCTGATAGTAGAGCAGATCACTTTTAAAATTCCCATCTGGGGAAAACTTAAAAAAGATATCATATTGACCGAGTTTTCGAGAACCATAAGTGTACTCCTTGGTGCTGGTATTCCGATTTTGGATGCTTTGAACATCGTCTCAAGTACCCTGGGAAGTAAGATTTTTTCGGCTGGCATTAAACAGGCTGCCGTCTATGTTGAAAAAGGAATCAGTTTGGCAGAAGCAATAACCCGCTTGGAGATGTTTCCGCCTATTTTGTCGCAGATGATATCTGTGGGTGAGGAAACGGGGAAGCTCGATTCCGTCCTAAATAAATTGGCAGTGTTTTATGAATCGGAAAGTGAGATAAAAATCAAAGCCCTCACCACCGCCATTGAACCTTTGATTATGATCCTTATGGGGATTGGAGTCGGATTCTTGGTGATCGCGGTTATTATGCCGATTTACAACTTGACAAGTCAGTTTTAATAATTCATAGTGATTAGTAATGGTTAACAGTTTAAGAAAAATGAAAAACAAAGGCTTTACGCTGATGGAGTTACTAATTGTGATTGGTGTTTTGGGCATCTTGGCGGCTGGGCTCTTGGCAGCCATTGACCCGTTTGAACAGCTCAAGAAAGCGAGAGATACAAATAACCGAAGTGCGGCGATTGAGTTTCTAGGATCATCTCAGAGGTATTATGCCACCCATGGATATCTACCTTGGTTTAAGATGACCGGAGCAGCATATGACTGTGCGACTGGAGACGTTCCAAATCTCAGAATTGCGAATGCAACTTCTCCTTGGCAGGCAGTAGCGGTCAGTAAGACTGGTGGCTCTGGTGACCCTGAGATGAAAACTTGTGTCGACAACACTTTGCTGGTTGACGGCGAAATAAAGAGCACCTTTTTCGATGGACTGGCGACTACCTTGTACATAACCTCAGGGAGTGCAACGAAGGTTATGGTGTGTTTTCCCCCTGAAGGAAAGTCAAATCAGGCAGATGCCTCGTCTAAGTATGTTTACAGCGAAACAGACAAAACAGTAACTTTGGTGGCATGTAGTGATGCTGACAAGACGGCTGGTAACTGTCTGCAGTGTTTTGAATAAAGTCTTTAGAGCTTAGTATCCGTAAAACCCCGCCTGTCCGGCGGGGTTTTGGGTAGTGTAAGGTGGTAAGATTGCTCTATGCTTTTGGTGATTATATTTTTGTTTGTCATGGGACTCGTATGGGGTAGCTTTCTGAACGTGGTGATTTATAGGATGTCTCACGACAAGTCGATTGCTGATGGCCGATCTGTCTGTCCGAAGTGTAAGCACGTTATTCCCTGGAAGTACAACATTCCCCTACTATCCTTTTTTATGCTCAAAGGAAGATGCGTCTTTTGTCACAAGAGGATCTCAGTGCAGTACCCAATAATTGAAGCGATGACCGGGCTATTTTTTGTCTGGTGGTTTGTAGTGGGGTTTAACTTCTTTAAGCTGGTTGGTAACCCGTGGGGATTTATTCAACCCATGTTTTGGCTAGCCACCGGTCTCGTGATGCTCGCCATCTTCATAATTGACTTGTTGTACATGGTGATTCCGTTTGCCTTGAACCTTACCCTGTTTAGCTTGGCTCTCTCCTACCGGGTAGCTTTGGTGAGCTCCGGAATAATGACCACAGCTGACTTTATCTGGTCACTGGTGGCTGGAGGAGGACTGTGTCTCATATTTGTCATATTGCAGGGATTGACCAAGGCGATAAAAAAAGTTGATGGCTTTGGTCTCGGTGATATTTATCTGGTCCCCTCTTTGGGTCTACTCTTGGGATGGCCGAAGGTGGTGCCTGGGATATTTTTTGCTTTTGTTTTGGGGTCTGTGGTAGGTTTGACCCTGATTGCCACTGGAAAGAAAAAACTTAGTCAGTACCTGCCATTTGGACCATTCTTGATCATGGGGACTGTGGTGGCTTTGCTTTGGGGAGGGGGTATTTGGAACTGGTATATAAGCATGTTGGTTTGAGGGTGTTTGACTTTTGTTTTGGTTTCCAGCACAATGGAAGGGTGAAGAGAAACAGAGGTTTTACGCTGATGGAAATTATGATTGTGATTGGATTGATAATGATTTTGTCGGTGGTGGGTATCGGATCTTTTATCCTAAGTACGGTGAAGTCGAGGGATAGCCAAAGAAAAAGTAATTTGAATCAAATTGGGAAGGCTGCTGAGTCGTTTTATGCTGACGTGGGGCACTATCCCCTATCGGAACCCACAGATACTCCACATTGCTTTGAGTCTGTCAATGGAGTTGGAGAGGATATAACTTGTGCAAACAATAAGCTCTACAGCTCAGTGGACGGAGTTATCACTGTTTACATTACTATTCCGAGTGACCCTGATGCCTCAAGAGAGTATCTGTATATAAGTGATGGTTCCAGCTACGCAATGTACGCCGCATTAGAAAATATGCAAGATAGAGATTTACTAAAAAAGGAAGATGGCAGTGTGAACCAAGACCCCTGGGAGCTGAGTTGTGGTAGCGTACAATGTAATTATAAGATTACAGAGACAGGACTGGTTAAAAGTCTATGAAAAAAATTATATATAGATTGCCACGTCGCGCGGGTTTGATAAATCAAACCTCTACTTCTCGCAATGACAAAGGTGGTTTTACTTTGATAGAACTGTTGGTGGCCATGGGCATTATGGCCGTTCTAACGGGGATGGCGATCTTTAACTTTAACCAATCTAGAATCCGTTCCAGAGATGTCCAAAGAAAGAATGATCTTAAACAACTTCAAAACGCTTTGGAGCTTTATAAAAATGACAATAACGCTTACCCTCCTGAACTTGATTTTCAGAGTACTTTAATCACTCCGAGCTACATCAAAGCGGAGTTTAAAGATCCTAGAGCCAGTGAATGGGTGGATTATAAATATAAACAAGTTGACACCAAGAGCTACTACCTTGAGGCTTGCCTGGAGAATCCGGCCGACTTGGCAAAAACAACCGATGAAACCAAATGTATTTTGTTTGACGCGGTAAATGAATGTAAGTGTGGATCTGCGTCGAGTTTGACCGGAGTTATGTACATTGTTTCCCAACCATGAAAATGAAAAATATTGAAAATTTGTTCCATGGGGCGGGAACATCCCGCTCCTACAAAAGAGAAGGGTTTACTTTGTTGGAGTTGTTGATTGTAATAGGAATTATCGGAGTCCTGATGGCTCTCGCTACCGTGGCTTATTCGTCTGCCCAGGTGAGTGGTCGCAATGCCAGAAGAAAGCAGGACTTGGTCGCAATTCAAAATGCTTTGGAACAGTATTATTCAGAGAATAGTTTCATTTATCCGAACGGAACCTGTAAAGATGCGAGCACTTATATGAAAAGTGCTTGGCCGATTGACCCTAACACACTCGTAGATTATGACGGGGTGGACGACTGTTTAACTTCTACTTACTGTGTATGCGCCACCATGGAGTCGACAGCGCAGCAGGCGGCCACATCTGGAAACTCCGGGGCAAACTGTAGTTGGACAGACAAGACTCATTATTGCGTAGGAAATCTGCAATGAAAAATGGATATGGATTGCCCCGCTCCCCCCGGATCAGGTCCGGGGCTAAAGGCTGGGGATGCAATGACAAAGGTGGTTTTACCTTTATTGAGCTATTGGTGGTGATTTCGATCATCGGAATAGTTTTTGCGGCAGGAATTGTCTCCTATTCGGCCATTACTATTCGCTCCCGAGACACTAGAAGAAAAGCAGACTTGGAGTCTATTCGACAGTCTTTGGAAATATGTCGGTCTCTCACAGGATCGTACCCTGCCAGCATCTATGATGAGGTATCTTGTGGTGCTAGCGGACCTGTATTACTAGCCAAAACTCCATTGGATCCCAAGCCTTGTGTAAACTTCTTGGATGGTGAGTATACATATGTCCTAAATGTATCCGCTAACACCTTTACCTTGACTGCGGACTGCACAGAAGATGGAGCGGCTTATGTAGTGACAAATCCATGAAGCTGCAGAGGGGTTTTACTTTGATTGAATTGATGATGGTGGTATCGATTACTTTGATTTTAACCGGTGCGTCGGTGACTGCTTTTTTAAACTTCAACAAGACTCAGTCTGTCAATAACGATGCCAGAAATTTGGCCGCGGAAGTCTACCGAGTAAGAACGCTGGCGGCTAGCTTACAATACCCGACCGGCTGTAGCTCCCTTAAGAGTTATGCTTTGACCAGTAACAGTGATCTTTCTGGGGTAATCGTGACAGCGAAGTGTGATCCAGCTGACGTAGCATTTCCAGAAGTTAGACTATTAACTAGTTCAGTTTTCTCCCAACCCCTCAATTTAGTCTTTTTACCTGGATCCGGCTACTTGGAGGGTGGCACGAATATTGAAATCACCATAAAATTGATTAACGATACGGCCGTAACCAAAAAAGTTACCGTGGGAGCTTATGGAACCGTGACTAACATCTAAACAATGAAATTAATCTACCGACAAAAAAATATGGGGCAGATGCTTATTGAAATCGTTGTGGCGGTTGGGATTATTGGTCTCGTTTTGGTGGGCGTTTCCGACTTGATGACACGATCGATACGGGTGGTTTCATTTCAGAAACAGAAGGATGAGGCCTTGGCGGTGATAAAGAAAAAATTGCTTGAATATAGAGCATCTCGGGACTTAGATCCGGAGGGGTTTTATAATTCTATGACCAGCGGGACGACGACTATTGATCCGTGTGATGCAGAAAAGCCTCTTTATAGATGTTTGGTGACGGTGGAGAAGTCTGTAGATGCGGTGTCTTTGACTGTAGTTGGAGAGTGGCAAGATGGAGGCAGACTATACAGTGTAAGTCTATCTCAGTCGTTAGCAAAACAAGTAAAATGAAAGCTTATACTTTGATCGAGTTGATGATTTCGGTACTACTCTTAGGCGTGGTGCTGTTGGGTGGCACGAGCATTTTTTACCAAAATCTCAAGGTCTCGGGACTTTCGGATGTAGATGCAAATTTGGGGAGTACCCTTCAAGCGTTATTAAGGACGATAGAAAAAGATATTAGATACAGTGGAATAACCGCCGTAGGACTGGGTACCAGAGACGATTGTTTACTAGCTGGAGATAATGGTTATTCCGGAAGTAGCTTATCGGCGACGGATCTAGCGGGCTTGGAAACGGTTTATGATTTGCAGGAGGAAAAAGTCGCTTCTACATCATCTCAAACCGGTCAGACGGTGTATTTGAGTCCCGGCCAAGTTAAGATTATAACCTTGCAGTTTACTTGGTACTGCACCGGTAATATCAGTGATAAGATGAAGATAACGATAGGAGCGGACAGTACCGCTTTGAGTACGGGTATCAAAGTGGAGCGAAACGTATCCACGGAAGTTAATTTATTAAATAGTGGCTTAAACTAAGTAATGAAGGCAAATCACTCTGGGCAAGTGGCTTTGATAATGGTGCTGATTATGACCGTGATTAGTGCGGTGGCCGTGTCTGTGGCCAGTCGATCGACGGTGGAGACCAGGATTCAGCAGATGAACGTGGAGAATACTGAGGCTCTTCTGGCGGCTCAGGCAGGGCTGGAAGAGTCTATTGCCAAGAGTACTCCGGTTTCCGGCACCTTTGGCACAGGTCAGTACCAAGTTTCTCTGAATGAAGCCGGATCGGGTAGTGTAATCTCCGAAAAGATTAATCCTGGAGAGACATTGGAAATTGATTTGGACGGAGCGGTCGGGGTGACTGGGCTAAAGATATTTTGGAAGCCGGCTATCTTGGGAAGTTTTCCGGCAATTTTTGTTTCGGATGTGAGGAACGATCAAACTCTAAATTATGCTTACGACGCTACTGATAGTAATGGCTTTACTCAAGCACTCACCGGAGAAACTCTAGAAGGGGTAAGTTATACCTATTCGACACCGGTATTGGTTATCTCTCAAGAATTTTCAAAAAATCTTAGGATTACTGTTTTGGGATCTTCGGCTTTTCTCGGAATTCAACCGGAGGGTGGGTTGCTATCTCCCCAGTCGATCAATTTCCGAGCGGTGATGTGGCTTCGACAAATCAAAATGTGGTGAAGTATGGGATTGAATATATTGAGTCTAAATCAGACCAAGTTCCCTCGGTGTTTGGCTATGTGCTTTTTTCCGGAGGTTCAATTGTTCAGTAATGCGGAGAAATGATAAGATGAATATATGCCTGCCTATTTTGGATTAGATATTGGATCGACGAGTATTAAATTGATGTATGTTGATGGTAAACGAGTGAAGTTTGTGGGTATTGGTCAAAATCAATTTGGAAAAAGCATTTCGGCCATGACAAATTCGGAAAAGATTTCTTTGACGGATAGCTTGAAACTACTGATAAAAGAATCAGGTTTGAAAGAGAAAAAGGTGGTGGCTTCTATACCGGAGTCATCTGTTTTTTCAAGGATATTGAAGTTCCCGGTAATGTCTAGTCCAGAGCTTTCGACGGCCATCAAATGGGAGCTGGATCAGTCTGTCCCCTTTCCCCCGAGCGAAGTGGAAACATCTTGGGTGGTGCTTGAAAAACCAGATCGGTTTGAGGGAAATGAAAAGATCTCGGTCTATGTAGTGGCGGTACCTTCCAGCATTTCGGATACCTATGTCCAGATTCTCGAATTGGCGGGCCTAGAGACGGTGAGACTGGAGAATGAGATTCCGGCTTTGAGCCGGGCTTTTGCTGAGGGGCTTAGTGATACTAGTCCAGCAGTAATAATCGACTGGGGAGCCAGTGGATCAAGTATTGTGATTGCCGGAAACACAAAGCTCTTCGGAAATTTCTATGTACCGGTCGGAGGCTCTACCATGACGAAGCTGATAGCGGACTCTTTTAGTCTACCTTTGGACCAGGCCGAAAGCTACAAAAGGACTTATGGTCTCCTAAAAGATCAACTGGACGGAAAGATGCTTATCGTATTGAAACCAATAATTGATAACGTGATAGGTGAAGTTCGGAAGCTAGTTATTGCTTATAAAGATGAACATGGTGGAAATGTGGTTGGCAAACTGATTTTGACCGGTGGAGGTGCTTACCTTTTGGGTCTCGTGACCTATTTGTCTGAAGCTCTCGGGCTTGAAGTGGTAATGGGAGATCCCTTTGCTAGTTTGGCCATCGAGGCAAAATATAAGAATCTTGGTCCCGTGTTTGCTACCGCTTACGGCCTGTCTATCTAAAAAATGATTAAAGTCAACTTGGTTGGAAAAAAAAGAAGGGAAAAGTCGTCCCGTAACTGGATTCTCATCGTGGTGGTATCTTTTTTTACCGCTTTTGCCCTCTATTTTTTGGGAGCGAGTCTCTATGTAGTGATCAGGATGTATCTTATAAATGCAGAGATTAAGAAAGTAGACGATGAGGCTGTGGAAATCTCGAGTAGAATCTCAGCTAATAAAGAGTTTTTATCCAACTACGTCTTGTCAAAGTATATTTTGGATAAAGTGGATTCTCTCCAAAAAGGCCGCTTCCGATATAAGGATTATTTGGATCAAATAGCGAGATTCATTCCCGCTAGTGCTGTTCTCAAAAATGTAGACTTTGCTTTTAAGGGATGGGTGGCAGTGTCGGTTTCCTTACCTGGTATCAATCCTTTGAAGGAGCTCCAGAGTAGTCTGGAGGATAGCACTAAACTTGCCCAGAGTGAGTTTTCTTCGGTATTTTCTGAATCAGTTGCCTCCGATAATATTGGCAATTACGAAGCAAAGTTATTTTTTGAGATAAAAGCAAATGGCGGAAAATAAGATTGTAGGTTACAAAAGAATCTTTGGACTGATTCTACCTGACTGGGTAAGTGAGGGGGTAATTCGAAATACAATGGTGGGAATACTTTCTTCGGTGGTGATGCTTTTCTTGTTGATTTTTTTGGTTTGGCCAAATTTTGAAACAGTGAATAAAAAAAACTCAGAACTTGCCACAAGTAAGACTGATTTGGAGACTTTGAAAAGCTCCGACCAGGGTCTTCAGCGACTTAAATCTGACATCTCCGATAGTGATCAGCAAAAAATCCTCGCAGCTATGCCCACCCAGTACTCTCCGGATGGGGCTATCTATCTGCTGCGGGCAATAAGTAGAGATACCGGAGTCTCAATCAAGTCATATTCTTTGCCTGGCGGAGTATTAGTAAGCTCAACTCCTGTTCAGGGATTGATACCTGGTGGAGAAATGGTTAGCTTTGTGGCTTATCCGATAAAAATCACAGTGTCGGCTCCCGTAGAGTCTTTGCTGGTGTTCATCTCCAAAATTGAGTCTTCCCTGCCCTTTGGTGTAGTATCTGATCTAAATCTTCAAGATGTGGTCAGACTATCTCGCTCTCAGAATGACAAAAATGTTCAGCTGGTGATGGAGATTAATTTTTATCAATCGAGACTGGGTCCAGTAAACATCAATAAGTTGCATCCTTTGTCGGAGGAAAACTTGCGTGTAGCAAAAGAATTGGTGGGGTATAACTATCTGGTGTTACCGGAAACTACAGCAGAAAGTGAGGCTCCGGAGGTTTCGTCGACGAATAGTATGTTTGGCTTTTAGGCCTCAGGGGTGTTTTCGGACGGCGGTGTGGCCTCTTCGAGTAGGTCTACGATGGCTCTGGTACCTTTTTGGATAGAGGCAATACGAACTATTTGACGTATTGACTTAATGACCTTGCCTTGTTTTCCGATTACCCGACCAACGTCCTCAGGATCAACTTTGATAAGATACTTCATGAGGTCCTTATCGTCGGTAGCTTCTTCGGTGATAACAACACTTTCGGGATGATTTACGATGTTTGAAACGATGTACTCGATTAGTTGTTTCATTGGGCTTAGTTCTTTACTTAATTAGTTTTCTTAATGTTTCGGTTGGTTGGGCCCCTTTTTTCTGCCAGGTCTCGTAACTTTCTTTGTTGACGATGATTTTGTTTTCTGTTTCGTGGGGGTTGTAGGTTCCGATCGAGTCGAGAACTTTGCCACTGAGTTTGGACTTGTCCTCGGCGACGACGATACGATAGGACCGTTGGTGTTTTTTGCCCGTTGGTTGGAGTTTGATTTTCAGCATAGGGTATTATATCACTTGGCCTGATTTAAGGCGGCTGTGGCAGCCTTTTGCTCGGCTTCTTGCTTATTTTTACCTTCGCCGGTGGCCAAACGACGTTCGTCAATGATGACCGCTACTTCAAAGGTTTTGTTGTGGTCAAGCCCGGTTTCACTGATAGTTTGATATATGGGAGACTGAAGGCCTTGAGCTTGGACTTTCTCCTGAAGAAGGGACTTGGGGTCTTTTAGCTGATTTAGGGCGATAATGTCGACGGCGTTTGGTAGGATAAATTTTTCAAAAAAGGCTTTGGAGGCATCTAGACCGCCATCTTGATAAAGTGCCCCAATGATACTCTCAATGACATCTTCGAGGATGGAAGAGTTTTTTCGGCCACCGGTG
>Ga0209518_1004042_pt1 | contig 12082 bp, 16 predicted proteins | sample RifGroB1_FD_183993 | JGI IMG/M metagenome (GOLD analysis project Ga0209518, IMG submission 183993) | Groundwater microbial communities from Rifle, Colorado, USA - Groundwater B1 (SPAdes) (version 2) | ecosystem: Environmental > Aquatic > Deep subsurface > Groundwater | place: Rifle, Colorado... | reverse complement strand
CCGACTTCCCATTGCCTTGCCTCTCCTGTTGTTGAACGATTGAAGATAATATTTGAGCCCCTATCAGATGCAGTATATAAATTACTAATTTTTAAGAAAGCATCAGCATTACTTGTTGCAGGATTTGAAATCTCTAAAAGTTGAGTTGGCGTTGCTGTTCCTATCCCTATATTATCACTTAAATCTCTCTGAAAAATTGTTGTTGCTGTTGCGTTCCAAAACCCTGTTTTTAAAGAGAGGGATTGATTATAGGAAAAAGTATCTCCAAGAGTTTGATTGTATAGCCATGTGGTTATTGTTGGGCTTAAAGATTGGTTATACCACCATAATCCATATTGATTGAAAGTTGCTGTGGTTTGATTGTAAGCAAATCCTCCTGTTTGATTGTAAGCAAAAGTATTGTAAGTTGTATTGAAAGAGCCATCTGATTGATTATACAGCCATTGAGTAATTGTTGGTGATAAAGATTGATTGTAAAGCCATGGAGTTATTGTTGGTGATAAAGATTGATTATACCACCATAATCCATATTGATTGAAAGTTGCTGTGGTTTGATTATAAGCAAATCCTCCTGTTTGATTATATGCAAAAGTATTGTAAGTTGAATTAAAAGAACCATCTGATTGATTGTATAACCATTGGGTGATTGTTGGGGATAGGCTTTGATTATAAAGCCATTGCGTGATTGTAGGAGATAAGGATTGATTGTATAACCAGTCCCTTACTCTAATACCTGCTAAATAAAGTTCAGATTGAACTGATAAATTTTGTAAAGAAAAATTAGAGGTAAGATTTGTATTTACATTTGAAATCAGTTGGAATATGTTACCTACGCCATCAGATTGATTGTATAACCATATTGTTATTGTCGGGCTCAAACTTTGATTATATAGCCAAGGAGTTATTGTAGGACTTAAGGATTGATTATACAACCAAGGAGTTATTGTTGGTGATAAGGACTGATTGTAATAATAAATTGAGTTAGTTGTCATATTATACAACCAAGGCGTTATTGTAGGGCTTAGAGATTGATTATAAAGCCAAGTAGTGATTGTTGGACTTAGTGACTGATTATAAAGCCACTTTTTCACTGTGTTTGCCTCACTTCCAACATAAACATCTGTTCCAGCATAAATATTTCTCCACCAGTTATTGCCGGCTCCGCCAATGTCAAACGTATTGTTTACAAACCCGCTTGAATTTGAAGCAGGGAGAAGAGAGCCATTAATATTCAAATTAGATATGGAAATAGATGAAAGATTATAAACAAAAATTGTCTGCGCCCAGATATTTCCTCCAATTATTGACACTCCATTGCTCTGCCAACCGCTGTTAAAATTAATATTCCCAGAAACATTTATCAGCAAATCACCTGTAACATTAACACTTGTTCCAGCAGTATTTGCCATTCTTAAAAACAAGTCATTGCCTGCTGTTGTTTGATTGTAAAGCCATTGAGTAATTGTTGGCGAAAGAGACTGGTTATACAACCATTGTGTGATTGTAGGACTTAAACTCTGGTTATAAGAATAAGTCGCGTAAGTTGTATTGAAAGAACCATCTGATTGATTATACAGCCATTGAGTAATTGTAGGACTTAAACTTTGATTATACAGCCATTGAGTAATTGTAGGACTTAAACTTTGATTATACAGCCATTGTGTGATTGTAGGACTTAAACTCTGGTTATAAGAATAAGTCGCGTAAGTTGTATTGAAAGAACCATCTGATTGATTATACAGCCATGGAGTAATTGTAGGACTTAAACTTTGATTATACAGCCATTGTGTGATTGTAGGACTTAAACTCTGGTTATAAGAATAAGTCGCGTAAGTTGTATTGAAAGAACCATCTGATTGATTATACAGCCATTGAGTAATTGTTGGCGAAAGAGACTGGTTATACAACCACTGGGTTATTGTTGGTGATAGAGATTGATTATATGCCCAAGTACGATTAATATCTGTTTGGTTGTAGTTGAAATTATAAATTCCTGTTCCATTTAACAATCCTTGAATATTTGCAGTTGTATTAACTCCTGCAATCCAGGAATAAGTTGTATCAATTATTGTGTCGAGAGTTTGACCAACCCAGTTTGTTCCAGCTGTCTTGTTAACCTCAGAAACATTTATCTGTCCAACAGAAGATTGAAAAATCTGCCTTGTTGAGCCATCATCAAAAGTAAATTTTTCAAAGTTATTGCTTCCATTAACATACAACTCCAAGAAATAATTTTTCCCATATTCTAATGTTAAATTATTGCTGGCATTTCCAAGCATAATGTCATATTTGCCAGAGCTTATTGAACGTAAAAAATCAGTTGTAGAGTTATAAAGAAGATTTCCTCCTGACTGCGCATCCCATATCACCACTTGAATATCGCCGGCAGAGATATCAACCCCGCTTTGCTTTACATTTCCCTGCAAAGCAATTATATCATTAACAGCCAGCACAATAGGAATTGCCATTAATAATATAAATACAAATATAATAATCAGCTCTAATTTAAAGCCCATTTCACCTTTTTATAACAAAAAAATAAGCAAAAACAAGTATTTAAAGATTACCCTGTTTTGCTGAAAGTAAATCTTTTTCTTATTTTTTACTTACGATAAGAAAGGTTTTACACTACGTGCATGTACCTTAAAAAAAGCATAATCACGCACTAATTCTTTTAAGAAGTTTAATCCTATCTTTTCCGCCTGGCATCTTTTCAAGATTTTTATAGAATCTATTTGCAATAATTATCTGGGCATCAATAAAAGGCTTCATTTTTAATTTCCAATTCTTATTATTCTTCACAAAATTTGCCCACCTAACTATTTGCTCATCATGGCTTTTTCTTTCATGATTTCTTTCACGCAAATAGTTGTTATTTTTACTTTTCATCTTTTTAATCTAAATTTCCTAATTTTCTTTTTAATTTCATTGATATACTCTTCAGATATTTCATCTTTATAAATTATTCTCAAATGTCTTGAGTCCTCAAAATCTTTTTTAGATTTTAAAAGCTCTTCTTTAAATGCAATATTTATTTCAATGTTTGAGAACCATATATCCAACCCTGTAAAAGGAAATTTTTTTCTTGATTTAAGTTGAATTTCATCAAGCTCGTCTTTAGCAAACTTTAACTCAGCTTCTGGTAAAAACTCATTTTTTCTTACAAATCTAATGCTATCTTTTTGCTTAAGATACCTGTCATAAATCACTTCTGGATTTTGGGATTGCATGCACTCAAACCCTTTATCAAAAAGCTCATAGAATAAATTAATAAACTTTTTTTTGCTGATTTTTTCAATTATAATGTCTATGTCCTCTGTGCCTCTGCTTCTTCCATGGGCAATAGCAACAAAGCCAGAAACAACAATGTACTTGCAATGCTTTTCCAAAATACTTGCAAAATCAATTATAAAAGTATCCAAGATAGTTTTATCATTAATCTCCCTTTTCATTAAAGCACAAGGCAAAAAGAATATAAATATCTTTCCCAAAGAAATAGTATGGACAATCACATAATATCAAAGCAAAAACTTTCCAAGTACTTTGAATTAACTGAAAAAGCACTGGAAAAAGCAAAAAAAGCTATAATTATTGGCAAAGAACAAGAAGCAAAAGAAATTTTAGATATGGTGGATAATTATCTAAGTGATGCAAGATTTTTCAATACCAAAAATAAAATAGTGGATTCTTTCGCAGCCATAAATTATGCACATGGATGGCTAGATTCTGGAGCAAGGTTGGGAATTTTTAATGTAAAAGACAACGCGCTGTTTACAATAAAATAAAAAATAAAAAAGTTTATATACTATAGCTCACTATAGATAAATATGGTTACGACAATTCAAATTGATGAGAAAATAAAAGAAAAGTTAGATAAATTAAAGGAACATCATAGAGAAACTTATAATGAACTAATCTCAAGGCTTATTAGTAAATTTGCCACTTCTGAAAAAATAAGCCAAGAATCATTGATAGACACCATAGAAATTATCTCTGAACCAGAAACTATGAGAGAAATAGCCGAAGCATTAGAAGATTATGAAAAAGTTGGAGGGATTGAGTTTAACCAATTAAAAAAAGAACTCAAATTGAATGTATAGGATAATTTTTCAAAAGCCAGCTGAACTATTTTTTAGAAGATTAGATAAAAAAGAACAGGAAATAATCTCTAAAAAAATTGTTAATTTATCAGATAATCCGCAATTAGGCAAACCATTGATAGGAAAATTAGCAGGGTTATGGAGTTTGAGAATTGGAAAATATCGTGCAATTTATCAGATAAGGCGCAATGAACTAATAATATTAATCTTAAAAATTGGGCACAGAAAAAACATTTACAGCTAAATAACCAGCCAACAGCAACAATTAAAAATATGAGTAACATATCCAATCCATGAACAAAAAAGTGGTGGTTATTAGTTTAGGCGGTAGCTTAATTGTACCAGAAGATATTGACATAACTTTTCTTAGAAAATTTAGGGAGATTTTAAAGAAACATCAAAAAGAGTATAAATTTGTTGTTGTTTGCGGTGGAGGAAGTATAGCAAGAAAGTATATCGCAGCATTAAAACAGGCTGGGATTAAAGAGAAATTCCAAAGTTTTTCAGGGATTGCTGTTACAAGAATAAATGCACGTTTTTTAACTTATTTATTTAATAAAGATGCAAATGAAGGCATCCCACATGACATGAAACACGTAAGATCATTATTAACAAAAAACGAGGTTGTTTTTTGTGGTGCATTAAGATATGCACAAAACCAAACATCTGACTCAACTTCTGCACAACTTGCACATTACCTCAAAACAAATTTTGTCAATTTAACAAATGTTTATGGTTTATACAATAAAAATCCGCAAAAATACAAAAATGCTAAATTAATCCCAAAAATTTCTTGGCAGAAATTTTATAAAATGGCTAATAAAACCAAATTTCAACCAGGCCAACACTTTGTTTTAGACCAAACAGCAGCAAGAATAATTTTAAAGCACAAAATAAAAACATATATAATTGGTAAAGATTTAAAACAACTTGAAAATATGTTGCAAGGAAAAAAATTTAGGGGAACGATAATTAATAGTCAAACTTAAATGGAAAAATACATCCTGATTCAAGAAAACACATTTGAAACTGCACGAAAAGAAATAAAAAAGAATAAAGGCAAGAAAATTATTTTTTCCAGCAGCAATGATGAATTAAACAGGAAAATTCTTGAAAAAGAAAAGATTACTACTTTGCTTTTAAACCAATCACAAAAAAAAGACAAACAAAAGCAAAGAAATTCCGGATTAAACCAGGTTTTAGCCAAGCTTGCAAAAGAAAATAATGTAATAATCGGCATAAACCTTGATGAAGTTATAGAATCACAGAGCATGCAAAAAGCCCAGATCCTTTCAAGAATTAGGCAGAATATTAAGTTATGCAACAAACAAAAGCTTAAAATGAAATTCATTGCTTTAAAAAAACAAAATCAGCGGGACATTTATGACTTAAAATCCCTTGGCTTGATTCTTGGCATGCCAACCTGGATGACAAAAAAACTTTAAGCAGTGTGATAAACAATTCTAATACATTCATCTAAATCCCTAACTAACGGTAATTCCAAAGCCAAACGCGGTGAAACCCAATCACTATTGGTATGCTCTTCAAAATTACATTTAACTGGCAATTTCTCTGCTAGTTTTGTATGGAATATATGGTAAATAAAATCATGTTCTGGATACCTTACGTACCATTTTCCCATATAACTCAAATTTTCAGGACTTAATATTATTCCAGTTTCCTCATATGTCTCCCTTAAAACTGTCTCTATTGGACTTTCACCAGCATCCATTTTACCAGATGGCAGCCCCCACTTATTACCTTCAAATTTATGTTTCGCCCGATACAATAATAGAATATTTCCGTCATGTTCAACAAAACAGCCAGCTGATTCTTTCTTAGGCTTAAAATCTTTAGAAACTTTTTGAAACATCATTTTAACAGCAAGAACAGTTTATGTTTAAAAACTTTGTCAAAGCAAAGTTTTTTTAATGTATTGTTTCTTAAACATAATATATGGATAATAATGAAGACATACAAAAAATTATAGACTCTCTCAGCCAAAATGAAAGAAAAATTCTCCCTTATCTTAAAGAAAAAAACATTTCGGAAATCAGCAAAAAGTCGCAATTAAATGCTGTCTCTGTGATGCGGGCATTAGGATATCTTCAAAACAAAGATATTGTTAAACTTTTGTCTGAAAAAAAGCAGATTGTTGAAATCGGGGTTAATGGAGCAAGGTATAAAAAAAATGGCTTGCCGGAAAGAAACCTTGTTCATTTGCTGAGCGAAAAAAGAATTTTAGTTCTTAAAGAGGCACAAAAACTTTCCCAGCTTTCTGATGATGAATTTAAAGCAGCAATTGGAGCATTAAAGAAAAAAGCAATGATTGAAATAAAAAATGAAAAAATAATTTTAAAAGCAAATACTCCGGAAATTACTAAAAAAATGCTTGAAGAAAATTTTATTGAAGCCCTGCCTCTTGAGTTTGAAAAACTGCAGCCAGAACAAATTTATGCATTCCAATCTTTAAAAAATAGGAGAGATATCATTCAGCTTAAAGAAGAAAAAATAATAATATTTGAGATAACAGATTTTGGCAAAAAAATAACAGCTTTGGATATAAAAGAAGAAAAACTTATCGAACAATTAACTCCTGAAATAATAAAGATTAGTGCATGGAAAGGAAAAAAATTCAGAAGATATGATGTTTTGTCAGGAGTTCCAGAAATCTATGGTGGAAAGCGCCATTTTGTCAACCAGGCAGTAGATTATGCAAAAAAAATTTGGACAGAAATGGGATTTAAAGAAATGACAGGAACACTGCTTATGAGCAGCTTCTGGAATTTTGATGCTTTATTCACAGCACAAGACCACCCAGTAAGGGAAATGCAGGACACTTTTTACATTAAAAGAAAACTTGAATTGCCAGAAAAAAAACTTGTGAATGCCGTTAAAGAGGCTCATGAAAAAGGAGTTAATGGAAGCAAAGGCTGGCAATATTCCTGGAATGAAGAAGAAGCAAAAAAACTTGTTTTAAGAACTCACACAACCTGCTTATCAGCACAGACTCTTTATACTTTAAACAAGCTTCCTAAAGAACAAAGGCGCGGGAAATTCTTTGCAATAGGAAAAAATTTTAGAAATGAAACACTTGACTGGAGTCATGGATTTGAGTTTAACCAGACAGAAGGTATTGTTATAGATGAAAAAGTTAATTTCAGACACCTTTTGGGTTATTTGCAGGAATTTTACAAAAAAATGGGGTTTGAAAAAGTAAGATTTTCTCCTGCTTATTTTCCATATACAGAGCCAAGTGTAGAGATAAATGCGTGGCATCCTGAAAAGAAAATTTGGCTAGAACTTGGAGGAGCAGGAATTTTCCGTCCAGAAGTTACAATTCCATTACTTGGGATTAACACCCCTGTTTTAGCATGGGGTCCGGGATTTGACAGAATTCTTATGGACTACTACAAAATCAGGGATTTAAGGGAATTTTATTCTAATAACATTGCAAAACTAAGAAACATGAAGTTTTGGGGGAAAACATAAAAAATGGAGAAAATAGAATCAATAAAAATATTAGATAAAAAAAATGTTCAGTACAGATTAATAGAATTATCTGAAAGAGGAATATCCTTTGAAGATGTTGTTAAGTATTCAAAAAAGAAAATAACCCCCAAAGAGATATGCAAAACTATTATTGTAAGAGATAAAAATGGAAACAAGTATGCCTTTTTCCTAAAAGGAGATGAAAAAATAGATTTTTCAAAGGCAAAAAGCATTATTGGAAAAAAGATAAGCATTGTTGGTTATGATGATTTAATAAAAACCACCAAAACAGAGCCTGGAGCAATATGCCCACTACTTTTAAAGGATATACCCTTATTTGTGGATAAAAAGATTTTTGAAACAGAGAAGATAAATTTTGGCTCTGGAGATCATCTTCATGGCTTAGAAATAAATACAAAAGACTTAGACAAAATTATCAAATTTAAAATTGTATCTATAGCTCAATAAAATGGCTTTATTAAACATAACAAAAAAAGCACTAAATAATAAAGAAAAAATTCCGAGTCAGTTTAATGACCTGCTATCACACAGTAATATTAATAATGGGCTCTTATTTATAAATCTTTTGTTTAAAAAATGCTGTGGACGAGCCGAGAATCGAACTCGGAATCTCTGTGTGATAGACAGTTGTTTTTCCATTAAACTACTCGCCCACAACAAGAAGAAGATTAATCTAAATTATTTAAATTTATTTATATAAAATGACAATAAATAACAAAAAAAATAAAAGCAGGTTCGACAAAGTTGATAAGCTAATACTTAAGACATTATATGCTGAATATGCTAAAATTTATTTAAACCTTGCTTAAAATAACCTAAAAACAAAAAATGGCAGTAGTTTCATTTAACAAAAAAACATTTGAAAAAGAAATTGGCAGGCTTAATGAAGAAATGCAGCACAAAATTGCAATGTTCGGAACTCCGCTAGAATCTGTTACAGACAAAGAGGTGCAGATAGAAATTTTCCCAAATCGTCCAGATTTATTATCCTATCAAGGATTTAAGCGCGGATTTTTGGCTTTTCTTGGTAAAAAAACAGGGTTGAAAATCTGCAAAATCCACAAGCCAGAAAAAGATTATCTGGTTATAATTGATAAAAGTGTTGAAAGAATAAGGCCGTATACAGCATGTGCGATTATAAAAGGATTGACATTCAACAATGAAAAGATAAAAGAAATAATTGACATGCAAGAAAAACTTCATGCAACTGTTGGCAGAAAAAGAAAAAAAGCTGCAATAGGTGTGTATCCTTTAGAAAAAATAAAGCTTCCAATAACCTACAAGGCTTTAGAACCTGATAAAATTAAGTTTATACCATTGGAATCAGAAAAAGAAATGTCTGGATTGGAAATTCTCCAAAAACACCCGGCAGGAAGAAATTACGCGGACTTGCTTGCAGGAAAAGAAAAATTCCCGATTTTTATCGACGCCAACAGCAACATTTTAAGCATGCCACCAATAATAAACTCGCAATTAACAGGAAAAATAACAGAACAAACAAAAGATGTCTTCATTGAATGCTCTGGATTTGATTTTGAAATTCTGAAAAAATGTTTGAATATCATTGCAACAAACCTGGCAGATATGGGAGGGCAGATTTACCAAATGGAATTAAGGTACAAGTACAAAGAAATAACTCCTGACTTAAAACCAGAAAAAATGAAGCTTAACATTAATAATGCAAACAAACTACTCGGTTTAAAGTTAAAAGAGCAGCAAGTTAGAATATTCTTGGAAAAAATGGGTTACAATTATACTAAATCTACAGCAATTATTCCTGCATGGAGAACAGACATTCTTCACGAAGTTGATTTGATAGAAGATATAGCAATTGCATATGGTTATGACAAATTGATACCAGAAGTTCCAAACATATCAGCAATCGGACAGCAAAACCAAAGAGAATCAATGAAAAATAAAGTAGCAGGTATATTAACAGGTTTAAATCTTATTGAGATTTCAAATTATCACCTTACAACCAAACAAGACCAGTTTACAAAAATGGGTTTAAATGAAAAACAGGGGGGTATAATTGAAGTTGAAGAGTCAAAAACAAATTATAACATTTTAAGGCAAAACCTGACCCATTATGGACTCAAAATCCTGTCTGAAAATATTGATGTAGAATACCCGCAAAGAATATTTGAGATTGGCAAGATTTTTGAAGATAAAAATGAAAAAATAACAGAGCAAGAAAACCTTTGTATAACCCTTGCCCCAGGAAATTTTACAGAATTGAAGCAAATCTTAGAGTATCTTGGGAAAATGCTTGAAACTGAAATAAAGCTCGGTGAGCCAGAGCAAGAATACCCAAGCCATTTCATTGAAGGAAGAGTAGCTGAGGTTTTTATTAATAACAAACCAGCAGGATTTCTAGGAGAAATTCACCCTAAAATTATGAAAAATTGGAAGCTTAAACTACCTGTTGTTCTTTTAGAAATTAGGTTGGATGAAGTTTTAGGAAAAGATTGGTTTTAGTTTAGATTTTTTAAGGATAATTTTAATTATAGAATAATCAACCATAGCGCTGTTATCTATTCAGTCAACCTAACCAACTATTAATATTCCTTTGCATTTACCACTTAATCACTACCAAAAAATATCTGACTAAAATTAACCCCTATGTTCTGTCCAAAAATCAACAAAAACTATTTTACTACTGCCTTGCACATTCAATGTATCGACTAATTCTGATTCTACTTTTCTTGATTCCTCCTTTGGAACAAGCCTGATTTTTGAACCTCTTAAAAAACTAAAAATCCCTTTTGGTTTTGTTTTATACCCGCATACTACTATTCCTTGCTCGTAAACCCTGCCAAAACCAGTAGTGGTAACTACTACTTTTTTTCCTTCTCTTTGCCGATTAAGGTAGACAACTATATCTCCTGAAGCAAGTCTTTTTTCTCCTATGCTATCACAACAACTACCTGTTCCAAAATGTTGCTTTGTAGCTTCAAGATCCAAAAAAGGATCTATCAAAACCGGGTAGTCATGTAACTTTTCCATTTTATAACATTAGCTTAGAATCATTATTTATAACATTAGCTTAGAATCATTATTTATAACATTAGCTTAGAATCCTCATTTATAAATCTTTGGAATCACCCAAAATAGCCCTTGTTATTTGAGCTAGGCTCAAATTTACTGCCCCAATTTTTTTTAACTGTATTAATTATCCTAAGGAGATTTTTCTTGACATTTTGCCATTTCTCATACGATTTTTTAATTGCCTTTGCCTCCTGCTCTTCAGAATATTCCAAATCTACTTCAACAAAATCAATTTCAGATTCAACTAACTCTTTATAAGTCTCTCCTAAAATTTTTTTATCCTCATTATTCAGGGTTTTTAAAATGGAAAAGTAAAACATAGGCGCATTTATTGGATGAAGCAAAGTTTCTACAAACCTTAAATAATCAAATATTTTATCAGCCATGGATTTTCTAACCTCTTTAAGCAAAAAGTCTGTCTCTATTTCGCATACTCTTTCTATAGAAAAGTCCTTATTCAACTCATTAAAACTTGGCAAATTATGTTTTTTCCTTAATTTTTCATATTCTTTTTTTAATTTGTCCAACTCGCGAGTTTTTTCTTTACCCATTAATTATCCTAAAGAAATTAGTTTATAAAAGTATTGATATGACATAAGTTAACTTAAAAAATCAGTTTAAATTACAAAGGATATTTATAATTATGGATAATTCCCTTAATTAGGGCACTTGTTTTTGGAATTTTCCAGATAGATAATTCTGAAAATAAAGTGTTACGATTAACAGAATTATCTATAATAAGCTAATTACCATTTAACTCGATTATGCATCAAACAAATTAAGTTTAGCTTACCTAACAATAATCACCAAAATTATCTCCAAAACCCATACCAGATTAAAAATATGCTAATAAAAAGAAAAACAAAATAATCAAAAAGATACCCAATATCAAACTGAATGTTTATATCTGGGAAGAAAAGTACACCGAACCAAAGCCCAAATGTGCATGCAATAAGAATTAACAAACCAATTATTCCTGCAAAAGATTTGATAAATGCTATATTGCTCTCGCCATATATCCCTGCCATTTTTTGTGCTGTTATTTGGGGTGCTTAATTAGAATATTATTACCCCTAAGTTGTTTACAGAACATTAAAGCAGTTATATAATTTAAATGTTACTAAGAGGCATATTTTAACAAACTAAAAACAAAAGCCTCCTCTGAGGATTGAACTCAGGACCTTTACCTTACCAAGGTAACGCTCTTACCGACTGAGCTAAGGAGGCTTTGACTTTTTAACTAAAAAGCTCAGCACTTAAAAAGATTTTGGCAGTTTAGGATATTAAGGCAAATAGTTATTTAACCAGCAAAACAATGTGACATCCTCTGTTCGCCTAAAGGCGACAGCGTCCTAGTGAATTGAATGATGCAACTCTTGATTCTGTACATACGACAAAGCTCTTTCAAAGTCTGTTCCACA
>Ga0209518_1004038_pt1 | contig 12091 bp, 16 predicted proteins | sample RifGroB1_FD_183993 | JGI IMG/M metagenome (GOLD analysis project Ga0209518, IMG submission 183993) | Groundwater microbial communities from Rifle, Colorado, USA - Groundwater B1 (SPAdes) (version 2) | ecosystem: Environmental > Aquatic > Deep subsurface > Groundwater | place: Rifle, Colorado... | reverse complement strand
GCCCTACACCGACGAGTTTTTCCCCGGGTCCCGTTTAGTCGATTATTATCAAGAGAATTTTATCCAACTCTGGATTATTCTGATGTTTTTTGGTATAGTGCTGGGCGCGTTCGGCAGCGCCATCGCCATCCGAAAACACCTCAAAATCTAATGTTTAGATTCCCGGCCTCTAAACATCTAAATTGCGGGATCGTCTAATGGTAGGACGCGACCCTCTGAAGGTCGTTATCTTGGTTCGAATCCAGGTCCCGCAGTAGCCATATGCTAAGTCAGGTGACTGAGACGCATATGTAACTCTATCCCGAAAAAGCATACCCGCTGAGCGCGGTATTCAGAACAAAAAGACCACCGAGAAATCGGTGGTCTTTTTGTGTCCCGTTGGTCGTTGACAGATTAGGAATTTGATTGTAAGTTTGCATAGAAAGGAGAACCTTGAAAACACAATAAGCATACGGAGGCATAGATGAAAAAGGACAAATATCTACGAGTTCGTGGCGGTAAGGCACACATGCTGGATATTCATTGCGCTCAATGCGGTGCATGGGTTCTGAGGTATCAAAAGGACGGCCCGGGTCAGCTTTTACGCTGTTACCTTAACCGAATTTTTGCCCCACTAGAACTCAAAAGACTTCAAGAAGATCCCAAAATCACGCAACCGCGGAGTATGACAAATCTCGTGTGTTCCCAATGTGGTTCCGTTATCGGGACGCCAATGCGATATCTGGATGACAGACTCGCATTTCACCTCAGAAAAGGAGCATACACCAAGAAACGGTTGAAAGGAGGTTTCTGATGGAACTCAACTTTGAGGAGATTGGCAGGAGGACCGGACGATCCTCCGAAGAAGTTGCTCGTTATGTCGAGCAGGCGAAGAGAAGCATGATTCCTCTCGGTAGGCAGGTTAGTGTTGTTGAAGGTGGCCAGACGCAATGGTTCATCGTTACACGCCGTGGCGTGGGGATTATTCTCACGGACTACGGAAGATTTCACCAATTCGATTTTAATGTCGGTGACCAGTGGGGAAAATACTCGGTGCTTTTCTACGGTGAGATGACGGACGACTTTGCGCCCGTTTTCAGGAATCCGGAACTTCTCCTTATGAGAATAGACTCGGGTTGTGAAACGGGACAGGTGTTTGGCGACCGAACGTGCGAATGTCGCGAGCAACTCAAGTTTGCTATGGAAACTATCGCGGCGCGGGGTGAGGGGATTATCGTCAACATTCCTTTTCAAGACGGAAGAGGGTTGCGGTTGCCCTTTAAGCTCGCAACCCTTCGGCTCCAAGCGCAGCTTCGGCTGAATACGGTTGAGGCGGCGCATGCCATTGCGCCCAACGGCGTTATCGACATACGGACCTACGGGGGTGTTATAGGGATTTTGAAATTTTTTGAAATTCCGATGACGATGCATATAAACCTTGCGACGAATAACCCGCATAAGGCAGGGGTCTTCGCGGAAAACGGCTACATCGTTGCCGACTTCACGCCCGTGGTGATTCCGCCGACCGAGCACACGAAAGAGCATCTTCAGGCGAAACAAAACCATCTCGGACACATTGACCTTGTCCCCAAACCAAAGGAGGGAGACCAATATGAAGATACGACAAGCGCTCCGCCTCCTTCGGGAGGCGATGAGCCGCAACAATAGTTTGGCTTGCTGTGGTCTTGACCCTGATTACAGCAAGATGCCGAGTCATGTGAGCGGCAAGACGAGCGAGGAAGAGCGAGTTTACGATTTCCTCAGGGAGGTCATAGATCTTACCAATACGCATATATGCGCCTACAAAGCGCAGAAAGCGTTCTTCGACGTTTATCGGGGCGGCCATGAGCTTCTAAAAGAAACCATCAGCTATAGCCAAAAGCGCTACCCATATCTTCCGGTGTTTGTGGACGCGAAAATTGGGGAAGTGGAAAACACGATGGCCGTGTATCTCAAGAACATCTTCGATGAACTCGGCGCGGACGGGGTTGTCGTGAATCCATATCTTGGAGACGACGTTCTCGAGCCGTTCGGGAACCTTCCTAATAAGGCGGCGATTGTGACCGTAAAAACCAGTAATCTAGGGGCGGCCATCGTGCAAGACATTCCAGTGTTTGGCACGGGGCGCAAGCTGTGGGTTCACATTCTCGAAACGATGGTTGCGCGGTGGAATGTGGCAAAGAATCTCATTCCGGTCATCGCTTCAACAGCGGACGAAGATTTGTCATTTGTTAGAAGGATGATTCCGGATGACATGCTAATACTTTTTGCAGGCTACGGCGCGCAAGGGGGCACAACTCGCCATCTTGGGGAGTTGTTGGACTCGCATAGGCAAGGGGTGTTTGTGAATTCCTCCCGAGGCATCCTTTACCCTTATGCTAAGGACGATCCCGACTGGCGCGATAAAGTCGTGCGAGCTGTGGTCTCCATGAAGGCCGATCTCAACATGGCGAGAGGAGTATCCAGCCAAAAGTTTCTGCTCCTACTGGGTCCCTCGGGTGTGGGAAAATCGGCTATCATGAAAGAACTCCGGCTTATGGATAGCCGTTTCACTTACATCTCTCCACTCATGACGCGCGCGCTACGACCGGGGGAAACGGACAAGGTTCCCGTGAACGATGCAGAGCTCGATGAGATGGAACGGCAAGGAAAGTTTCTTGCGGTGAACCGGCTTTACGGTATTCGCTACGCTACCCCCATGGAGCCGATCGAAAAGGCATTTCGGGAGGGCAGTTTTCCGCTACTGGATTGGCCGGTTCAGAACATTAAAGTTATGTTGGAGGCGTTTTCCGGCAGAACATTCACTGTTTATATTGTGCCGCCCGACTTCGCAACGCTCGAACGTCACCTTGCTGATGGTCGAGACCTCGACAGGGCACGCTATGAGGCGGGTGTAAATGAGCTTCAAGGATATTATGCAGGGACATACCACGACATAGTGAACTATCGTGTGGTCAACCCGGAGCAAGAAGCTCGAAAAACCGCAGAAAAGATTTACGACATGTACCTTACTGCCATTGGTGAACGCCAATAGCAAGGGCCCCGATTCTCATCGGGGCCCTTTTTCTTTTGTGTCTATTGTGTTATTAATATTCAGTGAGGCAGACAGCAACTTTTTACTTTATGGCAACAAACATTAAGTTCAAAAAAGACAAATACCGACGGGCAAGAGGTGGTTACTCGCGTTTACTCCAGGTAAGCTGCGAGCGATGTGGTAACATCGTGGCTTTATATCAAAAAGATGGCCAGGGATCGCTCAAGCGCATGTACCTCGACCGCATTATTGAACCAAGCAATGTTGTCGGAAAAAGCTTTACATGCGGCAAATGCAAACAGCTTCTCGGCGTACGCTATATTTACGAAAAAGAAAAAAGGCCTGCGTTTCGGTTATTTGAAGGGGCGGTTTTGAAGAAGATTGTTAAGACAGCCTAGTTCGCACTTATTCCAGGTATATCTTCTTCTCTCCTAGCACTAGTTTGCTTTTCATACACGATAGCAGTTCGCGTTTTTCCACCACGCGGATCTTCTTGAGCAAATTCCATTTGATCCGGTTCTTCCAATGAAACATAAGGTTTATGGGCAAAGACGAATCTCGCCAGGGTGGTTTTCCCGGATTGTCTTGGCCCGGTTATGGTAATCACCGGATAACTCTTCGCCATTTTTTTGAGAGTGAGGGTAGCGCTACGGTTTATCATATTGGGCATCATATGCTATCCTTACAAATTGTCAATAGGATTTACAATTTGTAAAACATGTGAATTTATCACAAACAAATAGCTTTTCCATCCTTGTTACATCAACCCCTTTCATTGAAAATAGGGATATGATTATGCTCAGGCGACTCCTTGAAGAATCGCCAAATTTCATATACAATTTTATTAAGAAGTTTTCGTTGGGTTCGAACGTCGTACTTCAAGGCCAGCTGATTAGAAAATCCCACCGAGTTTACGAGGTTCGGATTTTCAATTATCCCGAACGAATGTGAGGGGCTACGATTCAAGAGCGTCGAAATAAGCATATTTCGACGAACGTTTTTTGAGATAGATTCGTAAAAGTATTGTCCCTGTCCCTATTTTCCCTGAAATAGTTATGGCAAACAAAAATCTTACAAACGCAAAACGGGTAAAGAACGACGAGTTTTATACGCAGTATAACGATATTCAAAAAGAGATTGCGGCGTATTTGGAATATAGCCCTGATGTTTTCCGTGGCAAGGTGGTTTATTGCAACTGTGACGATCCGTTTGAAAGTAATTTCTTTCGCTACTTCGTGCTCAATTTCAACAAGCTTGGATTGAAACAGCTTATCACCACTAGTTACAAACCCTCGCCCGTAGCCAACACTCAACTGGGGTTATTTGGCGATGATAAAACGCTTACAAAAGCTAAAGGCCGTCCGAAAGTAACCGCCAACAAATTCATTATCAACGAAGTGCGCGACATAGACGGCGACGGCGAGTTCAACCTGAAGGATGTTGCCAAGCAGTTAAAGGCAAACAAACATAACGAATGGTTGCCACTGGAAGGCGACGGCGACTTCCGTAGCGATGAATGTATTAATCTGCTTAAACAATCAGACATCGTGGTAACTAACCCGCCGTTTAGTCTATTCCGCGAATATGTTAAGCAACTTTTTGATTATGATAAAAAGTTTGTGATTATCGGTAACCTAAACGCAATTACGTATAAAGAAATTTTTCCGCTGATAAAAGCTAATAGGCTGTGGCTCGGAGCAACTGGCAACGGAAGTGATATGGTTTTCGCCGTACCAAACGGCGTTGAGATTGCAGAGAGTGACAGGCAAAAGGCAGCTCGACTTGGCTACGTTGGTGATTACACGAGACTCGGGAACTCCTGCTGGTTTACAAATCTTGATCATGGTAGGCGTCATAAACCACTACCACTAATGACGCAGGCAGATATTATGAAGTACAGTACAAAAAAGCCTTTTAAAAAATATGACAATTATAATGCAATAGAAGTTTCTTCAGTTAAAAATATTCCTAGTGATTATAGTGGCGTAATGGGTGTGCCGATTAGTTTTTTGGATAAATATAATCCTGACCAGTTTGAAATTTTAGGAGCTACTCAGAGAGGTTGTCATGATGAAGTTCCCGACACAAAGAAATATGATGATTATTGGGAAGTAAGACAAGACGGTATGAAAACAGGGTCGTCTGGTGGAAAAACAAATGAAAATGCCAATTTGGCTGGTAATGATGGAAAAAAAAATTATTTTATAAATAAAGAAGGCCGAATAATTCAATCTGCTTATCAAAGAATTTTTATAAGACATAAGAAAAAATAAGATGAAAAATAAAAATAATCTTTATGTCAATTTTAGCGAAATTGAGGATAAGGAGTATGGAGCGAGCAAAGAGGATATTAAGTTAAACAAAGAATTTTATGAATGAAGAAATTTATAAATTATTTTTAGTGGGCATATTTATATTCGCTTTTCAGCAAGTTTTTGTTGAACTATGGATTAAGCCACTAAAAGATTTTTATGTAATTTTGAAAAGACTAGAATCTTTTTTAATTAAATATGCTTATCTGTCTCAGGTTGTTTGGGGGCAGAACGAAATATTAGATAAAGAATTACGAGAAGGCAGAGATAAGATAAGGGAATATGCCGGTGACATGATTGCTAGTTATGATGGGTTGCCGATTTTTGAAAAGTTGTGGGTTGTAAAAATAAAGAAATATAAAATTTCAGATGCAAAAAAATCATTAATAAGATTATCTAATTTAATAGGAAATAACGATGAAACGAGAACTCTCAATTTGAGAGTTTTGGCATCAAAAGAAATTGATAAAATAAGACAATATTTGAAATTTGATTTGGACTAAATATCTATGCTTTACGACGAATTTAACTCATATAAAAACTTATGAAAAAAAATAAAAAACAAATAGCGATTTTTGAGGGGAGAAATGTCAGGCGAATTTGGGATGATAAAAAAGAATTATGGTATTTTTCCGTGATTGATATTATTGCAATTTTGACAGATCAGGCAGATTTCAAAAGAGCGCAAAGTTATTGGACGACTTTAAAAAGTCGATTAAAGCAGGAGGGAAGTGAGTTGGTCACAAAATGTGACAAACTGAAATTGCGGTCTGCTGACGGTAAATTTTATAAAACCGATGTGGCGGATACGGAAACATTGTTTCGTTTAATTCAATCTGTGCCCAGCAAAAAAGCTGAACCGATAAAGTTATGGTTGGCAAAAGTCGGTTATGAACGAATTGAAGAAATAAATGATCCGGAAAAAGCCCTCAATCGTTCGCGGGGATATTGGCAGAAGATGGGAAGAGACCCGAAGTGGATTCAGCAAAGAATGATGGGGCAGGAAATCAGAAATAAATTAACGGACTATTGGAAAGACAATGCGGTGCGAGAAAAAGAAGAATACGCCATTTTGACTAATATTATTCATCAGGAATGGAGCGATTTGACGGTGAAAGAACATAAGGGTTTAAAAAAAATACAAAAAGAAAATCTGCGCGACCATATGACGGACGCAGAGTTGATTTTTACCGCTTTGGCGGAACTTTCTACTCGGCAAATTGCCGAAACAATGAAGACGAAAGGATTGGAAGAAAATAAAATTCCGGCGAAAAAAGGCGGGCAAGTGGCGAAAAACGCACGCTTAGAATTGGAACAAAAAACAGGCAAAAAAGTGGTAAGTGGCAGAAATTTTAAACAACTGTCGGAACAGAAAAAAATTAAGTAAAAATAATTATGAAAACAATTCTAAAAACCAGTATTACTGTCAAAAAAATTTGCGATGGATTTGTCTATAATGAACTTGAAAATATCCAAATAAGCAAAAAATAATATGAAAAAGAAAAATACAAAACAAATGGCGATTTTTGAGGGGAGAAATATTAGACGAATTTGGGACGATAAAAAGGTTTTTTGTGTTAATATAATTACATGAAAAAGAAACTGCCTGACAATCAAATAATCATCTATAACACCGAAGACGGGGAGATCAAGATTGAGGCGCGGATGAAAGACGAGACTGTTTGGCTTACGCAAGATCAAATGGCAGATCTTTTTGATAAGGCAAAATCTACCATAAATGAGCATATTCAGAATGTTTATGACGAAAAAGAGCTTATTTTAGAGAACACAATGAGAAAATTCGGAAATTCCGAATTTTCTACCAAGCCAACAAATTACTACAATCTTGATGTTATTATTTCCGTCGGCTATCGCGTAAAATCTTTGCGAGGCACGCAATTTCGTATTTGGGCTACGGATAAATTAAAAGAGTATATTATCAAGGGCTTTGTTATGGACGATGAAAGATTGGCGGAAGGCAGGGTGAGAAAAACATATTTTGAAGAATGGGAAGAACGAATCAGAAGAATCAGAACTTCGGAAGCTAATTTTTATCAAAAAGTCCGCGATGTTTTTGCCACCAGCGCCGATTATAATTCCAAAGCGGATTATGCTAAATTATTTTATGCTACCGTGCAAAACAAATTCCATTATGCCATTACCGGCTTAACCGCGGCAGAAATTGTTTCCGCGAGAATTGACAGCCAGAAAGAAAATATGGGGCTGACAAACTGGAAAGGCGAAATTATCACCCGCGAACAGGCGCAAATAGCCAAAAATTATTTGGAAGAATTGGAATTAAAAAGACTAAATTTATTAGTAGAACAATTTTTGTCTTTTGCTGAATTGCAAAGCGTGGAACAAAGAGTAATGTATATGAAAAATTGGATTCATAAATTGGATGATTTTTTGGTTTTAAATGAGAAAAAAATTTTGCAAAGCGCCGGCGATATTTCACATTTGAAAATGGAGAAAAAAGTCAGAGAGGAATTAAAAAAATATAATCAAAAAAGATTAAAATAAAAAACAAAATGAAAAAGCAACCAATAAGTCCGGAAGAATTTATAAAATTTTTTGAAAAAGCCGCTAATGTGCGATTTATTGATGTTGATACTAGAAAGCCTGCATTAGAAGTTATTGCCAAAAATAAATCTGGCGAGGTATCGGCTTACGATCAGTGGCTTGAGCAGCAAGACGAGGATGTAAAGTTAGAACAAAAAATGGGGGCTTTGTGATAAAAAAGTACTTGTGGGGTAGGGGTTTGTGAGTCAGGGTGGATAAAAAATTAAAAGGTAAAAATTAATAAAAATTTTAACATCATGAAAACAACTTTAAAAACTAACATTACCGTCAAAGATATTTGCGAAGGGTTTGTTTATAACGAACTTGAAGGCAAGGGGCTATTTGGTTTGTCCGGAAAGCTGACTATTCAACCGGAATACCAACGCAACTATATCTACGCCGAAGAAAACAGAGAAGCAGGCGTAATCGAGTCTGTTCTTAAAGAATATCCAATTGGCTTGATTTATTTCAATAAGGTTGGCAAAGACACATTTGAAGTTTTAGATGGGCAACAACGCATCACCAGCCTCGGACGATTCATCACCGATAAGTTTGCCATTAAAGATGAAAATGGGATGCCACAGATTTTTGGTAACATGGCAAAGGATAAACAAAAAAAGATTTTAGAAACAAAATTGCTCATTTATGAATGTGAAGGTACAGAAAGCCAGATAAAGGAGTGGTTCAAGACGATTAATATAGCCGGAGTTCCGCTCGTCCCACAAGAATTGTTAAATGCGATTTATTCCGGACCATTTGTTACACTCGGCAAGGAGGAGTTTAGTAATAGCCAAAATGCCAACATTCAAAAATGGAGCGCGTACATAAAAGGCAGTGCAAACCGACAGGCATTTTTTGAGAGAGCTTTAGACTGGACGAGCAAGGGAAATATTGATGATTATATGAGTACTCATCGCAACGACAAAAGTATCAATGAGTTAAAAAAATATTTCAACAGTGTGATCGATTGGATCTCTAGTATATTTACCGATGTAGAAAGCGAGATGTGCGGACTTGAGTGGGGACAGTTGTATGAGGCATATCATAAAAAATCGTACAATCCGAAAAAGGTTTCAGAAGAAGTGCAAAAACTGTATGGCGATCCGTATATCAAAAATCGCAAAGGTATTTTTGAGTTTATTCTAGGTGGTTCTGTTGATACGAAATTACTTGAAGTCCGAATTTTTGATGAAGCAACTAAAAAAACGGTTTATACAACACAAACTACTAAAGCAGAGAAAAGGGACGAATCAAACTGCCCGTATTGCGCTATTGGACATGATGCTAATAAAAGTAAGGTCTGGAGTTTTAGCGAAATGGACGCCGACCACGTAGCGGCTTGGAGTAAGGGTGGCACGACTGCGGTCAAAAATTGTCAAATTCTTTGCAAGACACATAATCGAGCAAAGGGGAATCGATAACTTGCTCTTTCTCTTTTCCTCAAGATAGGATATGCTTTCGGGATGTCTCAAGATAAAATTATTATCAGATTTGATGAAGTGTCATTTGAGCACGGGCACACGAAGCCTATTTTGGACGAGGTGAGTTTTTCGGTCAGGCAGGGAATGAAAATTGCTTTGATGGGGCAAAATGGCGCCGGCAAGAGCACTCTTTTTACATTGATCACCGGGAACGCGAAGCCGGATGCCGGGAAAGTGAGTATAGATGCCGATCTTTCCATCGCGACGGCTCGGCAAGTCATCCCACGCGATCAGATGAATTTGACGGTGCGGGAATTTTTTGAGAAATGTTTTTCAAAAAAAGCGTATGATATAGACCCGAAAATTGACGCGGTTTTGGATGTAGTGCATCTTTCCGCGCCACGCGATAGAATTATCAAATCATTTTCAGGCGGACAGCAGGCTCGGCTTTTGCTCGCCTCCGCGCTTATCCAAAATCCGGATATTTTACTATTGGACGAACCGACAAATAATTTGGACAAAGCGGGCATCGCGCATCTCACTGATTTTCTCAAGAAATATCAAAAGACGGTTATCGTTATTTCTCACGATGCCGGATTTTTGAATTCGTTCACCGACGGCGTTTTATATCTTGATGTATTTACCAGAAAGATTGAGCGATATATAGGCAATTATTTTGACGCGGTCAAAGAGATATCAGCGCGCATGGAAAAAGAAAACAGCAAGAACGCTCAACTCGCGAAAGAAATTCAGGAGAATAAAGACAAGGCGAATTTCTTCGCGCAAAAAGGCGGAGGGATGCGGATGGTGGCCAAGCGGATGCGCGAAAAGGCCGAGAAGCTGGAGGAGGAGAAGGTTGACGTGAGAAGGGAGGATAAAACAATCCGCCATTTCACGATTCCATTTCAACAGGATTTAGTGGGAGAAATTATTCGCATTACTTCGTTTATCACGCTTAAAAATCACAACCCGCGAACACAAAGAGCGGAGCAGTCGTCGTATGACGGCAAGCCTGTAACGCACAAAACAAATATTTCTTTGAAGAAAAATCAGCATCTTTTGCTTTCCGGTCCCAACGGCATCGGCAAAAGCACCCTGCTTGAGCTAATCGCGCGCGGTGGTGCCACTGGCATAGCTGTGGCTCCCGGAGTGAAGATCGGATATTATCGCCAGGATTTTTCAACGCTTAATTTTGACGATACCGTTTATGATTCACTTTTTTCTATTATGAAAGAACGGGACGAGCATATAATGCGATCAACCGCTGCAGGTTTTCTTATCACGGCGGATAATATGCGCGCGAAAATTGGCGATTTGTCTGAAGGGCAAAAGGGTTTGGTCGCTTTCGCGAGGCTGACGCTCCAGAAGCCGGGACTGCTTATTTTGGACGAGCCGACCAATCATATCAATTTCCGCCATATTCCGCTTATTGCCGAAGCGCTCGATAAATATCAAGGCGCGATGATTCTCGTCAGCCATGTGCCTTCTTTTGTGCAAAAAATCCGTATTGACGAAGTTTTAGATTTGGAAAAGTTATAAATCGCTCTGGAAAGGCTTGATATATACAAGATTTATATATAGTGCTATACTAAAATAGTCGTAATAATTAATAAAAAAAAATGACGAAAACAAATTCTGCGTTTATGAAGCCTTTGACGGTGAGCCCTGAATTGGCGGAAGTAGTGGGCAAGGGTCCGATGCCCAGGTCTGAAGTGGTCAAGAAGCTCTGGGTCTATATTAAAGGAAAGAATCTCCAAGATCCTAAAAATAAGCGCAACATCAATGCCGATGATAACTTAAAGAAAGTATTTGGCGGCAAAGCGGTGGTCAATATGTTTGAAATGACGAAGTTGGTTTCCAAGCACCTTTCTTAAAAGAAAGCGAGGCAAACTCAACACATCAGGTATTTTTTTTAAAGAAACGGCGCCTAGCGCCGTTTTTCGCGTCCTTGAGAGATTACAAGACAATTCTGTCTGTTGCGTCATAACCACAGCATGTTTACAAACCATGCGTATTTGGGTATTTTATAGATAGTCACAATTTATTACCTAACCACATAGACTAGTATAAATGGAGGCTGGCCATATTCCCATTTAATTTATAATATATTTTAGTATGAGAGAAAATTTAGAAAAACATATCCAGTCTTTAATTAGCACAGAGTCATTTAATGGGTTGGGTATAAATTTTATAGGTATGGGTGACGACAAAGTTGTTTTCGAGACATTAGGGAGTAAAAAGAAAGTAATTAAAGTTAGTTTGCAGGCACTGAGAGGAAAAGTTTTACTTTTATTGTCAGATACAAATTATCAAGAACAAGATGAGCATGTCCTTCAGAAAGAAGATCTTGAAGAATATCGCGGGCATGAAGATGAAGTCAGAGATATTTTTGGATCAGAACACTTGCTTAAAACAAGCGTCTTTCGTATAAAAATACCTTTAACCAAGGATTTTTTACTTGCCTTCGTTGATAAAGAGCTAAAACCTCTTGTTGAAAAGCTGCCAAACGATGCCATTCAAGAAGTTGAAATGCTTGCCGAAACGCAAATAAAAGCCGAGGAATTAAGCGATAAAGAAAAATTTTCTACTATAGATTTTAGTACCGACGTTATTACTGATAAGGATTTTTATGATTCTGAAAATATCGAGGCAGCATTATTAAAGGTGAGAGATATGGTGAATGATGAATTTTTAAACTCATTTCAAGAGATTCTTAAAGACGAAAGATATGCGCCAATCATTAAAGATTTAGTTGAGAGGATTATTGAGTATACTAAAAAAAC
>Ga0209518_1004037_pt1 | contig 12091 bp, 18 predicted proteins | sample RifGroB1_FD_183993 | JGI IMG/M metagenome (GOLD analysis project Ga0209518, IMG submission 183993) | Groundwater microbial communities from Rifle, Colorado, USA - Groundwater B1 (SPAdes) (version 2) | ecosystem: Environmental > Aquatic > Deep subsurface > Groundwater | place: Rifle, Colorado... | reverse complement strand
GCGGCGAAGACGACTAGAAAAGCGCCGTTGAAAGGAAATCGAATGCACCCACGTTTCACTCACGATTGCGAAACTTGCATTTTCATCGGCCAAACGGCAACGCATGATTTCTATGCCTGCCGTGGCGACGATATACCGAACATCACGCTATTGGCGCGGTATGGCGACGCAGCGGAGGAATATAGCTCGGGCTGGGTGTCAATAGCGCGTACCGTCGCGGCGCAAGGCTGGCAAGACGTTACCGGACAGCACACGCCCGGAAAGGCTGAATGTGTGCAGCAAAGCCCATTAGTGCAGTCCCTGCGATACGCCGAAAGCTACGGGCTAGAACGGCTGGCGATGGAGCTGACGAAGACGCCTAGAAAATCACCGACTTAGCACTTTTGGGCTTGACAGGCTGTTAAGCCCGGCAGATAATCGCTCTCGACGTTGCGGAAGACGATCGAGACCACTACAGAGGACAGCGAAAATGCCCCGGAAGCGTACTAGCGACGGCTTTATCCGGCCCTCAATCGTTTCGCACGTCGAGGGCGCGGACCTCCGCAAGGTCTGGAACGCCGCAACCTTCCTTTCCCACACCGCAAAGAAACACAGCTTGGCTGAAGGCCAGGCGGTGCTTTTCGTGAACTCGCTGGCCGACCGTACGCGCCTCGTGATGGTGCTGTATGGAATGCCGGTCCTGGTACTGCCGCCGTCGGACCCGGCGCGGCGCCTGTCCCTATTCCTCACGGTTTCTGAGTATCTCCGTCAGTTCCACCCGACCGCGCCGGTGCGCCAGTCATTGAACGCGGAGATCGCCCGTGCGGTGGTTCGGCTCGACTTCCGCCGTCGCTTCCGACGGCGGAAGGCTGCAGCGGCGAAGGCGGAAGGGTAGCACACGATGGCTGACCAAACACATCACGCCTTCAAGGTGGGTGACCGGTTCGAGGCGCTGTTACTTGGGTATCAGCGTACCTACCGCGTAGCCAAGCTCAAGATGGCCCACGTCGATTACGGTGACACGGTAGATTCCGAACTTGTCATCATAACGCGAAGCGGGCTCGTATGGACAACGCACGTTTGCGGCGCGTTGCTCGACTTCGTGGGCCGCGCCGGTGTGGACTACACGCCGAGCCCGGCGCAGAAGACCTGGCGTTGCTTGAACGGGCCGTTGGCCGCGGGGGACCGTAAGCACACTCCATACGCCGTGGGGGAAAAGTAACCGCGATGGAATCCGCTTACGAATGGGGGCTCCGACACGGCTCTTGCGCAAACGGCCTCGAAGCCCGGCGAGCCCTCGGGCCTGCCACGACGCAAGCGGATTGGTGGCAGATCTGTCCTCGCGGCGGCTGGCTACTCTGGCAATTGCAGAGGTTACCGGCAGACCAACTTAGGCCGTTGATGTCAGCGTTGCTGCGCGCGGCAAAGCGCATAACACACCGTACTTCCGTGGCTGCGGCGCTAGAAGCAGAAACGGTAGAGGCAGTTTACCAAGTCGCCACGCGGGCGCGGCAGGCGATGCCCGGGAAACTAGAGCAAGACATCGAGTCTCGGCAGCAGGCCGACGATATCCGCGCCGAGATCCCGGTGTGGCCCGAAGAGGTGTAGCAATGCCCCGCGTCCCAAAGCACAAGCTCGACGATATTTGGCGGTCGGGGTATTGCCGCGCCACGGTCGAGCACGCGCGTAAGACCGACGCGATCACAGGATCGGCGGTCCGTATAGCATGGCTCCGTACGCACATCCCCCAATGTCAAGATTGCCACTTCGCCGCGGTCCTGAAGGCGGCCGAGGGACAGCTAGCGGCCCGGATCGGGCCGCGGGCATATGTCGCTTTCCTTGCCGGCACGCAAGATACTACGGCGGCACTAGGCTATAGCGACGACCTCCTACGCGAAGCAATCACGCAACTCGGGCGCGACGGATACCTGACCGACGACTTTCAAGCCTGGATGGTCCGCGCAGCGCAGCGCGGGCCATACCAGAGAAAGAAAAGGTAGGAAATGCCACGTAAGCGAAAGGCCAGCGAACGCCTGCCGGATGCGGACACGATGCCGTCAAGTATTGCGGCCTTTGACGCGATGCTTGCGCAGCATCGCGAGCGTGTTATGGGCAACACCCGTGTACTTTGGGATATTTGGGTTGAAGTTCGGAAAGCGCAGCGGAAGGAGCGGCACGACGCGGACCGTTGCAAGGCGGAGCTACGCTCCTTCCGCCAATGGTGGAAGAAAAACCGCCTCTGGCGCGAGGCGGTCGAAATGATCGTGGCACTGACAGATACCAACCGCCGTGAGCTGCGTCCGCTGGCCGAGTTGATACAACAGCTCTGCGGCGCGTGGTTCGTCGGGGAGATCACGCTGGGGGTAGGCTTCGAGACGGCCGAGGGCTACGTTCTGGCAATCGCGTAAAGAGGTAACCGCATGAAGATTACCGCTGACCTACTCGCCGCTCGCGGCGCCTGCGTAGACCAGGTGGCCGAGGTACGCCGCCTGTGGCCTCGCGGCGCTGAGCCCACCGACGAGGACCTTACGCAGGCAGAGGCGCACGGCCTGAATTGGCTGTGGCTGGTCTGCCTGCTACCGGCCGAGGGGCCGGGATCGCAACGGGCCTTCGCGCTGTGGTGCGCGGAGCAGGTCGCGCACCTGGCCGACGACCAGCGCGTAGCCGACTGCCTCGACGTGGTCCGTCGCCGCGTCGCCGACCCGTCGAGCGTGAGCGACGTAGAGCTGGCCGCCGCCTGGGCCGCCGCCTGGGCCGCCGCCAGTGCCGCCGGGGCCGCCGCCAGTGCCGCCGGGGCCGCCGCCTGGGCCGCCGCCAGTGCCGCCGGGGCCGCCGCCAGTGCCGCCTGGGCCGCCGCCTGGGCCGCCGCCTGGGCCGCCGGGGACGCCGCCGGGGCCGCCCAGCGCGCGCAGCTCGCGGTGCTGCTCGCCGCCGCCGAGGAGATGTCTCAATGACAACAAGTAAGCGTAACAAAACGACCGCAGAAGCAAAGCACCAGGCGCTAGAACGCCTGCGTCAGTTGTGCCCACCGGGAACGGTCGTGTACTGCATACTTCGCCACGTCGCGAAGTCAGGCATGACGCGCTGGATCGACCTCTACACGATCCAGAACGACACACCGATGTGGCTGTCTGGGCTCTGCGCTACGGCGGGGGTCCACACCTATGACCTGAAGCGTGAGGCGCTGAAGGTCGGCGGTTGTGGCATGGATATGGGCTTTGCCCTGGTCTATGAGCTGTCACATGCGCTCCATGGTCACGAGACCGTCGGCGCCGACGCGAAGAAAGCCGCTGAGAAGGGGCATCCCCACCACCCTCGAGCGGACAGCTACCGTGCAGGCTACAGCCTCACGCATCGCTGGATCTGAAATGTCGTCTGCATTCAGCGCCGTCCGGCTAACGTCGGTCCGCGAGCTGCTGCCGACAGTAGCAAAGCTCGTCGCCGGCCGTGAGGTGCCCCGGTCGCTCCAAGCGTTTTTCACATCCGTAGTACAACCACAAATCGACCTGCCGCCCGATCGCGATACCGTACGCGAGATCGTATTTCTGCTGCACCAGCTCGCATGCTGGTATCAAGCCGGGTTGCCCATCTTCCGGCCGACGCATGACCTGCTTGCTGCCCTATTACTTACCGATCCGGCCGGTGTGCCGGCTGCTGAAGTACAACGGCCCTACAACACATTCGTAGTCGAATTCCCAAGCGACTGGCCCTGGACAATTTCTGACAGCATCGGGAATGCCTGTCCCGTACGCCTGGCGTGGATCCATACCTACGATCCTATGCATGCCGATAGCGCGGGTTTCCAGATCCAGATCGTAGCTGAGGGTGCATCTGATGTGCGAACGGCCGCTCGGCTAGCGCAACAGGGGGCAGTCTCCGATGTGGCGTTGTATGACCGGCTCCCCGATCTGGTGCCGAGCACCAACCTTGGAGCTTGGCTCAACTTCCAGTCTGGCAAACCTCTAGCATTCGGCTTGATTCCTTCCCTCGCGCGCGACGCATCGGACTTTCATATCCAGGCCGCGATGCGGCGGCTATATGTCAATCTTTGCCTCTACATCGCTGAGAAAGGCAAAGGCAAGCGTCTTCCGCAAGCCCCTGGCCGCAAACGCAAGTCGAAACGCCTTGCGGCGGTTGCACCTCGGCCGGAGGTCTGGATCCTCGGCACCGAGATCCATCTGCCCGCGCAGCTAAAGGACTCTGCCCACGCCTGGACCGAATCCAGGCGCGGGCAGAAACTGCCGTGGAAGGTGCAAAAGCGCTTTACGGTGCGTGGGCATTGGCGCTTGCAAGCGCACGGGAAGGCCCGGCAGGAGCGCAAGCGAATTTGGATCACCCCGTATTGGAAGGGTCCGGCAGAGGGGGTACGATTGGCGCACCTGTACAACGTCAAAAGGACAACCGAATGAGACGTGACATGAGCAACAGAATGCACATTCCACACCCCGGCCGCGCAGCCGGTCCGGCCGGCGAAGCGCTGTGCGGTGTATACGCGACCTACGGCTCGGATGACCATGAGCTGATCCGGCGCCTGGCGCGGGCGGCCGTGCGCGAGGGGCAGACCGATCACTACTGCCCACACTGTCTCAGACGGCTGTGGCCGCCGACACCGCTCGCGGTGTCGCGATGACCCCGTCCCTCCCCGGCCCCGGCGGCCCCTGCGACGGCCGCGAGTGGGCGAACCGCGTCCAGACGCGCACTCGCCGGTGCCGGCGCCGTGCCCGCGAGTTGATTGCAGGTCGATGGTATTGCCACCGCTGCGCTGCAGCGGTACAGACGCCGCGGTCGCAACGCGACCTCGCCGACGAAGACGAAGAGACACTGATGGACGAATGGCACCCGGGACACCCGTCGAACCACGACACGGACTAAAGCCATGCCGACCTATGTGCAACCCACCCTCGACGAGTTCCGCGCGCTCCTCGCGACCATGCGCAAGCCACCAACCTACACTTCCACCGACGCGAGACAAGAGCCATTCTTCGAATGGCTTTTGCCACCGAGGACGGACAAGGGTCCGGCCCTCGCGATTCGGCTCTATTCCTCGCTTCAGCCTAACCGCAACGGCGGGGCGACCGTCGGCAGGCCCGCTGGCGCGGATGCGATCCGTGTGGTCGTGGTTCGCGATCCTCGGCGCTACGAAGAGCGCGTAATCTACGCCGCGACGCGGATCCACCGTGTGCCGGGCTGGCCTGAACGTACGCTAGTACGGCTACGCGAGACCTGGGCGCAGCTCAGGACGGCACCCAGTTGTCCACTGTGCGACGACTACATGATCCCGAAGAAGACACGGGACAAACCTGCACGCACGTTCTGGAGCTGCGTGCGGTACGGCTGGGGTACTGCCGCCTGCAACGGTACACGGAAGCTCGAGGCCCAGGTCCGCGCGAAAAAATCTTGACAAAGTGTGGCCGATCGGCGAAGAAAGACGTTCCTCCCGGGACTGCGCGCAAATGAAGGCCTTCACACGGTCGACCCAACATGCCATCGAAGTGGCCTTCACACGGCTCTGGGAGCGCCAGGCCGTTTGCCGGGCGACGACCGACGAGATCGTCGCGGAGGTCCGCAGCTTCACGCCGCACTTGACCCACCGCCAAATTGTCCGGTCACTGCGCAGGATGGATGACCGACGCGATAGCCTGCCGTTCATCTGGGAGGAAGGCGAGCAAGGCTGCGGCTCCAACGTCTGGCGGTTCGACATACGGCTGGCTAAGTGCATACGCCTGGCCTACGCCGAAGAGCTAGAACCGCCACGCCCGCCACGCCCAGCAAACGAAAGGTAGTGCCAATGGCCTTTCCCCTGACCCCCGAGCAGCGCACCATCGCTGAGATCCAGTCTGGCCTGCACGCGGTCAATGCCGGCCCCGGCTCAGGCAAGACTCGAACCATGGTCGAGCGCACGGCCGCGCTCGTTAGTGGGGATGCCATACCAAGCCGCGTTCTTTGCGTCACCTTCTCCAAGAAAGCGGCGAAGGAGTACCAGGAACGACTTGCAGCCTCGGGCGCTCCGGGAGCGCTCTATGTCAACGTCCGAACGCTACATAGTTGGGGTTACGCCGTGCTGCGCGAAGAAGGGCTGTGCAACGGCAAGCCCGTAGTCGGGCACGAGGTCCTGCAAGTCCTACGCGGCATTTTTACCGGATTGCAGCTCGAGGAGGACGAAAGCTTGGGCTTCACGCCTGAAAAGATGCGCGGTTACATCTCGCAAGCCAAGCTCCTCGGCCTGACGCCAGAAGGTACGCGCGCTGCGCTCCGCGACAGTGCGAACACCTTTCGCTGGCCGCATCCTACCAGCGTTCGTGTTCGCATCCATGGCCAACAGGTATACGAAGAGTACGACCGACGCACCTGGCAAGCCGGACGGCCTGATTTTGATGACATGGTGCTGCGCCCGTATCTGTTTTTCAAAGCTGATACGGCCGCCGTCGATCGCTGGGCCGCTAAGTATGACCATATCATGGTGGATGAAGCCCAAGATAACAGCGAGCAGCAGCAGTTCGTGATGATGGCGCTAGCCACGCGAATCAAGAGTTTCGTGCAAATCGGGGATGACGAGCAATCGATCTATCGCTTCAGGGGTGCGAAACCAAAGGTCTTTATCGACTTCGCGCGACGCGAAGACGTTACGGTGCACAGTATTACCCTCAACCATCGCTCGACACGGTCGATCGTTGAGGCCTGCGACCGTTTGATTCACTACAACACCAACCGACTTGAGAAGACCATGCGGCCGGGCCGCACGGGAACCTTTCAGCCGCAACTTATCCAGCCGATCGATGCCTACGCCCAAGCCCTGGCCGTGGTCGATGAGATCAGACGGGATCTAAAAGCGCAGATCCCTCTGAGTGAGATCGCTGTGCTCTACCGCGTGCGCCGATCCAGCGCGCCGGTCGAAACCGCGCTCAACGCGGCAGGGATCTCCTATCTGATCGCTGGCCGCCGGTCGTTCTATGACCGCCCTCACATCCGTGTAATTCTTGACTATCTGCGTCTAGTCTCGACATACAAAAAGTCCGAGGTAGCCGATCGCGACGTCTTCGTGGACGCACTTTCACGGGTCTACTACCAACCCCGGCGATACCTGGGAAAGGCTTGGCTCGGCCTTGCACAAGGCCCTTGCGAGGGCGATTTGCGCGATCCGCGAATTGCGACCGGCCGCTGGTCGCGTGGAAATGCCCTGCTACTTCAAGCGCTTGAGACTTTGCACCGCGTTTTTCTTGACGGATCGTTGAGTCTCTTGGTACAGACGACTTTACGCAGCGTCAAGGGCAGCTCGGGCGTTGATCTTCGTACGCACTTGATCGCGCATGCCGATCTCGATGGGGCCGAGGACGACGAAGCGACGCCACTTGACGATGACTGGGCCCAGATGATGGCTGAGATCGCAAGGCATGAGACGGTGGCGGCATTCCTCGCGCACGCTGAGCGGCTAGTGCAGGCTGCAAAGAGCGACGACGAATCGGTGCCTGCCGTACGCCTGGGTACAATCCACTCTGTCAAAGGGGCAGAGTATAAGAGCGTACATCTGATCGACGCGGTTGAAAATCGCCTGCCGCACTACTACGCACTCCAGGCCGACATTGAGCAAGGCGGGGTCGAAAACCTCGAAGAGGAACGTCGCCTCTGTTTCGTTGCAATGTCGCGCGCAGCCGAAAGACTGCGTGTATACGCCCCGGCAAGCGAATTACGCCGAGGCCGCCGTGGCACGGAGGATACGATCGTCGATCTGCAGCCCTCACGTTTCATCGCTGAGGCTGAACTCAGCGAAAGTGCCATTTCACGCTAACCAACGCACGCTCACGCTGTAGAGGTTGCTCATGGGCAAACAGTTCTTCGACAAAAGTATGGCAACCCGCGGGGGAGATCTCTTCCAGTTCAAGCCGGAAAAGCTCATTATCGTCAAAGACCCTACGCATCCGCTGTACGACCCTCGTGTCGAGCAGCCTCTGACGACGGCGTTCGTCACGTCCGTTGACAAGGACGGCTGCATCGAGCCTGTAGTGGTCTGCCGCGACGCTGCCGGCAACGGCCTGGTCGTTGCCGGCCGGCGGCGGACGCGGGCAGCCTGTCTGGTCAACGAGAAACGGCGCAAAAACAACAAGGTGGAGATGACTGTCCCCTGCGTGGTGCGCAAAGGCACGCCGCAGACGCTTGCGCTGCTCGTAGTAGCGGAAAACGAGCAGCGCGAAGACGATCCGCTCCCGGCCAAGGCCGAGAAGGCCATGCGCATGCTGAATTTAGGGCATGCGATCAGTGCGGTTGCCGATGCGTTTGGCCAGACCACACAGACGATCAGCAACTGGATTCGGTTGACCGAGCTTGCCCCCTGCGTCTGGGAAGCGGTACGAACGGACAAGATCGCACCGCACGCCGCTCTGCAACTGCATGGTATGTCCGACCTCGAGCAGAAAACCGCGCTCACCAAGCTCTTCGCCGACGCCAAGGCTGAGGGCAAAGAGCGTCCAACCATGCGCCAGGTCGCACGGCGCGCTGCCGCCTCCAAGACGGGCAAGCCTCGCGGCCCGCGGATGCGAACGCGCAAGGAGATCTTGAAGGAGACGGAGAGCCGGCGGCGGTCAGCGGATTTCCGCGCCGGTCTGCGCTGGGTTCTCAACGAGGGTGGCGAGCCTGCTGCGGCTGACGCCGACGCGGACTAGCCAGCATGAAAACGGCCAAGGCAATGTCGCGGCTTTACAAGCTGACCGACCGGGATGGCTACACCCGCCGAGGACAGCCCGGAGAAACGCTGTGGACCCCTGGCTGCGTCGTCACGGCGACTGGCAAAGGCAGCCTGTGCTCTGCCGGCGTGGTGCATGCCTACCGCTACCCCGAGTTGGGGCTGGCGATGAACCCTGCACATGCTGCAATTACCGCACCCCGCGTGTGGGCCGTCGCGGGCGAAGTGATCGCCGACGACGGGACCAAGGTCGGCGCGCGCTCGCTGAGGTGCCTGCACGAGCTGGAGGTGGACCACGCCGCAGTGACACCTGCGGCGCTGGTGCGCTGGGCGATCTACCTCGTACGGCGTAACATCTCACCCTGCGCCGCATGGGACGCCTGGTCCGATGGATGGCTCAGCGGTGCGGACCGATCGGAGACGACGGCGGGGGCGGCGGCGGCGAGGGCGGTGGAGGCGGCGGCGGCGGAGGCGGCGGCGTGGGCGACGGCGGCGGCGGCGTGGGCGGCGGCGAGGGCGGTGGAGGCGGCGAAGACGGCGGAGGCGGCGACGGAGACCCCCGCCAAGTGGGCCGCCGAGGCACAGGCGCTGCTGCTACAGGCGATCGGCGAAGAGTCGCAGTCGGGCCGGTGGCGAGGTCGTAGAGAAGCACACAAAGACTGGGTACTATCGGCTTACGGTCGACCCTGAATGCCTACGCAAGGTAAGAGAACAGACGCGGTGGGCGCCAGTGCGACCGCTACCGCCTAGTTCATCACCGTGGGACCTCACGTTCTAGACTGACTAAAAAGGTACACAGATGCCTTACTGCTACTGGTGCTGGACTACTCTCACAGCCGATCCGCCCTGCGTCTGTGTCGGTTGTGGCCGCACCCTCAACCGCGTGCTCATGCCTAACGAAGTGCCCACGGACGAAGAATGCGAACAGGCAGGATGGCCACTCGCATGGCGGTGTGTTACTGCTGGGCCGCTTACATTTGCGCTGGCCGGTTAGAACCCAACGAAAAACTTGGACACGCGTCTAGCGCTCCGGTACCCTCGCGACCATGTCCCACTTCATCACTGGCTGCAACCTTCGTCTTCCCCTCGACTCTGAACAGCCCTTTCGCCTCGAGCCAAAAGGGCTGCTTCGTTGCCAAACGCAGGGGCTGAGCAAAGCCGACAGTCACAGCTCGGCCGTTACGTCCTGTGCGCAGTGTAAGCTCAATCAGTCGCCAGGCTCGCCAAGCTACATCGAGGCTGGACCCCCTTGGGACTACGGCGACCCTTCTCCGCCGCAGGATCAGGAACCGTTCCTCCCCCCTGCTGTGCAGGAGGAAGGAACAGTTTTCGACCCAGCGGAGTGGGGCGCGGTTGACGTCGACGAAGAGGGCGGCACCGAGCCGCCGCGCAAGCCGCGTGAAGAAAGCAAAGCGCCAGTGCCTACGCCAGCGCAAGCCGCGGTTGAGCTGCCGGTCTTCCCCAAGGAAGAACGCCGCCCCAAAGAAACCGTGATTGCCAAAACAGAAGTTTTGGCAATCACGCCGCCACAGACGCCGGCTAGCAAGCCACCGCTTTATAATCCATCAAACGCTGTCCCACAGACGAGCGACACCAAAGTCTCAACGCTTTTGGCTTATGCTGGTGCCGAAGGCGGACCGAGCGTACTGGGCTGGAGCAAGCTCAAGTCTGCACGCCTTTGCCTCCGCAGCTTCTTCTACCGCTGGATTGCCGGGCTTGTCCCAAAGGACAATCCCGACAGCGCTATTGCGATAGCGGAAACGGAGGTTGCACAGGATCAGCGGCGTGGCACAACCGCGGCGCTGAGCCCGCTGGACCTCGGCAGTGTATTTCACGCAACTTTGGAGCTGCATCGCAGGACCGGCGGCATCGCGACGTGGGATGCTCTGTACGCACTGCGTACGGCACACCCTACACTGGCCCTGGAAGTGAAACGGTACGTGGATGCGTACCTTGCTAAATGGGGTCCAATCGAAGCCAAAGAATGGGACGTCCGTGGAACTGAGCGTGAAGGGCGTTACTTCTATCCCTCGCGACGCTGCGCCGGAAAGAACCGACGCCTCTGTGTCTCGTCGCGGTATGACGTTTTGTACCATGCGCTACGCCAGGGTGAAGCGCGTGGACCTATCGGACGCCCGGTGAGTAGCATCTGCATCAACGAAATGAAGACTACACGCGCCATGGGTCGCGAAGGCTACCGCGTCGACGGCCAAATTCTGTTGCAGGCCGGGACCTATAAGTGGGGCAGTCCGATTACACCCGAGGGGACAATCATCGTAGATAAAACGAACGAGGAAGTATACGGTCCACTAAGAGGTGTTACGGTCGATTGGATCGTGAAGGCGGCGGCCTCGACCTTCGATCCTGCAAAGCACCTCAAACGTCAGAGCTACATGGTCTCCGACGAGCAGATCAGGCACTTTCTCACTTCGCTTGGCGACTGGCTTTACGAGGAGCTTGGCGCACGGATCTTTCACGCCAAGGCCGATGAGGCTGAGACCTGGCCACAGTCTTGGCTATGCCATGGCATGTTCTACCCGACCTGGGTTTGCCCATACCATTACCTTTGTGACATGGCGGTCGCACACCGCGGCTGGGAATGGTACTACCAAGCGTTGGAAGATACGCTCGACCTGGACGCCCTGGAGCTGCCCAAGAAGCGGGCCAAGCCACGGAAGAAAAGAGGCCGGGCGGTAGCGCCGGTCGAAGGGAAATAGCCATGTCAGACATCAAGGTCGAATGGATCACCGGCGGGCTCATTGCCAGCCACCTCGTCGTTGTCGAGGACGATGGCATGGACGTTCCACTGGGATCCATGGATGCCGCCGGCAACGTGACGGTGCACGACGTCGATCGCCTGTGGGTTCTGGTGAGCCGGCTGATCAAGGAGCGCGAGGCGTGGCGGGGCAGCACGTCCCCTGCACCACTCCGCAAGATCGCGTGCGTCCGCGCCATGGTTCAGGGCCCCCCGTGTGGGCAGTTCCCCGTTTGGTACGAGAGCGCGCATCGCGGCGACAGCTTTTCGACTGGTGCTCAGGGCGAGCTGATCATCACGGCCGACGGGCAGCGCGTCGCGATGTACCCCGCCGGCATGTGGCGCAAGGCCGCGCTGGAGCAAGAGCTAGAGCCAGCGAAGTAATCTCTGAGAGGTGCGTGATGAAGCCCCTGCAACGATGCTGCAACGGCTGCGACGCCCCGCCGAAGTCGCCAAGCAAGGTGTTGTGCGCGAGCTGCTTCGCCGAGCTGGGCCGCAAGATCGAAGCGCTGGCGGCACGCTTCCCGCGCGACGACGAGCCGGCCCCGGCGCCGGCAGAGGAGGATGAACGATGCGGATCCGCTACCGCACCGCGCGCGGCATCATCCGGCGGATCGACGTGCGATACGAGCACTGCCCGACGCTACGATGCTTCGCGCCGGGCAGCCACATCATCCGCT
>Ga0209518_1004033_pt1 | contig 12099 bp, 11 predicted proteins | sample RifGroB1_FD_183993 | JGI IMG/M metagenome (GOLD analysis project Ga0209518, IMG submission 183993) | Groundwater microbial communities from Rifle, Colorado, USA - Groundwater B1 (SPAdes) (version 2) | ecosystem: Environmental > Aquatic > Deep subsurface > Groundwater | place: Rifle, Colorado... | reverse complement strand
TAATTTCTCAGTTGAAAAAATCGTGGCCAAAAGTTATTGAAGCAAGGGGCGAAATTTTTCTAAACAGAAAAGATTTTGAAGCTTTAAATAAAAAACAAATCAAAAAAAATCTTCCGCTTTATGCCAATCCGCGCAACGTCGCCGCTGGCTCGGTACGCCAGCTTGACCCGAAAATAACCGCATCGCGCCATTTAGATTCATTCGCTTATTCTTTGAAGACGGACTTAGGCCAGAAGACCCACGAGGAAGAACATTTAATTCTGCATTCTCTGGGCTTTAGAACTAATCCGAACAATAAGTATGCCGAAAATCTTGAAGAAGTTTTTAAATTTAAAGAATACTGGGGAAAACATCGGGAAAAATTACCTCTTGAAATTGATGGCATCGTCGTAATAGTTAACTCCGAAGAAATTTTTAAGCGGCTTGGCGTTGTTGGTAAAACGCCGCGTGCCGCGATTGCTTATAAGTTTTCTCCAAAAGAATCGGAAACGATTGTTGAAAACATTATCGTCCAGATAGGGCGTACCGGAGTTTTAACGCCGGTGGCAATTTTAAAACCCGTTCAAATCGGCGGCACCACGGTCAGTCGGGCGACGCTTCATAATGAAGACGAAATCAAGCGCTTGGGGCTTAAAATCGGCGACACGGTTATTGTCGGCCGGGCCGGAGACGTTATTCCCGATGTTAGAAAGGTATTGAAAGAAATGCGAACCGGAAAAGAAAAAGAATTTCATTTCCCAAAAGAATTCTGCGGTCAGAAGGTCGTCCGGGTGCCCGGCGAGGCGGCCCACAAGATTCTTCATCCTCAAAAGTGCGAATTGGTTAACCGCCGCCGCCTTTATTATTTCGCGTCCAAAGCCGCTTTCAATATGGAGGGCGTAGGGCCTAAAATTATAGATGCTATGCTGGATAATAACTTGATTTCCGATGCCACCGATTTATTTGATTTAGAAGCGGGCGACCTCGTGCCACTTGAGCGATTTGCTGAAAAATCAGCAAAAAATGTCATCAATTCAATAAAAAAAAGCAAAAACATTGATTTGTATAAATTTATTTACGCTTTAAGCATACAGCACGTGGGGGAGGAGACGGCGATAGATATCGGCAAAAAAATTCTGGAACATAAATCCGCCGCCCGGCCGCAAGATATAATTGATGTCGCGGAAAAAATTAAGCTTGAAGATTGGCAAAAAATTCCCAATATCGGGCCGGCAATAGGCGCCAGTATTTATGGGTATTTTGAAAATAAATCCAACCTGGCATTTCTTAAAAAATTGGATAATGCCGGCGTAAAAATTATTTCTCCCAAAATCACGAAAGCCGCCCAAAAATTGGCGGGCAAAACTTTTGTATTGACCGGCGGGCTCCAAACCTTGACGCGCGACGAGGCAAAAGACAGAATTAGATCATTGGGCGGCGACATTTCTTCGTCGGTCAGTAAAGCAGTTGATTACGTCGTAGCCGGATCCGAACCGGGAGAAAAATATGAAAAAGCGAGGAAATTGGGTGTAAAGATTATTACCGAAAAAGAATTTTTGCGAATAATAAAATGATTCTTTGATAATAAAAATAATTGCTTTTACTATTATTTTATAGTAATATCAGTATATAAATTTATGAAACAACAATTTACAGCAATATATAAAAAACAGGGGAAATGGTATCTAGGCTGGGTTGAAGAGATTTCTGGTGTAAATACTCAAGGGAAAACCTTAAAGGAAGTTAAAGACAATCTAAAAGAAGCGCTCTCACTTATTTTAGAAACGAATCGGATTCTTAGTAAAAGCGGCAAGGGTCAAGTCATTCGAGAATTGATAACCGTTTCCCGTTGATGAAAATTAATGAAAAGAGAGAAACTTATTAAACATCTTGTGAAAGAGAGCTGTATTTTTATTAGAGAGGGCGCTAAACATAGCGTATTTTTTAATCCGCTGACAAAAAGATCATCTACCGTTCCTCGCCATAACGAAATAGATAATTTTTTGGCAAGAAAAATCTGCAGAGATTTGGGAGTTAAAGAAATGAATCCACATTCGTAAATTCGTAAAAATTCGTATTTCGTAAATATTGTGATTACTAAATATGATAAATCGAAAAATTAGAATATTACTTTATGGCAGCAATTTGTGGTATCTCGGGGCGGGACTGCTCGGGCCTTTATTTGCGGTTTTTACGGAAAGCATTGGCGGCGACATTTTGGACATAGTGTGGGCTTGGTCCGTCTACCTTTTGGTTACGGGTATTCTGATTATAATAATCGGCAATGTTTCTGATGAAAAAAAGAGAAAAGAAAAATTAATGGTTATTGGTTTTGTTATTAATGCGGTTTTTTCTTTTGCTTATTTATTAGTCAGTTCTCCTTTTCATCTTTTATTTGTAGAAGCCGGGCTAGGAGTGGCCGTTGCTTTAGCAACGCCGACGTATGACGCCCTGTATTCCCTATATGGCGATAGAAAACAAAAGGGTTATGAGTGGGGTTTGCAGGATGGAGAAGAATACATATTTTCCGCAATCGGTGTCATAATCGGAGGATTTATTGTCACTTATTTTGGTTTTAGAACGCTTTTTGTCTTAATGGGAATTATACAAATTATTGCCGCGTTTTCTGTGGCTAAAATAATTGTTAGTACGAGACAATTAAAATAAGTTTATGTCTTTAACTAAAAAAGAAGTTGAAAAAATTGCGGAATTGGCTCGCTTAGGGATAAGCGAAAACGAAAAAGAAAAATTCGCCGAAGATCTATCTTCGGTTTTAGGTTATATCAATAAGTTATCAGAAGTAAATGTTGAAAAGGTTGAACCAATGACAGGGGGAACCAATTTAGAAAGCGTTGTCCGCAAAGACGATGATTCAAAAGATATTTCTGACCCAAAAATGCGGGAAGAAATTTTAACCGCCGCTCCGAATCGCCAAGATGATTATTTCAAAGTCCCTTCAATTTTAAAATGAATTTAAAAGAACTTACAATCAAACAAGCGCACGAACTTCTTGAAAAAAGAGAAATAACTTTTCTTGAATTGACGCAAGGTTTCTTGAGTGAAATAAAAAAGAAAGATAAGGATATTCACGCGTTTTTGTCTCTTTCAGAAGATGAGGCGCTTGAAGCGGCAAAAAAAGTTGACGATAGAATTGCAAAAGGAGAACAGATAGAAATGCTGGCCGGAATTCCAGCGGCCGTGAAAGACAATATTTTGATCCGCGGCGGAAAAACCACAGCCGCTTCAAAAATTCTGGAAAATTATATCGCTCCTTACGATGCAACTGTTATTAAAAAATTAAAGGAAGAAGAAACGGTATTTATCGGCAAAACCAACCTGGATGAATTTGCGATGGGTTCTTCAACCGAAAATTCCGGTTTTGGTCCCACAAAAAACCCCGTTGATTTGGAAAGAGTCCCCGGCGGTTCTTCCGGCGGTTCGGCGGCGGCGGTTAAAGCAGGTTTTTGCGTTTACGCGCTCGGCTCTGACACCGGCGGTTCAATCCGCCAGCCGGCAAGTTTTTGCGGCGTTGTCGGTTTCAAACCGACTTACGGTGCGGTTTCCCGCCACGGCTTAATCGCTATGGCTTCCTCGCTTGACCAAATTGGTCCAATTACCAAAACCGTTGAAGACGCGGCAATTATTTTTGAGGCCATTAGAGGAAAAGACGAATTGGATTCTACGAGTGTTCACCGTGATTGGGGGGATTTTACAAAACCATTAGATATTGAAGAACTAAAAATCGGCGTGCCGCGGGAATATTTTACCCACGGTCTGGATCCGGAAATTGAAAAAAATATCAAATCAGTTATTTCCAAACTGGAAAAAGAAGGTGCTAAGATTGTGGAAATATCTTTGCCCCACAGCGATTGGGCACTCGCGACTTATTACATAATTATGCCCGCCGAGGTCTCGGCCAATCTCACGAGATTTGATGGAATAAAATATGGCTACTCGGAAATCTCTCGCCCTACGGGCGATCACCCGAAGGGTGAAAAATTACTGGATATTTATTTGAAAACTCGGCAGGAAGGTTTCGGGGCCGAAGTCAGAAGAAGAATAATGCTTGGAACGTATATTCTTTCAGCTGGTTACTACGATGCTTACTATAAACGAGCGCAAAAAGTGCGGCGGCTTATTAAAAAGGATTTTGATTTTGCTTTTGAAAATATTGATGTTATATTAACGCCGACAACGCCTTCAACCGCTTTTAAATTCGGCGAAAAAACCAGCGACCCCTTGTCAATGTATCTTGCCGATATTTACACGGTTTCTGTTAACTTGGCAGGCGTGCCGGCAATTTCTCTGCCCTCAGGAGAAGTCGGCGGATTGCCGGTTGGCCTCCAGCTTATTGGTAAAAATTTTGATGATATAAAATTACTTCAAATTGCTAAAACCGTAGAAACAATTATTAAAGAAAAAAACCACACTTAAAATGTTTGACGCGATTATAAATATTTTAAATAGCATTAGAGATTTTATTTATTACGAAAGCGGCACTCAATTTATTTTTAATTTGAAATGGGTTGGCGGTGTTTTTTCTTTAATTTTTGGCGGTTTTATTATAATTTTAATTATTAAATTAGGAATTGTTGACGGCTGGTTTAAAAACGCCGGCAATTTTTTGCTGACTCAGGCTTTCCCCAAAAGGCACCTCAACAAATCGTGGCAGAAAATCTTAAACCGCCTGGCTAAAAATGATGAAGACGGTTTGCGCCTCGCCCTAATAGAAGCCGACAACTTATTTGATGATTTGCTAAAGCAGATGCGACTGCCCGGAGAATCAATGGCCGACCGGTTAAAATATATCAATTCTTCGCAGGTCTCCAACATTGACGAAATCTGGACGGCTCATAAATTAAGGAACCAGATTGTTCACAATCATGAATATCCGGTGACAAAAAGCGAAATGGAATTCGGCGTTAAGGCCTACGAAAAAGCCCTGAAAGAACTGGAGTTTATTGACTAAGAATATTATTTTTACTACTGTTTAATAAAAATAGGTATTAAGGAGGGGGCGACATGGCGGAAAAATGCCTGATTAATAATGAACTCATTATCCATCTAACGCCTCGCACCGGAGAGCCTTACAAGACCGAACTTGACAAATTTGAGGCGATATTCAGCGCCTGTCGGCATCAAGTTTTTGAAGGATGGGGCTGCAGAGGGCCGATGTGCATCAACCTGCCATTGGGGCAAAAAGACATTGAAGAGAAAGTCGTTAATGACCATCAAAGTGAATTAAGATGTCCGAATTGCGGATGGGCGGACGTTTACAATTTCTATACCCTGGATTATCATCCGGAAATGGTAGAACCGACGATGATTTAACGGCTTTCAGCCGTTTTTTGTTTTTTATTTGACTGAATGTATGAATAATGGTACTGTGTTGTTGTGCCGTCGGTTTTTGGTTCCTTGACAAAAAAAACAGGGCGGCACATGACAGGTAAGCCTTCTCCCTGTAGAAGTAGAAGGCGACAAGAGAACGCGGGCGAGAACCCGCATGACGGCAACCCGCCGTAGAAAGGGTATAAAATGGGATGCTCCGATGGCGCTGGTAAATTTAGCATAACGACCGTAATGGAAGAATCGATTGAACCGTTCTGGGTAGGAAATTCTCTGGTTTTCACGATTGCCGCAAACGGCAAGACGTGGCCGAAGCGTCTTGATTCTAAAATTTCTAAGAGCGATATCGAGCTTCAAATTTATTCGCCTGTTTCATCCGGATGTTTGATACAGCGCTGGCAGAAAGATGAACGTAATCTCACTAATTATCAATTACTCCCCGAGGTTTGGAACGATTTAACTGTTGAACAGCGAAAAAAGATAAGTGCCATCCTGGCGCAGAAAGGAAGAATCAATTATCTTTTGGGCACATTGATGGTGTCCTTTCCGCTTCAGTTGGACGAAAAATATGGTAAGCGCGAGCCGGACTTTATGAAAGTCAAAGTCGGACCGGAGAATTTTGGCCACTTGGACGGAAAAAAAGGAAATAGCTATATTGTTCGTGTGATAGATTGCTCCTATAGGGGCTCCCCTAATTGCACTTGTCATGGATTTGTTAATAACATCAGGTATGATGATGTGAATTTTTCTTTTGTTGCTCCAATTACTTCCTCTGGCACTAAAGACGTGTGTGAAATAATCAGGGAAAAACAGAAACAAAGCATGCAAGAAGTAATGTCCGCTTCTTTTCCCCACACCTTGGTTAAAGCTTTTCCAGCCAATCATAAGTCTTTTGACATTAGTGGAATGAAGCGAGTAAGCGATAGACTTGTTGTAATGTACGGAGAAAACAATATATTTGATGTTTTTTCCATTGACGATGCTCTTTTGATTCTTGAAGAAGATAGAATATCTGAAACTACTTCAATTCAGGCTTGGACTCTTTGCATAGCGCAGAATCAGGTGGCAAGAAACTTGCTTCGCCTGTATTCTAATAATCCGTCTTTGTCTGCAGTATAATAATTCATACGTATCAATCCGCGCACATCGCGCGGTGTTTTTTTTGCGCGGTGGAAGGGATTCGAACCCTCGATCTCCTCCGTGACAGGGAGGCGCTTTAAACCGGGCTAAGCTACCACCGCAAATGCCGATGGCAGGAATCGGACCTGCGACCTAACGCTTATGAAACGTCCGCTCTACCACTGAGCTACATCGGCTTTGGTATTTGACCATTCTATCAGAATTGACGTATAATTTCAACGCGGGGTAGAGCAGCCCGGTAGCTCGCGAGGCCCATAACCTCGAGGTCGTTGGTTCAAATCCAACCCCCGCAACACATTGCTTTTCTCATCAAAATTTTATAAAATAAGTGCATGTTGATAAGCACAAGACAGGCTTATTTTTTGGCTCTTATTTTTTCAAGTGTTTTAGCTTGGTTTTCTTTTTTCAGCATTATTTTTTTTGTGAGCCCCCAAAGCGCCGGCGCGCTTGGCGTTGTTGTTTTATACGCCAGCGCCGCCGCGGGTTTAATCAGTCTATCGATTGTTTTATACCAGGTAGTGAAAAATTCATGGCAGATAATAAAACTGAAGAAAAATTAATAGAAGTTTTGCGAAAAAGGCGCGATCCCGAAGCCAAAAGGTTAAAGCGTTTTCTTGATATGTCCGACCTGACGCGCACTCCCGGCAGTCCGCTGGCGGAGCTTGTTAAACGCATAGTTAATTTGCCGCGATTTTCTGATTTTGAAGTCTTAAAAGCGCCCGAAATTATCCCGTATGATATAAGTTTTAATCTGTTCAATTTTCCGGCGGATCATCCGGCCCGCAATCCTTCGGATACTTATTTTGTTGATAAAGACCATATTCTGCGGACCCACACCACGGTGATGTGGTATTATCATCTTGCTCTTCCAGGAGTATGGAATAAAATTAAAAAAGGTGAATCGGTTAGCGCGTTATCTTACGGAAAAGTTTATCGCAAAGACGAAATAGACAGAAGCCACATGAACGTGTTCCATCAAATGGACGGCTGGTACTTATGCCGTAGGAAAGACCACATTATAACTATAAATGATTTGAAAGATGTTTTAATTGAAATAGCGCAGGCAATATTTGGCAAAAATACTAAATATCGTTTTAATACCGACAAATTTCCGTACACTGATCCGTCAATTGAAATGGAAATTCAAGTTTCCGAGCGGTGGGTGGAGGTTCTGGGCGCCGGCGTGGTAAGAAAAGTTGTCTTAGAAAATCTCGGCGTTGATCCGAAAAGGTACAATGGCTGGGCGTTCGGGTTCGGTCTTGAGCGGCTGGCCATTACAAGCATGGATTTGCCCGACATTCGTCTCTTATGGTCGCAAGACGAAAGGGTAAAGAAACAATTGAAACTGGGAAACAAATACAAAGAAGTTTCAAAGTTTCCACCGATCACCAGAGACATTTCATTCATAGCCGGCAAGGATTTTGTTCCTAATAATTATTTTGATTTAATCCGCGATATCGGCGGAATTTTAGTTGAAGAAGTCCGGTTAATTGATAAATATGAAGACTTGATTAAATTCGGACCGGATAGATCAAGCTACACATATCGCCTTATTTACAGAAGCAGTGACAGGACTCTTTTATCAAACGAAGTGGACAAAATTCAGGAAAAAATATATAGCGAAACCGCCAAACAATTTAACGCAAAACTAAGATGAAAAAACAATCAAATTACACCGCGAAAGACATTTATGTCTTGGAGGGTCTTGAGCCGGTAAGAAAAAGGCCCGGAATGTATATCGGTTCAACCGGCGTTGACGGCTTGCATCATTTAGTTTGGGAAGTGCTCAATAATTCTGTCGATGAAGCGATAGCGGGTTATGCCAAAAATATTGAAGTTATTTTATTGTCTGAGAATAAAGTTAAAGTTATTGACGATGGCCGCGGTATTCCGGTTGAAACTCATAAACAAACCAAAAAATCGGCTTTGGAAACCGTGATGACGACGCTTCACGCCGGCGGCAAGTTCGGCGGCGAATCCTATAAAATATCAGGGGGACTTCACGGCGTTGGCGTTTCTGTTGTAAATGCCTTGTCAAAATGGCTGAAAGTTGAAGTTTGTCGCGATGGAGCAACATGGACGCAGGAATATGAACGCGGTAAACCAACTACTAAGGTTAAAAAAACTGGGACTTGCAAGAAAACCGGGACTACCGTTACTTTTGACCCCGATCCGGAAGTTTTTGAAAAAATTGAATTTGATACCAATAAAATCCTGAATTATATTCGTGAACAGTCATATCTTACCCGCGGCATAAAAATTATTTTTAGGGACGAAACAAAAAAACCGCTGTTTTCTCACTCATTTTATTTTGAAGGCGGGATTGTTTCTTTCGTAAAGTATCTTGTAAGTGGCGAGAAACCCATACATGACAATATTTTTTATGTTGAAAAAACTTTTGATGATATTTTAGTTGAAGCCGCCTTCCAGTATACCGAAGATATCCAATCGGAAGAATTGAGTTTTGCCAATAATATACACACCGGAGAAGGTGGCATGCATCTTACAGGTTTTAGGACGGCTTCAACGCGCAGTTTAAATGATTATGCTCGTAAAAACGGTTACATTAAAGAGTCGGAAGAAAATCTGACCGGTGATGATGTTCGCGAAGGATTAACCGTGGTGCTTAATATTAAATTGCGCAATCCGCAGTTTGAAGGCCAGACCAAAGCCCGGCTGGGAAACCCGGAAGCGCGAACGGCGGTTGAAACGGTAATCGGCGAAACGCTGGCAGAATGGCTTGAAAAAAATCCGGCCGATGCGCGAAAAATTTTGGAAAAAACTATTTTGGCGTCAAAGGCGAGAAAAGCGGCCAAAGCGGCAAGAGAAACGGTTTTAAGAAAAGGGGTTTTGGAAGGATTGGCTTTGCCGGGGAAACTTGCCGACTGTTCAAGTAAGGATCCGGCCGAATCGGAATTGTTTATAGTAGAAGGTGACAGCGCCGGCGGCTCGGCAAAACAGGGCCGCGACCGGCGGTTTCAAGCGATTCTGCCCCTGCGCGGCAAAATTTTAAATGTTGAAAAGGCGAGGATTGATAAAGTTTTGGCTTTTAAGGAAATCCGGGCGCTGGTTATCGCGCTTGGCACGGCCATTGCCGAAGAGTTTGATATAAACAGATTGCGCTATCACCGGGTGATTATCATGACCGATGCCGACGTTGATGGGGCTCATATCAGAACTCTTCTTCTAACGCTCTTTTTCCGGTATTTGCCGGAGCTGGTAAATAAGGGCCATATTTATATTGCCGAGCCGCCTCTTTATAAAATCTCAAGCGGAAAAATGGCGGAATATGCCTACACCGATGCCGACAAAGAGGAAATTCTAGAGGCCTTCAAAAAAGAGAAAATTCTTAACCCAAACATCCAGCGCTATAAAGGCCTTGGCGAAATGAATCCGGAGCAACTGTGGGAAACGACGATGAATCCGGAAAACCGGACGATGAAAAAAGTGATGATTGAAGACGCCGAAAAAGCCAACAAGGTTTTTGATATTTTAATGGGCGACGAAGTGGCGCCTCGAAAGCGTTTCATCCAAACGCACGCCAAAACGGTAAAAAATTTGGATATTTGACACTAAATATATTAATTGCTATAATAGGCTTATATTTAAAAGCCCGAGGGCTTTTTAAAATTGCCACAATATGTTTGAGAAAATAAAACAATATTTTAAAGAGGTCAGGGTTGAAATGGCTAAGGTGAAATGGCCGACCAAAAACGAAACCGTTAATTATACGATGGTGGTTATCGGCGTGTCGGTCGCCGTGGCGGCGTTTTTAGGCGCGATGGACTACTTTTTTGGCCTGGGCCTAAACTTCTTTTTGTTCAGATAAAAAATGGCAAAACAACAATCACAAGGAAGAAATTGGTATGTGCTTCATACTTATTCGGGCTACGAAGACGCGGTGGCGCGCAATTTGAAGCAGAGAATTGAATCCTTAGACATGGAGGACAAAATTTTCAACGTTTTAGTTCCCAAAGAAAAGAAAATCAGAATTAAAAACGGCAAAAGGAAAGAGGTTGAAGAAAAAATTTATCCCGGCTATGTTTTAGTTGAAATGATCGTTACCGACGATTCCTGGTACGTGGTCAGAAACACGCCCCGGGTGACGGGTTTTATCGGTTCGGGCACCATGCCGATTCCGGTATCGGCCGAAGAAATGAAAGATCTGCAAAAACGAATGGGCGCCACGGATCAGAAATATACCATTGAATTTTCGGTGGGCGATCCGGTTAAAATTATTGACGGGCCGTTCAAAGATTTCGATGGCAAGGTTAGCGCCGTTGACGAAGAGCGCGGTAAGGTTAAAGTTATGATTTCCATGTTCGGTCGGGAAACGGCGGTTGAACTTGACTCATTACAAATAAAGAAGCTTTAATTTTTTAAACCTATGTCTAAAAAGATTAAGACTATAATAAAATTACAGATTCCCGCTGGGGCGGCAACGCCGGCGCCTCCGGTTGGCACGGCTTTGGGGCCGCATGGTTTAAATATCGGCGATTTTGTTAGTAAATTTAACACTGCCACCAAAGAAATGGCCGGAGATATCGTGCCGGTTGAGGTTACTGTTTATGAAGACCGGACTTTTGACATGAAATTTAAGACCTCGCCGGCCGCAGCGCTCTTAAAAAAAGCCGCGGGCATTGAAAAGGGGAGCGGCAATCCAAAGAAAGACAAGGTCGGTAAAGTGACTATGGCACAAATTCGGGAGATCGCCGAAAAAAAACTTGTGGATTTAAACGCTAACGATATAAAAGCTGCGGAAAAAATCATAATGGGAACCGCGCGTTCTATGGGGATTGAGGTGGAAAAATAAACCCAGTAAAAAAATCTGTTCTGATATCAGAACAGATTTTTTGTTGGTGTCAATGTTGTTGAAAAATTTTTCTTAAGTTAGAATGTTAAAACTTATAAATAGTTTTTTTAAAATTTAATAAGGAGAAAAAAATGACAAAAAGAGAAAAGTTGCGCGATAGAGTTCATTGGGCAATAACATTACTGGCTTCAGTTATGGGCAGCTGCGATAGATTATTGATTTCTGCAAGCGCCGAAAAAGATAAGCGTATAGTTGGTCTTTCATATAATGGTTCTTTGCCGGGACGGCCTCATTGTGACGACATTGGGCACTATATGATAAATGGCCATTGCAGTCGCACTCGCCATGCGGAAAAAAATCTTAGAGATAAAGAAAATACAGATCCGGAAAAATTAAAAGGTTCCCATATTCGCGTTCCTGGCACTCCTTGCTTGGATTGTTTAAAAGAATTGGCCGGCGGCAATGTAGCATCAATTGAATATACCGGTTACTATGATAATCAAGAATTTCAGCCAACCCCGGAAATGATTAAAGAAATTTTCGGAGAAAATTTTAAACTTGAACATTGCGATATTGATTGGGTTGAACTGTTTCAAGAATTGTTTGACCGGCTTAGCGGCCCGGGTGGTATGTTTAACCAGCTGGGTTATAGGATAAAATTAGTAAAAGAACCATTGGAGAAAAATAATATGAAAATCTACATCGCCGTTATTGGCCAAAGCGGTTCCGGTAAAACAACGACTTTTGAATTATTTAAGGAAATATATTCCAGTTTGAAAATCTCGGTGCATCGTTTTTCTAATCCGCTTGATGAAATGATA
>Ga0209518_1004031_pt1 | contig 12107 bp, 13 predicted proteins | sample RifGroB1_FD_183993 | JGI IMG/M metagenome (GOLD analysis project Ga0209518, IMG submission 183993) | Groundwater microbial communities from Rifle, Colorado, USA - Groundwater B1 (SPAdes) (version 2) | ecosystem: Environmental > Aquatic > Deep subsurface > Groundwater | place: Rifle, Colorado... | reverse complement strand
CTTCTGCTATCGTCAAAGATTCAGACAATGCTCTTTGAAATTCTGAAATTCTTGCAATAGATTCGATAATTGATAAAGAATCTGAAATAGATTTTCCAGAATGTTTTGAAAGACTTTCTGCGAATATAATATTGTCAGAAAATACTTTTTTGAAATCTGAAAGAGATGACATTGTTTCAGCAAATAACAACAAGTTAGTTGGATTTCGTTGGAATGTTGATGCAGTTAAAGATGCTTCTGAGAAAGAAATAGTTTCTGTTTTTTTCAATCCAGTAGAAAATGTCGAATTTTCAGAAATTGTAATAGTTTCTTGTTTTCTTTGATTTATTAGTTTTGTTAAATTTTCCGTGATAGCAAGTGTGTCAGAGATAGAGATAGAAATATTTGGCGAGCTATGCACCACCACCAATCTTGGCTTATTTGTTCCATCTGCTGTATCGTGTGTTATTCTAGATTGTCCCCCACTAACCCAACTTGGAGCACTATTATTTAAGTCGGCAAGACCTCTTACTCCGAATTTCACTATATTCCCCGCTAAAGCATTGCTTATTGTTGTCAATCCTGTTGAATTAAGAGTCCAAGAATTATAAACACCATTTGTAAAGCTAGCTATGGTTAAATCTGTCGCTTGTTTTGTTATTCCGTGTTGTCCATAATCAGATGTACCAAAATCGGCAGCATTTCCTGGTGTAAAATTTACCAATGAATACGAGTCAGAAAAATCATCTTGTTTCCCAGTAACATATAAATCAAATGTTGCAGAACTAATTAGGTCTGTATCTGGTATAGCTGTAATATCAAAAGAAAAACCCATTCTGCATATTTGCGACCAATTATTTGTAGTTGTCCCTCCTTTTGGACAAGTAATTCCCTGACTACTAGCAGTATCGTCTGTAGCATTTCCAGCAGAGTCGTGAACAGTTGCCCAACTTTCACCAGCCGCCGTTGAGTTATAGCATTGCACACCATCACAAGTCACATTTCCGCCACCTTCTCCAGCTTGAGGATATATTGTTGTAGTAGTGTTTCCAATTTTTCCTCTTTTTATATTAAAACCTAAAACACCTACTTGATTAGCAATACTGGCAATATCTTCTTTTGTCCTTAAAACAAAATCTTTTATAATTTTGTTTTCTTTATTCCTTACAAGGATTTGAGGATTGAAAATCCTAAAACGCTCTATCTCAACCGAGCCGTCCGAACCAAAACCAAGCTGTTGAGTTCCTCGCCACGCTTTGGCAAAAAGTTCTATTCCGTGTTGTCCGTTTATCTCTATGGCTTTTACATCGCCGATTATTTCAATTTTTACGCCATATTGAGGACTGTCATAGATACCCGAATGTTTTAATTTGGCAATTTCAAGAGATTTGATTTGTGATTTCTCTTTGCTGTTTTTGTTTATAAGTAAATCTTTAATCATAAATTATTTTTGTCCCGGTCCAATATCTTTACTTTTAATATTATCGACTGTGTGCATAATACTCAAATCTATAATTTTATAATGTTTGCTAACATACTCTAAATGTGAAAATATTCTGAATCCTGCTTCTTTTGCTTTTCTGGAAAAATACAAATCTTGACCGAGTTCTTCAATTCCATTTTCATCATATTTTCTTTCAAAAGGTGCTTTCAGAGCTTCTAGAACCCTTCGAGATGTAAGTAAAACACCAGTGCCAGTGGCATCTATTTCAATTAATCCTTTTTCTTGTTTGAACTCGACGGGTACTAACATTCCGTCAGAAACATCAAATCTATAAATATTCAATACGAATTTATGTTGGTAAATCCAAACAGGACAACTAACAATGTCTAATTTTAGATCAACTAAGTCTAATGGGTTTCGTGCTGGAATATTGTCGTTGTCAATTTGCAATAAATAATCACAATCAGATGCTAAGAATCGTTTGACGATTTTATTTCTATTATTCTCAATCGGTCTATCATTTGATGATTCGAAATATACGTCATGAGTAGTTTCTTTGAGCCATCGAGGCAATTTGATTGCTAGTTCGTGATGAATCCACCCAGTGTTTAGAATTGATAAGTATATTTTCATTTTATTGTTGGATCATTTTTCTTTCCATTAACTTTCAAAAAATTTCGAATTCCCTGATTGTGTTTTTCTTTTTCTTCTAGTGACAAATGATTCAAATAATATTCTTCTGTCACAACAATTTCTTCTCCAATGTGGCCAATTTTGAGATCAGTATCAATCATAATTTTATATCCGAGTTTCCGAGCATTCTCACAAAAAGTTAGATCTGATGAAAAAAGATTATCTCTATAATAATACCAAGGTTGCTTTGGCCAAATTTCTTTCATTTTTTTGAAAACATCAGTTTTGATAAGAATAGCTGGCATGCCCGTTGCATCGACTTCTAAAAGACCTGTTGAATATGCAACAGTTTCATATGATTTTTCAGTTTCATGCCAGTTAAAAATACAAGGATAGTGCGGGTTAGTTCGACGAAATGCAAGAGCATTGACAATGTCAAGATTATGATTCAATAATCGAATAAGAGTATCGGGTGGAAAAACCATATCCACATCGACAAAGAAAAGATACTCACAATTTTTTTCAAGAGCATTTTGGACAATTCGATTTCTTGCAAACGGGAGTTGAAACCCTTCACAAATATTTATATCTACATCAATATTCGGAGGATACTGAAGACTCATCAAACTCTGCACAAACTTTCGGTGCAGCAATGCAGATGCTGTCGGAATACCAATCATTAATTTAATTTTTTTATTTTCATTCATTTGTTATTCGCATATTGTCTCTCTAATCGAGAGTTCATGACGCTTCGAGAGACTCACAGTATCTAAACATTTTTCAGGTGACTCATGTATATCATGTCTGCATTTACTAAATTTTAATCTAATATTCTCTTACTATCTCAAATTAGGCGTTGTGAGAGAGACTTGAACGCCTAATTTGAGAAGTATGTCGATTACGTGGTTGCTCGAGCAACCAACTAATCACAAGTTAGTTGGTTTAGGATGCTCCCACTGTGACCGTCCAAGTTATCGTGAGTGTCAATTTGTTACTAGTACTTTTCGTACCGGTGCAAACATTTCTGTTGCACTCTCTACATCACTGTAAAGTTCAGACTTTCTCTTCATCTCTAATGATCGTATACATTTAGAAGGATCTTTCAAAATGTCATCTTCATGAAATCTTATGACATTGTAACCATTCGATTTTAGTATTTCTGTATATTTCTTATCTCTTTCAACTACTTTTGGAATAGAATGCCAATATTTTCCATCACAGTATATTGCTATCTTTTTATCTGGGACATAAAAATCAGGAATTGTGCCAAAGAAGCATTGATTTCTTAAAAAAGTAATTCCTTTGTTTTCTAATTCTTTTTGTATTAATCTTTCAATTTTCGTATCTTTCTTTTTCCAAGATTTTGAAAGAATCTTCATCATTCTACTTTTTTCTTCTATGTTATTCCATCTTGTCTGTTGTCCTTTTTTCATGTTTTCTATCACTTCTTTTGAAATTTTTCTTCCTTTCAATTTGTTGCTGATTTTTTCTTTTACGCTTTCTGTTTGAGAAAGATTTCTATTCCATGCTTTACAGATACCTTTTCCAGCTAAACCCGTATTCCAAGGCTGATGTCCTTTCTCAAATTCTTTTCCAGTGTGTTGATTCTTTTTGAATCCATGCGTGTTTCCTTTTAAAAAAGAGATCATTGCTGCTCTTCGCTTTTCTGACCAGCTTCCTTTGCCCTTTCTATTATTTCTTACTTTATCTATTGATTCTTTTTTATGTTTTGATCCTTTTATCATTTTTAGAGATGCTTCCTGTTAAGTCGTTACACCTTCACTATTACTAGTGCTTGGCTCGGGATTGTCTTGAATACTACATCAAGAGTTTCCCCGAATTTAAGAAGTTTTTCATCTAAGATCGCTCTTAGGGGTGACACATATTTATCACTTGCTCCTTTGTTGATTACACTGAATGTCGAAGCTGCAAGCATTGTACCCGCGACTGAAGAATTGAAGATGCCTGCTTCTTTGATAGCTCCCGTGCCATCTCCAGCTGCCCAAGTCGCTTTGTACACGACATCGTTATCACTCGCACCACCTTGCTGTTCAGGGTAACCTGATGCAAGAGCATTTCTGTCTAATGCTGAGTTCAGAGTAGTGCTGGAAGTGGTAAATGCTGTTGAGCCCGTTCCGATCGCCATCCATCCCATAGCAGCTTCACCTGACGTAGCAGCCAATTGATCAGCAACATGCGCATCTCCGACAGCCATGAATGTGTTGTGCTTTTCAATCTTTTCTTTAACATTTCCTTGTGCATCAAAAAGTTCAATTTTGATATGACCTTTCATAGGCATTCCTTCTTTCTTTTCTGTCATTTTATTTGTATCAGTCATGTTTATTTTGCTTCTGTAGGCACGAGGATGTCAACATCAATGACTCGAGTTTCTTGAGTTATGCTATAACCTGGTATTTCAACTGACCCTCTTTTTGCAAGCAGCAATGCTTGTGTTGAATCAATTTCGAGTTCTTCACCGGGGTTGCGCAATCTTCCATTTTTCATCATCGGAATTTTGAATTTGACTTTTACCCTCATGTTGTTAGAAGTTTGATTATTTTATTAATGCTGTATTACTCGACCTTCGTAAATACAGTGCCTTTGCGACTTTTATTGTCGCACCTCTTTTAAACAAGATTTAAAGGCATTTTGCCTATTGTTATTATATCACAAATGAATTCTAAAAGAACGTTGAATATTATTTACTTTTCAAGGGCTCTTTATATGCTACTTGCATTGCATCAGAAACTGACATCTTTATTTTTTCAACGACTACACCGGGATCGTGTTTGCACCAGTCTGGCAATTTCTCATAATATCTAATTTCTTCTTTTTTCATGTTTTTTGATGCAACAAAATTGACCGGGGCGAATATCTTATACATCGTCATCTTAGGCATATCTGAATCTTTTATTTTCTGAATGATATTTGTTATTTCTATTGGTTTTTCCGTTTCTAAAATTCCATGTTCAATTGTTGATTTGCATGATTTTAAAAACATATCATAATCATTGTTAGATGAACGTTTCAACAACTCTAAGACGGGTCGACCTAGAAAAGTAGGATAAATATCCTTCGAAAGACGCAAATACCATATCTCATCAATATCTATTGTGCCCCAACGGTTACGTTCAATAAAATATCGCATATCTCTTTTTCGCTGACCATATGAATTATCAATGTGATATACGCTCAAATCCTCAACTGTTACGAATTTACCGAATTTTAATGAATGCTCATAAAGTAATGAATCAACTGCCCATTTTTCAACAGTTTCAGTAAGTTCTTTATCTGTCAGATGTTTAACTGTTTCAAAAGCCTGTTTTGAAAACATCAAGCAACAACCAGCCATAACGGGTGCATCTAATTTTATAACGTGTCCGTTATAAAAATCAACTCGTGGATGTTTGTGTTCAATCCGTTGTGTGCCATACACACCTTCAACACGTGGTGTTGCTCCGCAAACAGTATTGTCATGATTGAAAACTTCAATAAGCTCGAACAAAAGATTATCTGACAAAATCTCAACATCACTATCAAATTTTACATAAAAATCGTATTCTTTGGGTATTGCACGAACATTCATATGAAAATTTTTGAAAATACCCAGTCGTGTTCTATTTTGAAATAATTTGAAAGAATATCTTTTTTGCAGTGAATGCAACATTTCAGTCGTTTCATCATCTGAACAGTCATCAAAAACATAATGATCGAATTTTATTCCAGCACGAGCATATAAACTATCGAATGATCGTTTAATGTATTCTGGACGATTGTATGTTAATGAAAATACGCAAACTTTTTTTGAAAAAATATCATTCATTACTGAAAAAGAATTGTTTCGTAAGTTTATTATTCGATCTGAAGCATGGCCATCACCGAATGGGTTGCTGCTGAATCCCATGGGCCTCGACGTGAAATCTTTTATAGTCTGTAATATGTTTTCCTTAGTTAACGGATTAACTAACACACTCATTCCCGCTGTGATTGCTTCTACACGTTCTGTTTTTTCTCGAAGTACTATTGTTTTTTTCTCGAATGAAGGTGCTTCTTCTTGCACACCCCCAGAATCAGTAATCACATATTCACAAAATTTCAAATGATGTAAAAAATCAAAATATGATAGTGGCTCAATATATTCTAATCCGACTTGTTTTAATGCTTTGCGAACATTTGGATTTGGATGCGCTGGAATAATCATTTTGATTCTTTTTGAAAGTTCTTTCAATGCTTCAAAAATTTCAATCATTTTGTCACCAAAGCTTTCTCTTCGATGTATCGTTGCTAACACATACTGCTCTTCATATGGACTATCTGTCGGAAGTTTTTCTTTGATCGATTCTAATGCATCAACAATAGTATTTCCAGTCACAAATATTTTTTCAGATGACATATTTTTCAAATTTCTTTTTGCTGTTTCTGTTGGCGCTAAAAGAATATCTGAGATATTGTCAATTTCTGTTCTAAACATTTCTTCAGGCCAAGGATTTAATACGTCATGTGTTCGCAATCCAGCTTCAACATGCACAACGGGAATTTTTAGAAACTTTCCTGTCAATGCTCCAGCAAATGCAGTAGCAGTATCACCTTGCACCCAGATTCGTGAAATGTTATCTGTTGTTAATTGTAATTTTGAGATACTTTCTAAACATTTTGAAACAAATAGCATAACATCTTGATTTTCTGTCATTAGATCTAATTTGACATCTGGAAAAATTTTAAAGGTTTCAAATGCTTCTTCAGCAAGTTCTTTATGTTGACCCGTGTGCACTAAGTAATATTCTGAACGATCAAGTTTCAAAAGAATGGGTGCTATTTTTATTATTTCGGGTCTCGTTCCGATGATGAAGATTTCAAGCTTTTTCATATGTGTACAATATTATTTTTATAAGTATCTGAAGAAATTCCAAAGTCATTTATAACTCTGTCAATTCCTGTAAAAGGTATTTCTGTTTCATTTTCATGTCCTTTGAAAATAGTTCTGTCATTTTGATATATTGTAATTCTATTTGTGCCATGCACGTTGACAATAAATTTGTTTTCAGACAATACTTTATATGGCATTGCTCCGCACAACGAATCATGACTTTTGAAATTTTTATATTCTTGTTGTTTTGCTTCGTCTAGATAGATACTCATTGGATATATTATCGTAGAAAATGGAGGAGATGGCATAAAATAATGTTGCAAACGATTATTTCGACAGTCATAACAATAACCTTTTTGAAATATTAATGCTTTTCGTTCATGAATGCCATATGACTGTATTTCATCAACAACTGTTTTGTGAAACATGTCATCAGAATCTATTCGTGTATGATATACTGTGTCGTATTTGTCTCTGAATTGTGATAGTGTTTCAGCAAGTGAAGTTTCTGTAAAATTACGTAAAACATATTGAAGTTCACTAGCATCTAAAATATGTTTAATTTTTTTTTGAAATTCAATTGGAACATAATTCAATGTCATCATTAATAAAAAATTCTTGTTTGTTTGATTTTTCAAACTTGCGAGACAATAGTGCTCATAAATACCTAAACGATGAATCCACCAATCATCAGAATGTGCAATATTTCTAGTAAATTCATTTCCAATAATATGTAATGTTTTGTTGTTCATATTTCATATTTATGTTATTTATGACCTTTTCAGATATAAATTTATATATCGGCTTTGTTTTTTTAAGAAACTTTTTTAATTCTTCTAATCGTGATAAAAAATCTTTTCTCTGTATATGATCGTAATATTCATTATATTCTCTATCTTTGTATTCTGTAAGACCTTCATATGGACTCGTAAGCCAATATCGTTTTGCTTTGACTGGTACAGTCGAACCTGAACAAATCCAAAATCCCAATTCATCACATGCTTTGATATGTGCTTCTTTCCATTTATATGCAGGTGCTTTGAATCCTTTTTCAAATCGAAATTCTTGAAATTTAAGAAGCCACTGTTTTGTTTCTTCAACAGTCCAATGCAACCAATTCCCAGAATGCTCAAAACTATGAAACACAAGTTGAATCCAAGGTTGTTTTATTTTTCGTAAAAAATCATTTGAGCATTTGCCAGTTATTACAAAAAAAGTAATCTTCAAATCTGGAAATTCTGCATGCAATTTTTCAAACTCTATCCATCTGTCATTTCCTTCCCAAAGATCATCAAATGAAATTATTAATTCTTTTTGCATATTAATATTCAAATTTATATTTAAACTTCTGATAAATTTTTGAAATAAAGCCACCTGGCTCAAATCCGTGCTTCCTTTTAAAATATTCTACTCCCATATTTCTGATATCGTGCCAGTCTTGTGTCGACTCTTTATCTCGTGAAGAAATTGATGCAAAATGTCTAACAACCACATTATTATCCCATCGCCAATTGTAACCTTTTGATAATAACCGATATATCATATCATTATCTTCAGCACCATAGATTCCAAATGCTTCATCAAAACAATTAACATCAAGAAGTTTTTTCTTGTCAAACATAAGAATTCCGCCACCCCACTTATATTTCGAATGTGGAACTAAACATTCATGAGCAAGGCCGGGCGGTCGATTATACATTCCCCCCTCTGCTTTTGGCATTTTCATCAAGTTGAATGATTCTTTGTTAGTGAAATCACTAAAAATATATGAAGGAGTAATAAAACATAGATCATCAGACCAGTCTGCTAAGAGAATCTCAAATAAATTTTCTGGAACAAAATAATCGGCATCGACTTTCACAATGAAATCGCCGGTTGCGATGTGAATTCCCTTGTTTAGAGATTTTGCTAACCCAATCGTTGTTTCATTGTGTACGCACGTGTCTGCAATCTGCGTGAAGAATGTAGCACCAACTCTTGAGTTATCATCAATAATGATATATTCACCATTCACTTTGTCGATAGCATTTCTAACACTTTGCATGCATCTTGATAGCGTCTCAAGAGTAATGAGACTCGGACATAAGACTGATGTAATAACTGTTATTTTTTTCATATCAAAAATATGTCTTGAAATTTATAATCGCTTTTCCGATGATATTTCTATTATTCGAACAAGTCTGCAGTACTTGCACATTAGTGCTAAATTCAGACAACAAGTTAAATAAATCTGCAGTAGTAAACGACCAAATGTGCGCAGGATCTTCTATTCGCAATTCATTCGGCACAGATACTATCAACGAGCCGTTGTCTTTGCACACTCGAATTGCTTCTCGTATCGTTGTTCTAGGATCTTCAACATGTTCAAGAGTTTCTAGTAGAGTCACTACATCAAAAGATTTGTCAGGAAATGGTAATTTGAGACGATCTGCTTGAATCCACGTTTGCTCAGAAAATCTAGTTTTCGCAAAAGCAATCAACTTGCTAGATAAATCAACACCAGTAAATGAAAGCATCTTAAAATTTTTATTTTTCAAAAAATGATATAAATTTCCATTCAAACAACCGACGTCTAAAATTGAAGAATCAACTGGAAGAATGTCATGTATTGCACTGAATTTGCAAACACTCCCGCCACGAGCGATGTCTTTCTCCATGTACTCTTTAGTAGCAAAGTTATCCCAATATTCTTGTGTGTTAATATTTGTAGTTTTAATTCTTCTCATATTTTTTTATATTAATATCGCGTGTAAATGTTGCATCATAACAACTATCATGAAGTGTCTGTGGTTTCTCTTTTGTAAGCGTAACAAATCCTAACTTTTCAAGAAATGCATACACATCATATGATCGTGCCCAATGCTCTGTTTTAGGACCTGTATGCAATTCAACGTTTATCCAATTTGTTTTTTTAAGAACTTCTGTAGCACCTTTCAACATATTCAATTCAGACCCCTCAATATCTGCCCAAATTGCAATTTCATCAAAGGGTCCGTATTCTTTGTCAAGCCAATCAAGTGTCACTGCGCTTATGGTAACAGTTTCAGAGTACCCGGGATATCCATATACAATAAAACCACTTGTACTATGAAAGATACCTTTGATCTGTCCAATTTCATTAGAAACTGCAAGATTCAATAAAATTCCTGGATATGAATCTTTTAATATATTATAACGAGTTGGATCAGGTTCAAGACCGATAATTTCGTATCCCTCCCAGAGATCTTTTCTCCATGCTTCGCTATGCAATATACCGGGTCCTAAATCAAAAAAAGCTTTTTTTATTATAGTTTTCATATTTTTTTAAAAAATCTAAGTTTTTTATCATATTTCTTACATTCTCCCTCGAATATCATTTCAAGATGATACAATTCAATAATATCTGAAATATCACTCAAAAATATTTCAGAATCCCAATCGTGTACTCCGATAATATCTCCATTCTTTAAAAAGGGCACGAAAAGACGGAATTCTTCTTTTTTACTTCCATTGTCGCAAAATAAGAAAGTTCTTCCTTCTCGTTGAATGAATTCTCGAATTTCCTCAGTACTCTTAAAAATATCTTTCTGCTGGAAATACTTTTCAAATTCAAGAAGAGTTTTTAACTTGCTTTTGCTTGAAATATTTAAAGTATCATATGTGCGAAAATCTGCATCGATGTTCAAACAATACAGAAGAAAATATAAACTAAGATTTCCATACCATGTACCCAATTCCAAAATTCTTTTTATGGGGTAATCCCCTAATAGTTTTTCGAATAAAAATAATGCGGCAAATGACTGTCCTATCTGCATACCAAACAAAGTACATCTAATTTCACTTATATGAATATTGTATCCATCGTATGTCATAATGAGTTTATTATGTTTTTAATATTTTGAGCAAATATTTCATAAGAATATGCTTTTTCAATGCCCGCTCGGGCCTCTGCGCTCATAGACGCTATTCGATTCCTATCACTGCCTAATGTTATCATTGCTTCTCGTAAAGAAATCATATCAATGTCATATTCTGGGAAAAAATAAGGGTCTTTTCGGTAATGTTGACCTATTATTTTCACTAAAAGACCATTTTTTTCATGTTCGACTGGTTGATTCATTGGCGGAGCATCTGTAGTGATAGTCGGCATTCCGCAAGCCAACCCTTCATATAAGAATAAACCCAATCCTTCTAATCGAGAAGGTGCTAGATTAATATGCCCCTTATGATATAATCCCGGATGCGGAATCGACCCCCAGACGACCTCGAGAGACCCATCTGTAACTCTTCTGTCAAGCGCTTCTTGAGATTCTTTATCATATTGATGTTTTGCCGTCTGACTGTGAAAACACATTGTAAAATCATAACCATCTGCACGTAAAGAATCAAATATTTTTAATATTTCTGGAGAGCATTTTCTCCAGTTTATTCCTCCCCAACCTGCTGAATGAAAAAATGTAGCTTTTTGTATACCTTCTGTTGGCTTGAAAAGATCAGTATCAACACCCCAATTAATAAATTCAATAATAGTATGCACTTTCTTTTGAACGAAAATATTATAAGCATGCTCTGCACATGCAATAATCCTATCATAAATTTGAAATTTTGGAATGTCTTTTTCTGTGAAATAATCTAAGTATGTTACGACTTTTGCACCACTTTGTTTTGCAGCTTCAACTAATCGCCAATCGTATTCTTCATTATAAAAAACAATATCTAATTTATTGTCTTTAACCCATTTTGCAACTATTTCTGGATTGAGAGCATATGTCGGTGAATATGCTACTTTTGTTTTGATTCTAAAATCATCGATATTGCCTAAAAAAGTACCGTCACGTACTCCAAAAGGTCTTGCTAATAAAAACAATTCATGTTCATCTTGTAATGCTCGCATAAAATTCTGAGTAACATACCATTGACCTCTATGTCCGAGTATACTTATAAAACCTATTTTTTTCATATCTTTTTCTTTAATTTATTTAATCGATCTTGCAATGTATGCACAAATTTCAAAGTTTTTTTTAATCTCCAAATTTTATATCGTAATCGAAAATATCGTATTATACTATGCCAAATATACGTCCTCCCAGACATTTTGTTTTTGTTTTGTTTTGATAATTTCCAACAAATTCTGTACAAGCGGTTTGTAATCAAAATATCGTAAAACTTTATTTCGACCTTTTTGAGCAATCTGATATCGTAATA
>Ga0209518_1004029_pt1 | contig 12111 bp, 23 predicted proteins | sample RifGroB1_FD_183993 | JGI IMG/M metagenome (GOLD analysis project Ga0209518, IMG submission 183993) | Groundwater microbial communities from Rifle, Colorado, USA - Groundwater B1 (SPAdes) (version 2) | ecosystem: Environmental > Aquatic > Deep subsurface > Groundwater | place: Rifle, Colorado... | reverse complement strand
AAGGCAGTATCCAGTAGCCGTCTTTGGAGACGCGAAAGAATATACTTTTTCAATTGTTTCAGCTTTGTTTAGTTCAAATACTGATTTTGAAACACTAAAAACTCTTTATAATAGAGAAGCAACGTTGTGCGTACGAGATAAACGAGGTAAGAAGATATTTTGTGTTCTTACTCGCTTGCCTGTTGAAGAATTGTTTTACGGAGTAACAGTCGATTTGAACTTTATACAAGTTGACTTCGACGAGGAGGTGTAGCGATGCAAAACTTGGCACAAGTAGGATTTACTCGTCAGAATATTATTGATGCTTTACATGCGGGCAATCGCCATGTCTCGTTTCGCTACGAACTCTTAGATTTAAACAACTTATACAAAGCAGACATTACGAATAAAATTCTTTCAGCAAGCGTTGGACATCAAGCACTATCTCAAACAAAGCGCACGGCAAGCTTTGACATAATTGACGATGAAACAATTGACTTTTTATCCGACCGAATTAAGCCGTATGTTAGATTAGTAATGAGAGGGGTATCGAGTACTGTCAGTCAAGTCTATCAAGGAAATCAGAGTTGGCCAGTATTACTTGCAACAGGTACAGTGTACGTTGAGTGGCCGCTTGGAGTGTTTTTACTTTCAACTCCGTTGCGCAAAGCGGGTAAAGGGGGAGTAATTGAACGAAAAGTAGCGGCTTACGACCAAACGCAAGTACTGGTTGATGATATAATTGCATCGAGGTATACAATAGAGACGGGTACAAACTATATTACGGCAATTAAGGCGTTACTAGACAGTGCAGGAGTTACAAATCAAAATCTAGCTCCTACAGCTAATACGCTCCCCATAACAAGAGATTGGGAGCCTGGAAAAACTAAGCTCGCTATTATAAACGATTTACTTGAATCTATAAATTATTTAGCGATATATTTTGATGAAAACGGCGTTGCAATTGCACAACCGTATACTTCTCCTACTATTCGTGCTAGTGAATACACATATGCTACTGACTTAAAAAGCGTTGTTATGCCTGAAGCAATTGACCATTTTGACTTAGTTGATGTTCCTAATAAATGGGTTTTAACTGTATCAAATCCAGAGCAAACTCCCTTAACTTCAACTACAACAAACGAAAACGTTGATTCTCCTACAAGTTATCAATCAAGAGGGAATCGATGGATTACTAGATTTGAGCAAGTAGAGGCAGCAACTCAAGAAGTACTTGATGCTAAAGCTGAGAGAATGAAGCAAGAAGCATCTCAGATTTATCGTAAATTTGAGTGGGAGAGCTTGATTATGCCAATGCATTCGCACTTCGATGTTTACACGTTAGAGATAGATGAACTTGGCTTTAGTGAGAAAGTATCTGAGACATCATGGAGCATGGAGCTCAAAGCAGATGCGTTAATGAAGCATTCTTGTCGTAAGATTGTAGAGGTGTAACGTAAATGGACGCTTATGAGTTCTTAGAGATAGTTGGGGCTAAAGAAAAATCATCAGTAGTTGATATTAAGTTTGGTTACATTGACGAAAATTATACAACTGGAAAGCCAAAAGTATTATTCGATGGCGAAGACGCGGTAAGCACAAAAGCATATCCTTATTTGTCATCATATACTCCAGTTGCTAATGATAGGATAATGTGCTTACAAAAAGGAAGCGTAATTGTAGTTGTTAGTAAAGTAATTATTTAGTTTTTTTAGAGAGGATGGCTAAGAAATGGGAAAAGCGGCACACGATGATATGCTTGACGGAGGTTTGTTAGTACTTAAGAACAATGTAACTAAGATGGTTGCTTGTACATCCGAGCCAACTACTTACGCTGAAGCTACTGACCTTGTAGGTGCTACTCCTGCCGGGTATGCTTTGGCGGATGCTACGTTGGCCGCCACCGATATGCTTATAACTGACAAAATAGATGTTACAAAAGTTGGCCGTAAGTTAACGGTAGCAGAGATGGCTGATGAAGCCGTTGATGCAACTGGAACTGCTGCACACGTAGCATTGGTTGATGTCTTAAATGAAAAGCTGCTTTACGTGACTACTTGTACGCAGCAAGAATTAACTCTAGGCAATACTGTAACGTTTCCATCTTGGACTATATCAATTGGTAATCCAGCATAGGGGTATAAAATGGAAGATAAAAAGACTTTAGAAATCCAAGACGGCCAACTAGGCTCAGGGTAGGTGATATAGATGTTGCAATTAGTAACCGGTGGGACTACGGGCTTGCTGGATGGCACGCTTGTAGATAACAATAACAAACTGGACTTCTCTTCGCTGTCTTTAAATACCGCTATAAATATTCACATGCGTGGGTCGGTAACGAGTGAAGAATCAGATGATACCGCTTTTTCTATGCCTTCGGGATATGGGGAGCTTCAGGTATCGTTTGACAGCGGCTCTACGTGGTACGGCTCAGCGGATGCACCAAAAGCAGCACCATCTATCGGGCCGGTAAACATTCCGATAAAGATAAGGCAAACTCAAATATCAGCGCAATCGTCGGGCGACTTTACAACCGCCGGAGCGTTCGGCGCGGCTACTCCACCTGCTCAAGTCACAGGGGTCACAAGTGAAGTGCTCACCAGCACTTCTGTAAAAGTTTTATGGGATGCCGCTACAGACAATGTGGGAGTGACTGCATATAAGTTAGAAATATCGACTACAGACGATTTTAGCTCAGGCGTATCTACTGTAAGCGACAGCATCACCGCGCTCTCTCATGACGTTGAGAATTTAAGCACCGGCTCGGTATACTGGGCCAGAGTATCGGCGAGAGATGCGGCGGGCGCGTGGGGCGCTGTGAGCGCCATACAACTTATCAAGAATCTGTCGCCAGAAGTGGCTGACGCAGACGTCTTATCCCTATCAAGCACCAGCGAAACCGGATACATCGCTACGCTGCAAACTTCTCCGGCGGCGTTTACCGACCCCGAGGGCTACAGCATGACCTACGCCCTAGAGCGCAAGCTCTCGACAGGCTCATGGGACACCCCCGGCGACATCACGACGGACGCAACCGGACTAGCGATAGGTGACTTTCCAAAGACCATCTCGGGGCTAACGCTTGCTGGAGGGACATATAACGTTCGGACAAAATGTACCGATGAGCAGCTCGCGGTTACTTATAGCGAGGTGGATAGTTTTGTGGTTATTGGCTACCCCCACAGTTTCGCAGGGACATCTGGCGACAACCCGACATCGGAGCTATTTACTACGAATGAAACCGCCGCAGGGGTTGTCCAGCTCAACGGTAGCGGGCAGCTGGTAATTGCTACCACCGCCGACTCCGATGCCGGTATGGTCGTGCCCTTGGCGAACCTCACCAAGACCGCTGGCGGCGGGTTTAAGACTAAGGTGAAATGCAACTCGTGGGGGGCTGGCTTTATAATTCCGCTGGGGCTTTTCCAGGCGGCAAATTCTCCAACATACGACAGCACAACAGTAATGCTGGACGCAGCCGCTGGCCCCACCAGGGCACTGTTTAGGTTCTTGAGCGCGACCACGATGGACGTTATCTACTGGAACACATCGAACGCGATTAAGCGCTGGAACCGTACGGGAGCGTCTACCGGCTCCTGGGTAGATTCAGGCAATACCCCACTGACAACTTCAGCGGATACTTATTATTGGGTGTATCTACAACCAAGCACAAACGGAATCACCTTTATCGTCAAGGATGCGACAGACGCCACTGTGCAGATGCAGACCAGCGAGGTCGCCTGGACTGACATTTACGGCAACGGAAGTGCGAATCCATATTGGGCGGGGTTCGGGGATGTCTTAAACAACAGCTCATACGGAACACAGCATTGGGACGATATCGACCGCGCATAACGGTGATATCCATCGGCGTGATATCATTGTTGTATGTTAACCAAGTTGTTGTTAAATGTCATTATAATAATATGCCTGGTCGGGATGGGTGGAGACACATTACATGAGGATATTGGCATGCAGGAAATACTAACAACCATAAACGGAGCCGAAGCCTATATCGTGCTTCCGGACAGCTACGACGCAGGGACGACATACCCGGTGCTTATGGCGATACACGGCAGCGGCAGAGAAGCGCGAAGCTATGACGATTCAGACCCGCTGGGGCTGGCGTTTTATGCTAAGCAGCGCGACCTCGCCTTAGCAAACGGCTATCTCTTCTGCGTCATCTCCAACGGGCCTGATAGCTGGGGTACAGATGCGGGGCTAACCAGGCTCAACGCCCTCTATGATTATATGAGGGTAAACTATAATACGAGTTCTCAATTCGCGCTATGGTCTACCTCTGCCGGTGGCGTGTTGATGCACCGGATGGTTAAGGACTACCCATCAAGGGTGCTTGGTTGCCTGGGTATGTTCCCAGTTTACGACCTTGATATTGAGTGGCCTATTTTGCAATCATGCCGGGACGCCTGGGGGACGCAAGCCGCCTATGCAGGCAAAAATCCGCCATCATTTACAGCTTCACTAACGACAAAGCGCTATCGGATAGACCACGGGGATGCTGATACTTCTGTTCCGCTGGCTGGGAATAGTCAAGCTCTAGCGACTACGGTAAACGGGCTTGGTGGCAGCGTCACGCTTAACGTAATCGTGGGCGGTATCCACGACACGAATATTGCGTATTATAATGACTCGGCAATCAATACGTTTTTGCAATCTATAATAATCCCAACTCTCGCAACCCCAACCCTCACCCGCGACGGCACCGACGTCAGGCTAGATTGCGACATCACACAAATGATAGAGGGCGACATCAAGGCTGCATATTATCGAGACTCTGACACGGTGACAACCGACAAGCCAGATACGGTAGGCCAAAGCGTGTGGTTTGATATGGATGATTCGCTTGCCCAGGACGGCGATACTTTTACGGCGCTTGAGGCAAACAGTTTAATGCCGCATTATATCGTAGCCATAGCTGGGGTTGAGCGGGATGGTACTTGGTATTGGAGCGAGGAAAGTGAACCGATACTTGCCAACAGGTTAATCATGCTTTATTCACATATTAGGGAAGATAACACATTAAAAGTACCAGTGGTAAGAAGCTTACGAACAATAGCTGAGTGTAGTGTTTTCTCTCCTGGTGGAATAGTGAATTTTACGGGCGAGCACTCAGATAAATTTGACTTATCTCTTGATAGCGAGAACTGGTACTCAGAGATTGAGATATCGGAAGGGATGCAGACATTTTATCTCGGTATGACTCCAGGGGAGCAAGATACAAATGTTAACGTGAGATTAAGGATACCAAGATGACTCAATACTGGCCTGTAATATTAGCGAGACTAGTCTTGAGTATTGATGATTGCAGTCACACTCTCTACTCTCAGACAATCACGATGTCTCAAACTCAATATTGGCCAACACTACTCAACACAACGCTTGAGATAGCTATATCAGATACTCAACACGCGCACCAGGCAGAGAATATTACTCTTACCCAAAAGCAAACCTTAAGCATAGATAATAGCGAACACAACGCTGAGTCAACAAGTGTAAATATTCAGATAACTACTCAATATTGGCCGGTAATATTAAGACAAAGTATTTTAGACATCCAAGATTCTTTGCACTTAATTGAGTCTGACAGTGTCGTTCTCTCACAAATCTTAAGCTGGCCGTACATACTGCGCTCCGGAACTAGCGATAACAATCACGTAATAGAATCTGATAACTTGAGACTGCAAGACTACGAAGTTTATGACATTATCGTTTTGTTGCCGTTGATGGTTGATGAATCAGACCATGCAATTGAGTCGAATGGAATAGTACTTGCGCAAAAACACTATATTACGCTAGACGATTGTGAGCACGTACACAATACTGAAAGCGTTAAATTATCAAGAAACCCGATACCAGCTAAGAGCACAATCCACATCGTCGAGTCGGACAGCTTAAATTTAACACAGGCGCACACAATATACGTCGATGGTTGTGAGAGCTCACATGAAGCACAAGTATTAGTATTGATAGAACATAAAACGCTTATCATTGAAGACTCGGTGCATGAATTAACTACTGATGCATTAAAGCTTGAAGAAAAATCAACGCTAATTATCGTAGGTTGTGAACATTTTCAAGTGTCTGATATTGTGTCGCTTACTCAAAAACACTTTCTTATTGTAAGTAGTTGTGCACATGAGCATATGAGTAAAAAAACACTAATATTGGTTATTAGACGTTTATTTGCTAGAACGTATATTAGTGTTGAGCTGCTATCTAGAACAGAGATAACAAATGAGTTAAACGCTTTAACAAGTGTAACTGTAGATTTAAAAGCTCAGACACAAATTCAGAAAACTTTAGTTGCCAAGACTACAATATCTAACGACTTGAAAGCAAGGGTGAAAAAATGATTTTAACGGAGAAAGACGAATTTTATCTCTATGTAGGAGACAAAGGAGTTCCATTTATTATTGAACTTGTGTTAAGTGATGGCTCTGACTTAACTACTTATGAAGGGCCTATTTCGGTTGGTTTTAAGTGTCTTAAAACAACTGTAGTATTAGACTTTGAGATTGTTGATGAAGAGAATAACTTGATTCGTAGAGATATGGATGGCACAGAATTTAGTGTTCCTGGTGATTATAGTTGGCAATCAGTAATAGATGCAACTGGTGTAAGATTGTCTAGTCTTGTGCATAAAATGGAGCCAGGAAAGTTGACTGTAGAGCAAGGAATTGTTCCTGTCCCTGATAATGTTTAGTTTTTTTGTAGAGAGGAGAGCTATGGATTCAGCAACTGCTTTTATGCTTGGAGTAATTGGCGGAATACCCATTGGATTTATTTTGAAATGTATGAGCGATAAACTACAATTTTTTCGAGAAAGAAGCTAAACAATGAAAACGGCTCAGCTATGGGTAATATATGTAACATTGGGAATCTTTGTTTTTTTAGCAATATATGGGTGTATTGCAGGAACAAAAACAGACCCTTTCATAGCTGGGATAATTGGTTCAGTATTCGGGCTAGCTTTTGGTATCTACCTTAAAAAAGGAACTAATGGAAAGGGTGAGTAATAGTGTCAGAAGGAATTAAAATTATAACAACTTATAAAAGCCCCGATTTTAACAGAGTTATCAGACCTATACCCAAGAAAGCTGTGTTACATCATAGTGCTGGTAGGCTTGCAGGAGACATAGCAACGCTTACAGCTAAAGATGACAATTACGTATCGTGTCATTATGAAATAGCCAAAAATGGTGATGCTTATATGCTTGTCCACCCTATGCATGCAGCTTATCATACTGGAAGAGCTATTGCTGGTTGGGGAAATAATGACACGATAGGCTTTGAATTTGAAAACTTAGGTAACGGAAAAGACCCATTTACTGATGCTCAAATAAAGACTATTGCTTACTTGCTAAGTCTATACAAGATACCCAAAGAAGGAATTAAAGACCACAAAGCTATAGCAATTCCTGTTGGAAGAAAAAGTGACTTAGCTTCTAACTTCCCATGGGAAAAGTTCTGGTCCGTATGTTATGGAGGGGGAACTAAAGTGACTATTACTGAACCAACTTTTAAAATAACAATATTTGTTAGAGGTCAAATAAAAGACTTCAAACCAGCTATTGAAAAAAAGATAGCTCTTATAAACAAAGGAACCGGGTTTTCTCTATATCCCTCTGATGACGGTAAGACTCTTAGTGTAGTCTCGACATTAAGCTCTCTCTTGGTCATAGAAGAGGCAGCTAGACATTATAAAGCAAGCTATCATGTTGAAAGAAATACTCCTTAGTACATAGTCGATAGACTTGTTAAGGTTATTTCGTGGCTTACCAGATTCATTCTGTTAGGACTTAATTATGCTTATAATAATAGTATATGATGATAAATTTACTATGCTAAGAATGAATCTGAGTGATTCAAACATATAGCTTAAGGAGGTGAAAAAATATGATGCAAGATATTGTTATGATACTGATGATAGCTGTTTTCGTTGAAGGGCTAGTTCAGTGGTTCAAAGCTGAATATCGTAAAAGTAAATGGGTATGGGCTTCACTTACTATCTCAGCTATAGCTACTATTGCAACAGGATTTAATCCTCTTACAATGTTTGGGATAGAAAGCCAGTATCCTCAGCTAACACTGTGGTTTGGATATTTCATGGGTACAATTATTCTAGCTCGTGGTCCCAACTATGTTAGTGACTTCTTTGGTTCATACAAGCCATCTAAAACATAATATACTTTGAAACGCGTGCATATATATATAAACTGGAGGGTTAAATTCCCTCCAGTTTATTTGTTTTCTGATACAATTATTTAAAAAAACATTAAACCTTTTGACATCTGAAGCCGATAATACTAATATGAAACAAATTATCGGAAAGGAGGATTCAAATGGAAGGCATCGACGGATTAGATTTACAGACAATCTTAGCTTACGGATTCATAGCTATGGCATTTCTCGATAAGCTAGGAGGTAAAGGTCGAAAGTACAGAGCCAGGGATTAGTAAAGGAGGTGTTTAGTTTGTTAGAGAAAAAGATACATTACACGTTAATGGCTTTTGGCAAAGATATGCATGCACAATTTGATATCGTTGTTGAAAGCGACGGAGAAACTAAAGTGAAGGGAGGTTATTCAGGCCATGAAATGGAGCATACGTTCGTAAATCCTAGAGACATGGTTATATACTTAGAAGGCTTTTTCAAGATGTCTCGTAAAAAGTTCAAAAATATGCCATTAGGATTAGATGCTCTGAGAGATGAATGGATTAAAAGAGAGGATAAAGTTAAATTAAAAACAGCATAAGGTCGATGAACTTGGAGAGGGGCCCACCATAGCCTCTCTCTTATTTTATTATTTTTTAAAGAAAGTATGTACGAATGGCGCACAGTGGTTTATACTAAGACTATAAGGTAAACGCTAGGATTTAAGGGGGAACTGAGAATGAAGAGAATATCGTTAAAAGAGCAAAAAGAGTTAGTTGAAAGCATGGATAACAAACTTCTTGTATTAAAACATACCTTGTCAGAAATAGAAGCGGGTAAAGGTGATGAAATTAACGCGTATGGAATAACAAACTTTGAATCAGCAAAAAATATAGTTTCAACGATAGAGCATCTCAACAAGCTGTATTTAAAGTAGTTTTTAGCAGCATCCTCTCTCTTCAGAGAGGGAGAGGCTGAAGTTAAAAACTAACTATCATGAGGAGGACTAAAATGAAATCAGCTAAAGAGGCAATTAAAGAAGCTAAAGTAAAAAATGCGGCATTTACTTTTAAAAACACATCTAAAGAGTTTGTCAAAAACTTCACAAAAGTAATGGAGGGAAAAATATCAAGAATGCCAGATGCTATGGAACAAGCCGATGAATTGATAGAGCTCCTTAAGTCAATGAAAAATATAATGGGCAGGAGATAACTAAGATAATACCCCCTTATTATCTTATTATGGGAAGGACTTCGGTCCTTCTCTTTTATATTCAGTTAAAGCATGCTTAATGTAAAAACTATAGATGATAAAACATATGTCAATACTTACTAGGTTGATTAGAAGTCATCTGATGAACACTGAATATTTATAAAAAAATACAAAAAGTAGTGTACATGTCTGTTTAGCCGTAGTATATTGGAATCACAATATAAATGTCAGCTTTAGGGGGAACCAAAATGAAAGTAATGGCTGGAGATAAAGCTTATACAATAGGCGGGTCTCCAATAATAATTAAAGAAATTCATACTTCAAAAGATGGCATAGATGTAGTGGCTGAGTATAACAATGGTGAGATAACTACATTTAAATTTGAATCAGAAGCCAATATGAACTATGGCATATCAACGGTTGAAGAGTATGAAAAAGGTAGAACGTGTTGGAATCTGACTGTATAGGAGGTGAAGTAGATGATTGATAGGCAATTTTCTTATGATGATTGTGTTGATGATTGCGCTGATTGTCCACCAGAAAGAGAACAGGAATGTGGGTTAAGCAGTTTCGGTAAAATGAGCCACACTAAGAACAGAGTGATAGAAAAGCTTCAATTCAACATCTGCACTCTTACTATCAATAATGAAAGGCTTACTGACGAGCGTAACATTCTCAATGAAAAGCTAAAGGTATTAGAGAAGGCAGGGGTAGAATTAGAGTGTTTAAAGCAACATCATCAAGATATGCACCATGGTGGGGATATAACGGAGTGGAGCAGTAGATGAGGCCATGCGGAGAAAATGGCTAAAGAGTATTACGAAAATCATGTTGAAGAAAAAGATAAGGAGGTTGTTAAATTGATTAGGTCAGAAATAATCTTTCCAAAAGCTGCAGGTAAAAGTTTTCGTGAAGCTTTAGAACCACTCGTTAAGTTTTATAGCGGTAAGATTACTAGAGTTCAAACGATGCCAGAGGGCAATTGTAAGTGGAAGATTGAATGGTTAAATCAGACTGATTATGAATTTTTTGCTAATAAAATTAAATCGATAGGAGGTGTTAGCAGTGGTTAACTTGAAAATGACCAACAATAAACTCGAAATACTAGTAAAAGACGAAGAAGCTGAAATTGAAGTACTTGTTTGTACGTTTTCAGAATCTAAAGTTGTTTTTGTTAAAGTCGATGGTTGTGAAGTAATTTTAGATTCTTTTAAAGATGCAGCAATACATCTTAGAGAAGTATTTAAAGCTTAAGGGACTCCAGTTTTTGGTAAGTCGTTAATTCACTTACTCTATGTAATGGAAAACATGGTAGATATTTTTAAGTAGGAGATAACAATGTTTTTAGCTTTTATCGAACTAGGGGATTGGGCAGCAGAGCTACCAGACTTCGCATACTTTGCAATAATCATAGCAATAATAGCTTTAGTACTGTACATGGGGAAAGAACTAAGTTAAAAAATAGCTATAAACAAGTAGGAAGTGGAGGCGGAGTAGATGAACGAGTTAACGATACTAATAGAAGAGGCATTAGAGCAGAATCTAATGCCGGAGAATCATCCAGAGCAGCTAAGGATATATTTGGAAAACATTAAATATCACAAGGTTATGTTGGAATCGGGTTGGCCGGAGATAATAAGCGCTTCCCTCAGTTGGGATTCTAGGGCGGACCGACTAACATTAAGAAGCTATCCTAAAGAATTTTATGCCTATGAGATATATCGCCGGGATAATCCAAAAAGAGAAACAACTACGAAAGATATACCGCTACCCGTGTTATGCGAGATATCGAAAATGTGCAATTCGACTGGTGAGTATATTTCAAATATATACTTGTGCGAGCTAAAAAAAGACCCTGACCCGGTTATCATAGTGAAGGCCAATAAGCGCTGGTACCAAGGGCCACAGTGGGGTGATGAATAGTGAGGACCAAGAAACAACTAGAGGAAGAAAAGAAAAGCCTTGGAGCGCCACAGCATAAAAATTGGTGTGGATATCCATCAGAACCATGTTCGTGTGAGGTTGATAACAAAGAGCAGCGAAGGGATACTCACAAAAATTGGTGTGGGTATCCCTCCGAGCCATGTTCGTGTGGACTTTATTAGGAGGGGCGAGATGAGCTATTCGGAGTACATAAAAGCACGATGGGCACTTGACTGGCATTTCACTCAGCAGCACTGGGAGATACACATACTAATAGCAATCGCCTGTATCGTAATCTTTGCCATAGCGGTCGCTGTGTTTAGAAGGAAAGGTTAGGAGCCTGAATGAGCGACAAACAACTGGATTTAGGGAATTTTGATTTAATTCAAATACCAGCAGGTGCCACAATACTCAAAGCCACTATATCAAGGTTGGGCACAGAGGTTGACGTAACCGAAGAATTAACCGCCCACCTGGAAGCGCAGGGATAGCTATGGAAATAAAAATTGCTAAGCTTAGAGCTAAACTCAGGGTTTGCGCTAGTTGTGAATGGATATTTAAAACTTATGACGACCCCACTTGCCTAAAGTGCGGGTTTGGGTCTTATGGGGCTAAATATACGTACGGAAATCGAGCATATCGGTATGCAAAAACACAACAACCCTGGAAAGATAAGAAATTAAACAAGTATGAGCGCGACTTAGACGAAGAAATACGAAAAGCAATAAAGTAGAATAAACTTTACTTAACATTAAAAAATGGGAGGAGAAATCCTCCTTTTTTAATTACTTAAGAACATTAACTATCCGATAATGATATTTTAAT
>Ga0209518_1004028_pt1 | contig 12118 bp, 19 predicted proteins | sample RifGroB1_FD_183993 | JGI IMG/M metagenome (GOLD analysis project Ga0209518, IMG submission 183993) | Groundwater microbial communities from Rifle, Colorado, USA - Groundwater B1 (SPAdes) (version 2) | ecosystem: Environmental > Aquatic > Deep subsurface > Groundwater | place: Rifle, Colorado... | reverse complement strand
GGGGGTTACCGATCCACGACCCAAATCTTGGCACGATTTTTGTCACGGAAAATAAATTTTTTGGCACGATTTTAAAGCAGGATTTTCGGAAGGGTTGGCACGATCTTTGTTTTTAAAGCCGCCCCGGTCGCTGGCACAACCGGGGCCGGAAAAATTAATAAACTACTTTCATTTCTCCGGTAGCGGTTCGGTAAAAATCGCCAGCGACCAAACCACCAACTAAAGCCGCCGCGTTATCGGCATATACCGACAAAGCCGCCGTTATCCCGCCAGAGAATTTAACCTTCCCGTTAAATCGTTTCGTAACCGTTTCTTTTGCACCGACGTTTGCAGGAGTCGGAAGATAATCAGATTCATATTCTGAAACCTGCGGAGCAAACAAATAAACATCCCCGGCTAATCCGTTGTCCGTTCCGTTAATGTAAAAATAAAGTGAATAATCGTGCGACGTATCAATCCCCGCGAATTGCATCGAATATTGCCGCCATTCATTACCAGCGGAAATATATTGTAACTGCCCCGCCCATCGTGAATTAGTATTATCGCGCAAACCAATTAGAACAGTTTCCGCCGTTCCTGCTTTTAACCAAAATTTAGAATGTAATTTATCAGTGACAAGAGCGCCGCCCGTAACCTTATCGATAACACGCGAAAATTGTTGAGACGGAATAGAACCGTCACGCGAAAACAAAGCCGCGTTAGTCCCGCCGTAAGGATCGGCTTGCGCCCCGGTAATCGTCACCCCGGTCGATTTGTTCCAGTTAATCAATGCGGATGAATATGATAAACGATTCCGCGTTTCCAGATTTTCGCCTATATTATTCAATCCCCATTGTTGCCCGCTTTGCGGAGAATCGACCGCGCTAAAACCGCGCCCACCGTGAGCGAAAACTTTATAATTAAATCTTGTCGCTAAATATACGCGATTGTCTTTATAAATAGCTGACCCTGTTTCCCCGGTCGCATAAATAGCGTTGTCGTCAATAATTGTTTCTGTTTCGTCAAATTCATTATTACTGATTTCGATATTAATAACGGGATTGTCGATCACAAAAGCGACCGTATCCCCGCCAGCACTTGCATAAGCTCCGTGAAATTGATTATGAGTAAACGTAATATCCCCGGCGCGGTTTGTAACTGTCGCATTATAAATACGCACTTTCGGACGGTTCGGTATATCCCCTTCCGCACCGAATTTATTAAACGCGGCGTAAATTTTCCCGCCGCCGTAATCCGCAAAAGGGTCAATTAATATATCGGGCGCGGTAATAGTTCCGGTTCCTTTTATAAATTCGTTACCTATAAGCACAGTTCGCGCCCCACCTTTTATATATAAAACAGGATTCGCGCCATCGTTATCATTAAAAAAATTATCGGTTAAAATAGAATCAGAAGCGAAACCTTCAAACATTGCGCCGTTGCAATTATCGAAACGATTGTTATTTATATTTCGTGTATAAATAGAATTTCCGAAATAAAGCGCATAATCCCCAAAATTGCGAAGATGATTATTTTCAATGATAATTTTTCCTTCCGACCAAGCCGCGCCGGTTTGCACGTCTAACAAGCGCGAAGTTCCCGCGCCGCCAAGCCAAGTAATACCTTTTAAAACGAATTGCGTTACCGTTCCTGTACCAGTAAAAACAGGTAAATTAGCGGGGCCGGTAATTGTTACACCGTCCCGGTTATTACTATAAATCGTTAAATTTTTTGAAATCGGAATAGCCGTCGAAAGTGTTTCGGTATATCCGGCGGGAATATAAATTGTTGACCCGCCGGAAACGCCAGCGATAGCGGAAACCAAATTTCCATACCATTTTACATTGATTTCGCCTGAATGATTCCAGACCCAGCGCCCCGCCCCAACCGCGTCAGGGTCAATACACGCGCCGCCGTTATCAACGCAAACGCTTGCAGCATCCCACCGTCTAACAGGGCCGCCGCCGCCGTCGCCAGCGGTATAATATCCCATCACTTGCACCGGCTGACCGTCCGCTACTCCCTCATAAGTGCGTAGGGTCGCGATATCTTCAACCCGTTTAACATATCCCGCCGCCGGGATCGGATCGCCGCTAGTCAGAGTAAAAAGAACATCGGAAAGGGTTTCGCCGGGATTACCTGTATACCCGATCAAATCAGAGCCATTCCCCGCCGTGGTCGCGCCAAGCATAGGCAAAATATTAGCGACCGATTTACCGGGATAACCTGTCAAACCGACAAAAGCCGCGCCGCGTCCCGCGTCCGTGCTTTTAAGCATTGGATAGGAAACATCCCCCCATCCAAAACAAAGCGCCGGGAAGAGAAACAAAAAACCCGCGAAAATAAAACGTTTCATTTATTGTTTAACCTTTCTCGAAAATATGCGAATCGTCCGGCTTGCATTTAATATGACAATGCTCCCAAATCGAAACGCGGGAATGTAAACGACCGACCAACAAACGCAAATCAGCGTAGGCGGCAACGCAAAAAAGCAAAAAAATAGCTTCCCCGGTTGACAGCATATTTTACCGCCGAAAGTTAAGCGCAAAGAAATTGACAACTTTTCCTATCCGCGCAATCCATACGTTATCCGCGTCTGTTTTGGTAAAGTTCGCGGCGATAGAAGCGGCGGCGACAACAAGAGAAACGATTTCAACCACTGCCGGGACAAGAGCGAGAGTTTCCATGATTACAAATCTCCTTTAAAAAGTGTTAGTGGGCAATCCTAATGCCTTATCGAGAAACCAAAACGGCGCCTCAAAAATATCAACTTTGCCGTCGCCGTTATGTGACGAATCATAAACCGCGCCGCCGGGATCAGTCGTCCCGAAAACCGCGCCGGTCATTTTCTTGAAACCCTGATTTGCAAGATTGTTTTCGTTTGTCGGATCAATAAGTTCGGAATTGACGGAGAAATAAGAAATCAAAAGCACGACCGCGACCGCCCCGACAATAACCGCCGTTGACCCGTAATCAAGATTTACGTTCATGCTAAAGAGATTCCTTTCGCGATTGTTTCGGCGCTGTACGGTTGCTTGCCGTTTTCGTGGCGGATAATTGCCGTTATCAGCGGTTGTAAATCGTGGGAAAAATCAAGTGCAACATCGGGATGTTTTCCGACCGCCGCCGCAACCACGTTGATATAAGCGGTTGTATTGTTTTCGGAAGGGGGCGCCCAACGGGTAATAATTCCGCGAATGGAAGTTAAGCCGTGTTTGAGCCGGTAATTTTTGAGGATAACCGCAAGAGCGCGTATTCCGTATTCCGGTGTCTCAAACTCTTCAAACGCTTTATCGTCGTCAGTTGCACGTTCCCCGATCCATTGTGTTTTGTCAAACGGCGATTCACGGATATTACCGGGATTGTTATTACGCAATCCGCGCGGCCCATCTAAAACTTTGGCGACTGTTTCCACGATTTGCTCCTTTTTCCAGTAGAACAATAAAACGATAACGACCCCGGCGGCTAATAAATATTGTTCGCGGGAAGTCATAATTTAAACCTTGTTGATTTCAAAGGCGCGAATCGTCACCGCCGCCGCACCGGGATTATGACAGTAAATCGCCCCGGTTGTTTCAATGACCGGCAACCCCGCCCCGGTCATACACTCTAAACCTTTGAGCGCGGTAACGTCCGCGCCGCCGATCAACGGAATAATCGCCGGATCATTCGCGAAAGAGGATTGAATAAAAATCCCACGTCGTTTGACGTTCGCCCCGGCGATTTGTACCGTCAACCCCGCACCGACCACGACCGCCGGAAGCGAAATATTCTGGTCAGCAATCGCCATCAAGGTATTGACCGTCAAACCAGCGATAACCGCCGTATTATCTAACAACTCATCAAAACCGATCGCCAGAGAAACGACCTGCGCGACCGCCGATTTAATGCGCACCCGGTTAAACGGTTGCCTTGTCTTTTGCGCTTGTCCAACAATGCGCGTGACAAACGGGCCATTGTCAAAAGAAATTTGCAACGGCGCGGAAGCGGAAACGACGCGGAAAAAATCGCCGTCGATAGTATGCGTTTGTTCATCCCCGCCCAAAAAGTTTAAATTAAAGTCGCGTAAATTCGCCATGATTTTATTTTCCTTTTGTTGCGAAGTAAATATAAAGCAAAACGGAAGCGACCGCCGCATACTGCGCTAATTTTTCGATTGTGCTTGTCGGCATATCGCCGGTTATAACGTTCGCTTTTTGTAAAGCAAACATGGCGGTTTCTGTTTCGCGCTGGCTTGCCGCTTGCGCTCCCTCTAAAGCGTCTTGCGTCAAGGTTTGCAAGGTTTGCATAGCGGTTTTCGAAAGATCGGTTGCTGACGAAATGTTTTTGACGGTAACGCTCTCGGACATATCCAAAGCATCACCAGCAAAAGAAAGGGCGTTTTTCCCCATTGTTTCGCCGTAGTCAAAAGCGTTTTTTCCAAAGTCAAAAGCACCCTTGGCAATATTCCCGGCGTTAATATTCGCGGTTTCTGCAAATAAAAAAGAATCGTGAATCGCGCCGCCGTCAAGAGTCGTAACATTTACGGTATTGCCGCGCCCATCGGTATTGACCCCGCCAAAAGTCGCATTATCCCCGTATTCTGTTAAGACCGACTCTTCCTCAAGATAATAATCGCGGGTATTGTCGATAGATTGCGATTTTTTATTTCCGCCGCTGAAAAGGCCCATAAATCACCGCTTTTTCGTGAAGTAAAAATAGGCAACAATTCCGGCGACAATAAAAATAACCGCCGTCGATGAAAGGCCGGTTGAACGGTTGATAGTTTTCCGCGATTCACCCTTTGTAATTCCGCTCAAAGAGCTACCAGTATCCGTGTTCGCCAAATTCAACGGGGGAAGAGGGAGTGCCATTATTTCCCCCTTGCAAGCACGATCAAAATAACCAAACCGACCGCGCCGCCGATAACATACATTTTATTGTCCTCAAACCACGAAACAACGGCTTGTTGCGCGGTTGCCGCGCCGACCGGAGCCGGGGGAGTTTGCGGCGCGGATTGCGGCAAGTTTCCCGGCGCTCCCGGTTTGTCAAGAAAATTAGGCAACGCTTCAAGCGATCCCTTGAACACGTCACCAATCGTTAAACCACTCCAAAAACCGTCTGCCATGTTAAGCACTCCTTTAAAAAAGCCGGATACCGTTTACAGTATCCGGCTTTTGCCTTGTCGCTGAATTTGAGCCGGTTTTATCCGATCAACGGGGAAATGTATTCAACCGTCAAGGGGATCGCGCCGGGGGCGGACATAGTTACAATGATGCGCAAATCTTGTACGTTCATTGTCGGTAACGCTTCCCCGGCGAAACCGTTTTCGCTCGGATCGTAGACATAATAACCAGCCTGCGGCGTCCGGTAGCCGTCCGCCTGTACAAGCTCGTTTTCGGCTTTCGTGCGCTCGAAAACGACGAAACCGTCTTTTTCAATTTTCAGTTTCGTAACGTTTGCGGACGCGATAAAAATCTTGCCGATAACCGACCCTTTCGGAAGATCGACAATTTCGTAATCCCCGACCCCGGCGGCGTTGTAGGAAAATTCGCGGAGCATGGAAACCAAACCAAACGGGCGCGGCTCGGATTGAATCGCTTTCAAAGTAAAAGCGGGGGCGATAGCGGCGGCGTCAATGTCAATTTCCAGCGTGAGAGTCGTAACCGGTGTCGGATCGCCAGCGTAACCCGTGCCGAAAGAGGTGTACTCTTCGCCGTCTTTGAGTCTCATACCCATCCTATCAAAATCAAGGCGCAGGATGCCAGCGGCGGCGGCAAGGGAAAGGAATTTGTTGATTGTGTCGGCTTTTACTCCGCCACCGGAATAGCGTCGGATCACCTGACCGTTTGCCACAATACGAATTTCCAGCATTTGCGCAAGCGTAATGCCGGTATAAGCGAGCAAAAGAGAATGATAGGTGCGACCAATCGGCAAACGGAAAGTCGCGGTTTGCCCCGGTGCGACCCCTTCGGGGGATGGCATACGTTGAGTAATGCGCATTTATTGGATCTCCTTTGAAATGGGCCGGGATTAGCCGAAAACGACCGCTTTGACCTGCGGGACGCGGGACGCAACGGCAACGGCAATGAGGGCAACGGCGGCGATGACAAGATACTGTTTCATTCTTTTGACTCCTTTTCAATGAGGGCCGGATTTTCCGGCGTGATAGGGGCCGGGATTTCCGGCTCGTTGTTGGCTTGTGTCTTGCTTATTTCACTTTCTGTGCCGGGAGTCAAGGAAATTTTTTCCTTTTTCGTATTTTTTTCAATTTCCGCCCCGATCAAAAACCCGATAATAGCGCAAGCAATTTGAATCATTTGATTTTTCCTTTCAAAAAGTTATTTTGTACTTTCCCTGATAACCTGACCTTGTAGCATGATGATATTGGAGCATTTCCACTTGCTCCAATAATTCCGGTAAATCAAATTCTTCCGCTAGAGTTTTTCTTGATTGCAAACCAGAACGGAATAAAAACAATCCGCCGCATTGATCGCGCACCAGCGGTTCAATTTGTACCGCTTTTTGTGCGAGAAAATAAAACGAATGTGCCCAATGACGACCGCGCGTCGCGGCGGTGCGTAATGCTTCGGAAAATTTCCCGACCGCGCCCGATTCGTCAATAAAACAATGGCAACCGCGCGACAGTTTCCACGTTCTTTCAAACTCGACAGGATCGCTGGTCTGGAAGTCCGCGTTAAACGACGGATCGCCCAAAGGATCAAGGACAATGCAAACGCGCCCGGCGGCGCGCAAGCGCGCTATTAATTGTTTTGCAAAGGCGGTTTTTCCGCTTTCGGTCATTCCTAAAATTGCGGAGTGCATTTAGGAAACCCTTTCCGCCCGTTCCGCTTTTGTCGATCCGTTTTCCGTCTCTTTTTTCTTCCCAAAAAAGCCTTTACACCACGCGCCTAATTTTTGAAGACGCGTTTGTGTTTTCGGCATACGCAACCGGGGAAGTGCATAAATTCCGACCGCCAAACAAAGGGAAATTCCCGGCGGAAAATCGTTAATCTCGTTCGCTACAAAATAATCGGTAAAGGCTTTTTCGATAAAAGCCGGTTCATTGTGTCCCGTGTTATTGTCGATGACGGGTTGCCATTCATCCCCGCCTATCATAATTCCCATTTGAAACAATAGATTAGTCGCGCCCTTTGCCGCCATGACCGCCCCGGCGTTAATCGGCGGCTCTTGCGTTTTTCCGGCATGAATATTGCCTAATTGACTTCTCGTTGCCGTTTGTGTCACCGTCGCGCCTGACTTGCGCCCCGACTTGCGGCGGAAAGCGCCGGACGCGGTTTTAATCGGGTTGCCGTTTTCGTCCTGCGCATGTTGCGCCGGGTCAAAGGTCGCGCCGTTTACGTCAATCTGCGCGTTTTCAATCCGTTCGGTTTCCTTTTCAAGTTCTTGCTCAATAACGTGTTCGGAAATCCCCGGTTCTTTCGCCATTAAATCAGCGGCAATCGAATCAAGAGGATTTTGCCCCGGTTGCGTTTCTTCAATCTTTTCCTGATTTTCCGGGTTTTCCGGCACGATTTTTTTCGCCATTGTTTTTCCCTTTCCGGCATGAGGTGTGCTATATGGCAAAGAGAATGCCAAAATCAAAAACAAAAAGCAATATAAATTATTCAAAAATTGCCAAGGAATTGAAAGGGAAAGTTTCCTTTCCCGTCGATCTGAGGAAAACAGATAAAAACCCGTCAATTAAAACCGGAGAAACATCTTTTAATTTCGGGGAAAGAATGGCGCTTTTAAAAGCGTTCAAGGAATACAGGGAATTTAAAAACACAACTACACTAATCCCTATCCGTAAAGAAAAGGGAGAATCAAAGAAAGCATACAAACAACGCCTTTCTGAAACTAAAAAGGAATACGGGCAAGCTAAAACTCATTTCCCCGGCGTTTGGAGTGATACAAAATCTTTTTCCAAAACGAAAACAAAACGAGTACAAAAGAGTAATGGGAAATGGACCACGGAAATTAGCAGTATCACGAAAGGGCGGCGCGTTGAATTGGAAGTCGGTTACGGTCAATTAAATATCAAAGAATTATTCGTCCCGGTTGATCCGTTGCAGTTCGCCAAAAACCCGAAAGCGTTCATGCGGGAAATGAAAAAGAAATATAAAAACGCCGATTATATACAGCCGGTGCATTCCGGCCATAGAACAAGTGGCGCGGGATTAGATAACGAATCGTTTAAAAGATTCATCGATAAATTAACAAAGTGGAGTAACGCATATTCCCAAATCGATAAAAAACAAAATCAATGGTTAACCGGCTTTCTGATTATCAAATATGATATAAAGCCGGAAAAGGGTGCTTTTGGGAAACCGCTATCAAAAGAAAAAGGGAAAGCGAAAAAGGCGAATCGAAAGGGGCGGTAAATGAATTTTGAATTTGATTCTAATATTGACTGGAAAGAAGCGGAAAGGATCGCGGACGAAGAGGAAGGGGAAAGGAAAGAAAAGCAGAAAAAAGAAATCAAATTCGCGGTTATCGACGCGGAAACCGATCCTTTCAACGGTCGCGATTTTGTTGAACCGTTTATATGGGGATTTTATGACGGCGCAAATTATCTACAATTCGACGGCGAATATGCGACGGAAAATTTAGCCGATCACGTTTCTAAATTTCGTGGGCGTGTTTTTGCGCATAACGGCGGTCGTTTTGACTTTCATTTTTTAATAGAGTATTTCGATAAACAAAAGAGTTTAACTATTATCAACGGGCGAATTGCCAAAGCTAAACTTGGTCGCGCTACTCTGCAAGATTCATATTGTATTTTACCCGTACCACTTTCAGCACTGGAAAAAGATCAATTTGATTATTCCATTCTTGAAAGGGGCAAAAGAAATTTACCGGGGAATAAAGAGAAAATAGAAACGTATCTGAAAAGCGACTGTATCTATTTGCATAAATACGTTAAAACTTTTATTGATTCATACGGTTTAAATTTAACCCTTGCGGGAACGGCTTTAAAACAATGGCAATCTTTCGGGGGATTAGTCCCGAAATCAAATAAAGCCTATTACGACTTTTTTCTTCCTTACTATTACGGCGGAAGAGTCGAACCGTTTAAAGCCGGGATTTTTGAAGGGTCATATAAAATCTATGATATAAAATCTGCTTATCCGACCGCCATGAAATTCCATCACCCTATCAGTACGAATTTTTACGAAACCCGCCGCCCCGCTGATTCGCTTTTACAATCCTCAATGATACAAATTCAATGTGAATCGTTTGGCGCTTTTCCGAAACGAACAAAAGAGGGTTTATTTTTTCCTCATTGCAAAGGGGAATTTTTTGTTACTGGATGGGAATTTATTAAAGCACTCGAAACCGGGACGATTAAAAACCATAAAATATTAAACGCTTTTGTTTTCGATGAAACTTGTGATTTCTCTGCTTATGTCGATCACTTTTATAAAATGAAAAGCGACGCGGAAAAAGAAGGGGATCAGGCAAAACGAACTTTCGCAAAACTCTTTTTAAATTCGCTTTATGGAAAGTTTGCTGCTAATCCTGAAAATTATTCCGAATACTATTTAGATGAATATGGCAGTATTCCCGAGGACGATTACGCGCCGGGAATGATTTATGGGGATTTACAATTGTTCTCAAAACCATTAGACGAAAAGAAACATAAATTTTATAACATTGTAACGGCGGCAAGTATTACTGGATGGGTTCGCGCTTATCTTTGGGAATCGATTAACAAATGCGAAAACGTTTTATATTGTGATACTGATTCGATTATTTGCGGGAATGGGGATGCTTTACCATTAGGAAAAGAATTAGGGAATTGGGATTTAGAGGGGGAAGCGCATAAAGTCGCGATAGCCGGGAAGAAAATGTATTCCTGTTTTCTGACCAACGGCAAGACAAAACACGCTTGCAAAGGTGTTAGGATTTCCCCGGCGGAAATTGAAAGGGTCGCGAAAGGGGAAGAAATAATTTACCGATCAGAAGCGGAATGTTTTTCACTGAAAAGGGGAAAGGAATTTATTGAAAGAAAAGTGAATAGAACGGCAAAATTTTTTGACGAAAATAATTTTTTGGCATGAAAATAGCGTTGTTTTCTTTTTAAATTACCTTTGATATAACACCCCTACCTAGAATTTAAATTTGAAAGACGGAAAGGAAAACGGAAATGAAAATTTGTCTAGCCGATTTGAAAAAAGGCGAAGTTTTCAAACGTAAAGAAAACGCGAAAACAATTTTTATCAAAGGTCATTATGACCGGGGAAGTAAAACTTATTCAGCTAGCGATACTCTTGATATGAACCGCGAAATTTTCCTCAAAGGGTCAACAGTAGTTTTTACCGGGTTCGATTATTAACCTTGCCCCGGCGGTTCTCTTTCCGTCGCCGGGGATTTTTTCCTAACTGGATAGTTCGCTATCCCATCAACCAAGAAAGAGAGATTTAAAATCATGGCTACACTCGTTAAGAAACTCAGCGTTGCAACCGTTGTCGGCAAACCATCCGTAGTCCGCGCCCTTCCTGATGGCGCAATCTTCCGCGCGTTCGGGATCATGCGCGGCATTCAGCGCGGTGTCAAGATCGACCAAGACGCCGCCGGTAATCCGGTGTCCCGCCCGTGGGTCGCGTTTATCGGCTCGTTTCAAGGGACGAATCTTTCGACCGGGGAAATCTTCGCCAGCGCGAAAATGTTTTTGCCGGAAGTCGCCAGCAATCTCGTTGAACAGGCTTTTATTTCGGCGCAGGAAGGCGACAACCCCGTTGAAAGCATGAAGTTTGCCTTTGATATCAAAAAGGTTTCCGATGAAACGAGCGCGACCGGCTACGTTTACAGCGCCGTTTCACTGATCGAAACCAAGGAAAGCGACCCGTTGAACGAAATGGCAGCGGGACTTCCCCCGGCTCAAATGATCGCGCAACTTCCAGCCCCGGCAGAACCGGAAAAAGACGGCAACAAGACGAAGAAATAACCAGCGCCGTCAAGTCGGTGCGTCCCGCTACTGGAAACGGTAGCGGGACTTTTTAAAGGAATTTTAAATGCGAATAGCCAAGTGTAAAAAATATGGTTGCGAGGTTTGCCTTTCCTGCGGCGGTAATCCTTGCCCCGATGATAACATCGAAAAATGCCGGGACGATTGCGAGGTGAAAAAATGAGCAAACACGGGCAAAAGAAATTGAAGTATATGCGGGAAGCGGCGGAAGTTGAATTAACGGAAACCGCGCCGATTGTGCCGGAAGTTGCGGCTACGGCTGACGACAAAATTCTTGAAATCTCTAAAACGCTCTCTTTGCGCGTTTCGGTTGAACCGGGATTCTATTACCTACAAGAATACACCACGGATACGCCGGATAAAACAAAGATGCTTGAAAGTGTTATTATTATCACGTCAAGCGAAATCCCGGCGTTGATCGCGGCGCTTCAATCGCTGTGAAACAGGATCACAAAATCGACGCCGCTTTAGCTTTTGCTTTAGCGGCGCTTTTTCTTTGCCAGAGAAAGAGAGACGCCGCGTATGCAAAGCATTTTAAACGGCTTTATTTTCTTGTTGCTGGTTTGCTTATACTTAATCTTTTTATGTTGGTACAATCATTTTATTGAACGTAAAAGACGGAAAGAAAGAACCACTTTTGACCATTTACATTTTGGGGAGTAAAAATAATGCGTGTTAGATTATCGAAAAATCAAATATCGGCGCTTCTGTTAGGTTCAAGCGTTACGGTTACAACCGGGCAAAATTTTAATGATTACGTCGAAATTTCTTTCGAGGAAAACCCGAAGCCTTTGCGCGTGACTTTGGGCGCGAAAGAAACGGGAACGCTTTTAAAGGGCGATGTTATCGAAATTCGCGAAGGTTTGATTAACGTCAATATAAATTGCGCCGTGCCTCTTTTGTCGTTATCGGAAGAGGAAAAAACCGCTATCAGGATCGGGCGCGAAACGATTAAAGCTATGTTATCGAAATTCGCGACGGTTCGGGCGCGAAACGATTAAAGCTATGTCGATCTTGCGAGGGATCGTGGAAACGTCAAAATAAAATTAACCTTCCCCTCTAAACTTGGCACGGTCGGCAACGGTCGTGCCAAGTTTGCCGAAAACCCTGAATAAAAAATCGTGCCAAAAAATTTATTTTCCGTGACAAAAATCGTGCCAAGTTTTGGGTCGTGGATCGGTAACCCCC
>Ga0209518_1004025_pt1 | contig 12124 bp, 20 predicted proteins | sample RifGroB1_FD_183993 | JGI IMG/M metagenome (GOLD analysis project Ga0209518, IMG submission 183993) | Groundwater microbial communities from Rifle, Colorado, USA - Groundwater B1 (SPAdes) (version 2) | ecosystem: Environmental > Aquatic > Deep subsurface > Groundwater | place: Rifle, Colorado... | reverse complement strand
CTCCGTGGCCCCTTAGCCCTGTGGCCCCATGGCCCGGCTCCGGTCTCAAACATTTTCCGCAGGCGTTGGGTGGGGAGTAGGGTCTGCGGGGCGTTCCGTGGCCCCGACGCACAAAGCCAAAGCAAAAGGAGAAGTGCATGACAACCGAACAGGCACTTGAGCGCTTGCGTGTAGCCGTGTCGCATCTGCTTGCGCTGCAGACGGAAGTCGCTCACGCCGACCTGGACCTTCTGGAACAAGCCATCAGCGCCATCTGCGCGCTAGATGCCAAGATGAGAAGCAGATGAGTAGGGCTATCGCCGGTGAATATGCCGGCGTCTATCGCCAGTCTGCGCAGAAGTCGCTGCTGGCGAAGGCGCATACGACGCCGATCGCGCGCGAGGATGCGGTCGCCCTGATGACGTTGCTCACCGCCAATTTGAATGACAACCGGCGGGTGCGCGTCCAGTTCAATCGCGGATCGCGCGGGCGATGGAATCCCACCGCCATGCAGATCACCCTGCCGTCGGAGCCGCTTGCGCGGCCTGGGGCGGGAGCTGGGTATCTGCGGGTCGGCATCGTTCTGCACGAGCTGGCCCACGCTTTGGCGCCGGCACGCGGTCATGGACCACAATTCGTCGCCGTCCTCGACAAGCTCTTGGTCGAGGCCGAGGGACTTTACTAGGTGCAAGAGCGCAGAGAAAAAGGAGAAGCAGATGAACAACGCCAACACAGGTTGGTTGGGCCGCATCGCGGTGCGGCGGGACTGGAACGAGATCGACGCCGAGGCTGAGAGGCAGGCGTCGGCGGTGTCGAATTTGCGCCGGATGACCAGGCCCGTGTACGACCCGGTGGTCGTGGCCGGAATTCGGCGAGTCAACGAGTACGCGGCGGTCAGAGCCGCGCTGGCGAGGTGAGCCATGACAGCGTTGGGAATGGTAAATGAGCTTGGCCTCAAGCTCGGCGGAACTGAAGTCAATGTCGGCGAATGCCGTCTGCTGAAGGCGGACGGATTCTGGTTCCCAGTGCGCGTGCTGGATGCCCGGTTCAGCTATGGCAGATTGCAGGCCAAAGTTGAGCCTGTTGGCGGAAGCGTGCAGCGGTGGGTGGAAGCTGACCGGTTGGGGCGGCAGACTGAGCCGTCGCCGTTCGGCCAGTGAGAGCGCATTGGCCGCAAGCTGGCTGATGCGCCGTTCGCGGTGTGACAGAAAAAGGAGAAAGCCGTGTATCGTTAAAAGTGAGCGCGCATTGGTGGTGGTCCGAGGACGACATGGACCAGACCGCCAGCGCCGATGGCCAGTGAAACTCGCGGGAATCCGGGTCACTTCTCCCCCGGACGTGAGTTCACTGGCCGTCGGCCCTGGCAGTCGCCGGGAACCCGAAACTTTTCAAGCAGAGAAAGGAGAAGAGCCATATGAAGACTGCCGTTTGGAACGATCCGAAGCTGGGCATCCACATCGAAATGCCCACCGTGTTGGCCGAGGTCTTGGATGAAGGCCAAAAGCAGGGGCGTCACTGGCTGCAAATGCTGGTGATGTGCGCGAACGCCGGGATCGTCGCGGCGCAGGACGGGACTTTACTACGGCTGATGGCCGCGAACATGGACAAGTGTTCGCTGCCGAACTGAAAGGACAAGTCATGGGCAAGCGCGTGTGGATCGTGATGGCCTGGAAGTCGCAGGACCGCGGGTTGGCCGACTACCGATCCGCTTTCCTGGACTCCCGGCGGGCGGAGGCCGTGGTGGTCGAGCTTCGCCGGGATGGATTTGAGACTATCCAGTGGGAAAGCCTGAAGCTGATCGAGTAGACAGGGGATGCAGCCCGGCGCATAATTCTTTGCCGGAGGCCAAAGGCGGATTGCCCCTTGGCGGCCGCGCTCCAGTCTGAAACATTTTGCGCGCCCGTTGGGTAATGGTCTGTGGGGGTTGATATTGGCTCGCCGGGGCGAGACATCTCCGGCGACCCATTAACGGCAGTCGTTCAATGGTAGGACGGCGGATAGACACTACGCGGGCCGAACGGCCAGTGTCGGTTGAAGTAGGCCGCGGAAGTCCGTCATGTGGGTTCAACTCCCGCCTGCCGTATTTCATGGCCGGTCGCATGGGGCGATTGGCCGCAGAGCAAAGGAGAAGCCATGAACATGAAGGTGAATCTTGTGCATCACGGCGGGCATACGAATGTGTTTCGTGCCGACCGCGGATTCCCGCCGCGGTTATTAGGCCAACTGCGGGCGTCGGTTGGGCCGTACGGCGAGAGCACGGGTATCTTTCGCCAGTGCCAAACGACCACCCCAATGAGCGAATTGTGCCTGGAGGTCGTCAGCGAGCAGGAGGCATAAATACCATAGCCAAGGTTATAACGACCTTGGCAATTGCCCACGGGCAACGGGACGGCGGCTGCTGTAGTACCCAGCCAACGGCGACAGATCGCCGCAGGTGTTCGACTCCCTGACCGACCCGTGGGCGTTTGCCAAGGCCGCGTGCGTTGCGCGGCGGCAGAGAAAAAGGAGAAGCCAATGGGACTGAAAGAGCTGCGGGAAGGTCTCGCCGCGTCGCTGATCGAGCGCGATGGCGAGATCGACGCCTTACTCCTCGGCCTGGTGGCCAGGGAGCATGTGCTGTTCATTTCGCCGCCCGGATGCGCCAAAACACAACTGGCGATGTCGCTGGCGGGAGCCATCCAGGGAGCCAATGTGTTCGTCCGGCTCCTGGACAAGTTCACCACGCCGGAAGAGCTGTTCGGGCCGCTGAAGTTGAGCGCGCTGAAAGCTGACAGATACGAGCGGGCGATCGCTGGCTACGCTCCGACAGCCCACATCATCCTGTTCGACGAGCCATTCAAGGCCAGCACCGCCATTCTCAACACGACGCTGACGTTGCTCCAGGAACGCCAGTATGACAACGGCGGCATCAGGATCTCTTGCCCGCTGCGCGTGGCCATCGGCGCCAGCAACGAAGTGCCCAGCGCCGAGGAGGGGCGGGAACTGTCGGCCGTGTTCGACAGGTTTTTGATTCGGCGGATGATGCGGCCAATCGCCCCGTCGAGCCACGAGCGACTCATGTTCGACGATCTGCTGCCGGTGAAGCAATGTGCAACCCTGACCGAGATCGACGCCGCAGCGCAAGCGGCGCGGTTGCTGCCGATCAGCGGAAGCGGCAAGGAGGCATTGCTCCAGATCGTCGCCGAGCTGAATGCGGCGGGAGTCCGGCCGAGCGACCGGCGGATGCGCAAGGCGGTCGGCGTCGCCCGTGCGGCGGCGATGATCGACGGGGCCGCGGAAGTCCAGGTCGGGCATCTTGAGCCGCTGGCCGATGTGCTCTGGGACGACCCAGCGCAGGCCGACAAGGCTGCCGAGATCGTCCAGAGGATCGCCAATCCGGTCGGATCGAAGCTGAACGAGATCCTACGGGAAGTCGAGCAGATCGCCGCCGCGGCGGTGGACAAGGCCGCAGCGATGGCCGCTGTGCCCAAGCTCGAAAAGTGCAAGGCGAAAGCCGATCACTTGGCAAAAAGCGGTAATGGGAGGGCCGCGAAACTTGTCGAGGCGATCAACGACCGGATCATCATGGTAACGGCCAAGGCCATGGATCGAAGCGAGGACAAGGTGCGTGCGTTCCTGGCCGCAACCAAGTAGCAGCAGTAGTAGGCGCAGTCCGAGTCCCTTGCCCATCGGCCGCATGAATCGACAATGCGACCGATGGCAAGCGGCTTTGAAAGTCGCCAAGTGGAGAAGCAAGACATGAGCGAAAGAGAAAATCCCATTGCCGAGATCATGGCCGAAGCGCCGCCGGTGGGCAGTAGGTCCACGGCTGGGCTTTCGGCCAACGAGTTTGGCGCCACTCTCGCCGCTGAACCAGAAACATCCGACACGGTATTGGACCTGGATCTCTGGGGTCAGCACCGGGGCCGAGATTTGGCCGAGACCTGGCGGACGACGGAGATCGCCGAGCACGACGATCACACCGTCGCCGACGCCCACGGTAGTTTGTTCGAGCTGGAGCCGGTGCTGGCGGGAAATCCCGCGGACAAGGCCAAGGCCGCTTGGTGGAAGCAGTTGATGGAGACCCCGGAGTATCAGGGACTTCATCGCCAGACCATGCTGGATACGGCCATGTCCGAACTGGGGGCCATGAGTCTGTGTGACCAGTGGGCGGAGTTCGCCACTAAGCAACAAGAAAAAACGCCGGACGGAAGCGAAACTGGCGACGGTGGAGACTCCAAGCCGGAACCCGGAAGCGACGACGAGTCTATCGAAGACACGATGGATCGAATCCGATCTACGGCCAAGGCGCTGGAGTCGGCGAAAGGGGCCGTGGAAACGGCGAAGGACATCGCCGGGGGCCTTGGCATGGGCGAACCAGGTTCACCGCTTGATCCCAAGGCATTGGCCGCATACTTCCGCAAGGTGAAAGACAGCAAGTTCCTGGCCGACGTGATGCGTCAGGCGGGGAAGATGTGGATGCTTTGCCGGAGTTTGCAAAGGCGCAAAGTTTGCCATGGCCGGGACGACATGGTGGGGATCGAGTTGGCGGGCGACGTGGCCAGGCTGGTCCCCAGTGAATTGGCCCAGCTATGCTGCGGGATCCCGGAGATCGAACTCTTGGCCCTGGCCAGACTGGCGAACAAGCAGAGTATGTGCCGCGAGTACCGGGGCATCGAGCACGTCGGCAAAGGCCCCATCGTTGTCAGCGTGGACGAAAGCGGGTCCATGATGGGGGAGCCGATCATCGCGGCCAAGGCGCTGGCGATTTCGCTGGCGAGGTTGGCCCGACATCAGAAGCGATGGATGGCCTTGGTTGGCTACAGCGGCAACGACGAAGGGACTCGCCTGGCCCTGCCGCCGGGGCGGACGGACGAAACCGCCATCCTGGACTGGCTCACGCACTTCTACGGGGCCGGAAGCGACCGGGACGTGCCCGTGGTCGAGATGCCCGGTTACTGGCAGGAGTTCGTGGCCAAGGGCCTGGCGAGAGGGAAGACGGACTACGTGATGATTACCGATGCCATCTGTCACCTGCCGGAGAAGGTCCAGCAGACGTACAAGACGTGGGCCAAGGCCGAGCAGGTGACGACCTACGGGATCGTGATTGGCGGAAGCAAGCCGGGCGACTTGGCCAAGATTTGCGACCGCATCTGGTGCGTGGCAGATTTGGCCATGGATCAGTCGGCGGTGGAAGCCGTGTTGAGCATCTGAGGCTCTTGCGTGGCCGGGAATAGCCCGGCTCCGGTCTGAAACATTTTCGGAGGCTGTAGGTTGGAGATTATCGGCGACGGATGGTTTTCCGTCGCCCGCAACAGAGTAAGGGAGAAGCCAATGCCAGAGTACGTGGAACAGAACGGACAGTTGGGCACAATCGTCAGTTGGCGTGTGCCCAAGGAAGTGCCCATCCAGTCGCTGCGGGATGCGCTGCGGACGGCGGGATTGGACGAGGCCCTGGCCGGGGACATGGAGCCCCGGAACGCCCTTCGCCGCGCGCTGAGGGACATGAAAGAGGGCCGCGTGATTCGGAAGTTGCGGCAGGACGGGGACTGCCTGTACTTCCAGTTCACGCGCGAGTTCCTGGACGAGCGCGAAATTCGCTACGCCAAAGAGGCGGAGCTTTGTCTCCACGAGCCGACCGGCGTAGTGGACTGCACAGAGGCCGAGATCGAGCAGACGGCCACCAAGCTGCTGGCTGAGCACATCGCCAAGCGGCTGACGTCTGACTTAACCCGGCTTGTCCAAAGGCTGTACGAAGCCCGCGGTGCGGACCTGATCCCCATTCGGCCGCAAGGGGGAGCCTACTTCGTCCCAGAGATGCACGCCGACTTGGTGCGATCAACGAAGGTGCTGCTCGACGCCATCGGAGGGAAGTTGCATCCGTGGGCCGTGCGATTGGGCTGCGGCGATACGGCGGCGTCTGTCGCCGATGTGATGGCCGAGTATCTCACCGAACTCATCACGGATTTCCGCGTGTCCTGCGAGGACGTGGACGGCGGCAGCCGGAAGGACGTGCAGCTTCGCCGTCAGGAGCGGATCGGGGAGCTTCGCCAGAAGCTGGAACTGTACAAGAGCCTGCTCGGCGCCTTCGCCGAGAAGATCGGCGGCGAGATCGACAAGGCCGACGAGGACTTGCTCAAGAAGCTGGCCACCGGCCACAAGTGGGACACGATCACGCTGTAACAACCTGCCCCGGCCCCTGAATTGGCCAAGGAGACGAAGCCATGACGATATACTGTCAACGCTGCGGGCGAAATCTCGCGGCGGACGAACGGAAAAGCGCATTGGGCTATACGCTTTGCCCCGCGTGCATCCGGGACTTCAACGACGCCCCGGATATGCCGACGTGGGGTCATTACAGGCGGTGGGTAGAGGATGGTCGCCCGGGGGCGGGTGGTGACGATTCCCTCGCCCTCTGCGGAGGGCCAGGGCGTTCGGGGCGCACGTAGCGCCCCAGCCCTATCACATCCGGGATTGTCCCGGCGGCGCATCGGGTTTGGCCGTGACACCCGAGGAGACTCACTATGTTTCGGATCAATTTCGAGAGGTCGGTACGAATTGAGGGATGCCCGGACAGCGGCGTGGCGGCCATTGATTTCCGGCGGGCGCACGGACTGCCCGATCTGCCTGACAACGACCAAAAAGTCGAAATTAGGCTGACGAGCGAGCGGGTCGCTCGCCGCGCGGCAGAGTTGGGTATGTTAGACTACGCCGCGGACCTGGGCACCGACTGGGACGCCGCTCCACGTCAATTCAGCGTCCGTCCCTACGAGGAAATCCCCAAAACGCCCGTGCGCGGCGAATCCTGCTTTGACCGGATTCGTGTTGTCCTGCCGCCCGCGACCGTCGGCGCGTTGCTGGACCCTCCCCAGACTGCCGGAGCTGGCCGTGAGGACGCGGTAATCGCGGTATTGGAGGCCGCAGCGAGTAGACGGACGCTGTTGCTGGCGGAGTGGCACGCCGCCCGCGATGCCGAGATCGAGCGTCGGCATGTGGAAAAGATAGAGCAAGAGGCCACGGCACGGAAACTCGCCGAGGCCCATGAGGTGCAGGAACGGAAACTCGCTGAGGCCCGCGAACTGCTGGCCGGAGTACTGGCCAACGGCGAGACGGCGCAACACAGCCTGGCCGTGGTCTGCGACTTCCTGGCCGCAGTCCCTAACGACGCGCTGCGTGGGACGCTGCGTACTCTGACCGCCGACGCCGGGGCGGAGGCGATGCAACTGTTGCAGGAGCGGATTGAAAACGCCTCCCCGGTCACGATTTTCACCGAGGATGAGGAGACGGACGACGCGACAGGCGACGATAACGAGTAACGACGGCCCTGATTACCGTCCCCGTGTCGGAGCACGGGGCGGACCTCAAGGCCGAAGGTGCGTGTGGCGGCGGGCGTTCTTCACCCAGGACGAGCGGGAAAGACCATGACCCCAAGGAAAAAATACGAAAACTTTATCGCAAATCTGGCCGTGTCATGCGTCAGAATGGCGACGCAGCCCGGTCAATGCGCCGTACACCAGGATACGTTTGCTACGGAACTAGGTCTGCATCATACCTGTCACCGGGCCGCAGCGTATTTGGCTGGTTTGGCACGCAGGCGGCCGAGGCCGCAGTTCCCAGGAAACTAGAAGCAGTATCCGTGCATTTGAAAGGCCGGTGCAAATGCGACACCCTGAGAAGGTCAAGGCGTTCGAGGCCGTCCTGCGGAAGCGGAGTATGCCTTACGTCGTCGTCAATGAGCGCAAGAAGGCCATGTTTGGCGACGCCAAAATGGAGAACTTCGACTTCATCGTCTACGCGGAGTCTGGGCCGAATTGGCTGGTTGATCTGCGCAACCCGACGCCGGAGATTACGGATGGGCTGCGACAATGGGAGAAGGTGTTCGGCGACGGCTTCGTGGCTGTCTACGCTACATGGCACAAGCCATACGCTCCGATTGAGAGCAACGGTTCGTGGAGATTCGCCGATTTATTCGGCAATCCCGTCGGCGCTTGGACCAATTGCGCCGCGACACCGGAGGCCGGAGTCAAAGTGAAGGTCTCAAACATGACCGTTGAACCGAAAGAATCGCCGCTGGCCCAGGGAATTAAAGATGGCCTAGCGGCGTATGACCAGTGGCGGAACAATCCGCCGCCGGAAGTCGAAGGCCAACTGGGCTTGTTCGGACAGGAGATCGTGGCCGCGCCCGCGAAGGTGCGGCGGGAAACCAAGGGTCAAAAGATGCTGTGGGAGTAGACACATGGAGTTGAAGCTAGAGTCGAAAGTCTGCGAAGATCGGACCGTGCGAATCGCCAACATCATGGCGACGCCGCCAATAGGCGGCGACTACTGGCTGTTTCGGGTCAAAGTGTCGGACAAGCAGGCCGTCGTTGCCTTCCCGAAGTTCACCACCATCGGCATCGGCTTTGCCGTAGAGCACGACGACTGGAACTGTAACCTGCCATGGTCGTGCGAGACCGAGAAGATCATGCGGCACATCGAGTGCAACAAGGAAGACGCCGATCGCGCAGATTGCTTGCACGCCATCGAGATGCTGCAAGCGGCTTGCCGTGAGTACGTCGAGCGCAACATTCAGGCCAGGCAGTAGGAGCCTGAACGTGGCGCAGGGGATCGTCACGGCCCTGTGTCTTGTCATCGCCGGGGCGATCGTGGTCGCGGAGATCGTTTGGAGGTTTGTGCTTTAGGTCGGTCGAACCGGCAGGAGGAAGGAAGATGGCCAGATTGAAAAGTGTCCACGTTCCCAGAGGCTACGATGGTCTACATATTGAGCTTCCAGGGACCATCGTCAATATCCGAACCGATCTCCGCCACAACAATGATTCCATGACCTACGTTGACGTTAGCGCTGACGGAGATCGCTACGGAGGCTACCCTGAGTGGTGGTGCATTGATGGGCCAGACCCGAAAGGCCGGGGCACCCGGATCGTACAAAGGTCAAAAACTAAGCTGAACAAGGAGACCGGAGCATGAACGGACGGATCATCGAGGAGAGGATGGCGGAGCATTGCGGAGAACCGGACAATCTTCCCGTCGCCCCGGTCGCCAGCAAGCGACGAAGGCCGGGCGAGATCGTGCGGCGAAAGCCCGGAAGCTGCTTCGTCATGGCAGGCGAGCCGAGTCTGGTCCGGCTGTCGGACGAATCGGACGGACGCCTGCACTACGTCGATTCGTGCATGGTCTGCGACGACCCCAAATGCCAAGAGTGGGGCAACGTCCAGATCGTCGATGGCCCATACAAGGGCCAGTGGATGTGTCACCTGAGCGAGTGTCAGATGGAGGATGACAAGACAAAGGTGCGGATGAGTCTTGTGGGCCTTGACGGCAACGCTTTCAGCTTATTGGGAGCGTTCGCCTCCGCCGCGAGGCGGCAGGGTTGGACCAGAGAGGAGATTGCGGAAGTACGCGCGGACGCGATGGCCGGGGATTACGACCACCTGCTGTGCGTACTCATGGACCATTGCGAGGAGGATGCCGATGAACTGGCTGGGCAATGACATTCAAGCGGCGGGCCAGGTCTTTCGCCACGGCGACAATGGAAGCCAAGAGTTCTATGAGCTGGCCGCCGCTGAAGGACGAATCGGAGTCTTTCGCAATCACCCGGAGAAGTTCTGGGCCGCGTATTGCGACTTCGCTGGGGGCGGATTCTTCGTGCTGAACACGGCTACTCGGCGTCACGACGGGTTGGATGAGGGGCCGCTGTATAAGACAAAAAACGAGCCATCGGCGCTATGCTTGGCCCTGATCGAATGGAAGGCCACGCTGAAATGGCGGAATGGATCACTGGAGGACGCAGATGAACTGCTGGGCAATTGACATCGAAGCGGTCTTTCGCCACGGCGACAATGGGCAGCAGGAATACTACGAACACAAATGCGACGACTTCGTGATGGGGATATTTCGCAACCACGTCGAGCAATTCTGGTGTGCCTACGCCGCACGCGGCAACAAGGTGCGAACGTTGAATCACGCCACGCGCGAATTCGACGGCAAGCTCCGGCATATCGGGCCGTTGTACCGAACAAGGAACACGCCGCGGGCATTGTGCGCGGCATTGATTCGCTTATGGAAGAAGGGAGGACTGGATGTTGTCGGCTGACATCATCGAGCTTTCCATCGCCCAGATCGGCGTGCGACCCGGACTGCAAAAGCGGTCAAAGCCATGGGCCGAGCAGACGGTTGAAGGTATCGTCCGCGAAGGTTTCGATGGCTCGAAGTGGGATCCATTGCCGGTCCTGGTCGCCGCAGACGACTTCTATGAGATCGGCGGCGACGGGCACTCACGCTTAGAGGCTCTTCGCCGCTTGAGCGCGGACGGGCGACTTCCGGCGGGCTTCACCGTGTCTTGCCGGATTGTGGACGAGCAACAGGCAGAGCGATTGGCCCGAAGCGCCAACAACTGCCGCGCCGGCTTCAGCGCCATGGAGGAGGCCCGGATATTCGCGGAGCGGATCAAGGCGGGCGACGCCATCGAGCGGATCGCCGCGGAGAATCACCGGACAACCAACTACGTCACCCGCCACCTGGAGCTTTGCTTCCTGTCGCCACAGATTCAAGAGCTGGTCGGCAAGATGGCGTATGGCTTGAGCGTGGAGCAAGGCTGCATCTTCGGCGGCTATTGTCGGGAGTACGAACTGGACGCCGCGGCCCAGCAGCAGATTTGGCTGTCGCTGCTGAAGGATGGGGACTTCACCGGACGGACGTTGACCATCGCCCTGGAAGCGATTGCGCCAAAGGCCAAGGAGTCGAGTTCGCAGGGACTTCTATTCGAGCTTCCGGCGAATCTCAGGGCCGTGATTTCAGACCTGAACAACGAGGTCAAGGTTCTGGAAAAGGCGGCGCGGGTCTTGCGCCAAGCGCTGGCTTTGCTGGACCCAAAGGCGGGCGGCTGGCAACCTGAGACGCAGGCGTTGGCGTGGAGTATCCGGCAGCTTGTGCCGAAAGAGCTTGCGGCGTTGGACGCGAGGCTGCTGCGGAGGGCCGAAGAACTGGGCTTGAGCGAAGCGGTGCAACGGATCAAGGCGCGCAACGGAAACAACGGCTTGGGTCAGGGGACGGGACGTGTAGACTCGGCCGTTGCGACGACCGAGGCCGCCCCTGCCCAGGCCGACATCGACCCCGTGGACCTGGCCATCCGGGACTTGGGCGACCAGATCGTCTATCGCCGGGACGGAAAGCACCTGATCTTGTTCACCACGCCGCGAAGGGTCTGTCGAGTCGTTCAACGGACGGACCGGCCCTGGGTGCGGCGGAAGTGGCTGGACGGGTTCGTCGCTACGTGCAAAGAAGTCTACCCGGAGTTCACGCCGGCCCTGGTCTTCGTCAAACCGGACGGACGGAGCTATTGCGTGGACGTGGCGGTCTATGAGAAACTGGCCAAGGTGATAAGTCAACGATGGCAGACAATTGGCACAAACTGGCGATCGCTGGGAGGCTAAAGGTGACGCCAATGCCGTCCGTTACATATCTCCGAGACATGAGAGTGGCTAACCTTGAATCTCGCCGCGATTTTGAAAACAGTCCAGCCAAGCAACCGACATGCACGGATCGTGCGGACTTGGTTTTCGGAAAGGCTTACCATTCCATTCCGCAGTCCAGCATTATGGGTTCCGTGTTTGGCCGTGTCACACAAGTTACCTTTGTGCGTGTCCAGACGAAGATTGTCGAGGTGGTTGTTATCCCTCGTTCCGTCATTGTGGCAAACTTCCAATCCACATGGGATCGGGCCGACAAAAGCCGTATAAACTACCCGGTGAATATCGCAGGATTTATGAACACCATCTTTGGACAGCACGACGCGAGGATATGGGACATTGCATGGGCGAAGAATGCGGGCTTTGACTTTGCGGCCCAGTCGGTCGAATCTCATAAGGCTTCTCACGCGGCCGATGTTCGAGACTTCGTACCTTCCTTCCCATCAATCAGTCTCCATATTTCTCCTGGGATATGCTGCGCTGTGGAATCTGGATTAGCCATGCTCTCTCCTTGTTAGAGACCTTTGCATCTTATCAGCACTCTTGGAGACAGTCAATGAAGAAAAAGGAGCGAATATGAAAGGCCCATTTGTTGAGACGACCCCCGTGCCCTGGAAAGTAGCGGACGGCCCAGATAGGGGGATCATACTGACGGCCGATGACGCGGAAGTCGAAGTTTGCAGGGTCACGGCGGACAA
>Ga0209518_1004021_pt1 | contig 12134 bp, 18 predicted proteins | sample RifGroB1_FD_183993 | JGI IMG/M metagenome (GOLD analysis project Ga0209518, IMG submission 183993) | Groundwater microbial communities from Rifle, Colorado, USA - Groundwater B1 (SPAdes) (version 2) | ecosystem: Environmental > Aquatic > Deep subsurface > Groundwater | place: Rifle, Colorado... | reverse complement strand
ATAGCCTGGAGTTTACTTATCTCTACTGTAGCCGGCTTCAGTAAACCAAGCTCATCAAACTTATTAAGGACTGTTATGTAGTGGTCTGCCGTAGAAACACTCAAATCAACTTCCGGCTGGCCTAAGTAGGCGGCCCAACTGTCCCACCCTAATAATTCCCAATCTTTGTTGATCCTTACCTCTTTAAGTTCTTTAACCAATACCCAAAATCTGACGTTTATATCCTTCCTCATGGAAACTATCTTTGAATAGCGGGTATGGGCTTCGTCTGTGAGTTCTTTGAGGGGTTTGACTTCTATTTTGTTGTCCATGTCCTTCATACTACTACATTATAATATACTTGTCAAGGACTTTGTGGAGGTTTCTTTTCCAAAGCTAATTTCAATACTTTTGCCTGAAGTTCAATAGAAAAGCGTTTCTTCGGTTTCTTTAACCACCGCTCTCTTAATTTTTTAAGTTTTTCTTCAATTTCTGTATTCATACTTCATCGTACTGTATTGACTCCATAACTTGATATAGTTTGAGTCTGTCTTATAAGTTATAGCGTCCCTAAGACAATTAAAGTCTTAAAAATATTCGGGTGGTGCGTTGAAAATCTCCTGTTTCTTAGGTCTAGGTCTGGCTTTATCCTTAACAGGCTTTGTCCTCCCTTACTGATGACTCTCACATCAGGAGTCCAGCACGGTCTTGTACATCTAGAAACGCTTCCGATCCTTTACAGGTCGGGCTTCCCCTAGCCACACGAACAACTATGGAAGTATATCCAATATTAGACGACTTATGGACAGGGACTACATAGCATGAGCTTTATAATATTCATACCGCTCACGTTCTTCGGATGTCATTGAAACTAATACTTTTTGTTCTTCCTGTTTCTTAAAGGCTTCGTCTGGTATTGGGCCTCTCCAAATATGCCAGGGTATTCCATACATTGAGGGTTGTTCTTCGGGTTTTGCCGACTTATACCATTGTTTAGCGGTTGTGTGGAAATCTACTTCAGGAGCTAAAACTGATATATATAAGGTTATATTATATTTTTCTATGTATTTAAGGAGAGCATCTGAAATTCCGACTGTTGGTCTAGTACCTCGTTGAAGTTGGGAATTGCGGATAGTAAAGTGTCCCCGGTTACCTGCAAATAAAACCTCTTGTCCTCTAAATTTTCTCTTATATGTATAGGCCATAAAAAAAGCTGTATCCCCAACTCAAGCTCAAGTGTTCGCTCGAAAACTTGAGCGGAGAATACAGCCTACGAACACTTGACTGAATTTTGATTATATTAAATACCTTTTTATGAGTTTTGTCAAGTCTTATTAAAATAGCTTCAAGATGTCCCTTGACATCCTATTTTATTATGGTAATATGAATACCATGATACAGAATCCCTTAGTAACCTGCAACAGATGTAATAGGAGATGGTGGAAAAGAATACCCGGAAGGCCGAAATTCTGTGCTTATTGCCATTCACCTTACTACGATAAACCAAGAATACTTAATTTAAAAAAGAAAGCATGAAATCACCAGCCTTTGAAGAAGCCTTACAACTTATAAAAGACGACCTGAAATTAAGAAGGGATATCGATGCTTTACTTAATTGGGGCATCAAAGAAGGTCTTATAGGTGATGAAGTCTTGGATTGGCCCTACCATAAGAAATTAGATTTCTACCGGAGATGTCCATAAAACACAAACATATCAGGGATGATGAAAAAAGAGTTTATTTTATTTGTAAGAAATGCAATTCACCAGCATTTAGTATAGCCTACTGTCGAATCTGTAAAAAATTATATTGTACTAACTGTAAAAAATGAATATAACTAAAGTCTTAGCCTTAGAGGAAGAAATTATAGATACGATTGCCAAATCAAGAGGATTAGAACCGGAACTGAAACTTTTACTTATAAAATATTTACAAATGTTAAGTGATGAAATTCACAAAGGAGATTTATGAACGAGAATGACATAGAGAAAGTCTTAGAGGATTTTGAAGGAGAAGTCTGGTTATCAACAGACGGCAAACATACAGTCCGGGTATTGGCTAAGAATAGCGAAAGCAGGGCAATCGCTTTAAATTGGGCCAAAGAAGTTTATGAGAAAATAGTCGAAAGATACGGTACTAAACAGGCACAAGCGGTAAAAGAGTACGCAAAACCAATTTCCAGCCCTTCTATGGGTACTACAGCACCCCAGGAATTAGGTAATTGCAAGGACTGTGGCGCACCTAATAAACTAAGCATGAAAGGCAAAGTTTACTGTAGTGCTAAATGTTGGATAGCAGGAGGATTTTAAAATGGCTCTAAAAGATTATTCAAACACTATCGGCTGGTTTATGGGTAGCGATGATAAAAGCAAGACTTCTTATAAGGATAATTGGGAGAAGTTAGCTAGAGAGAATGTAGAACATTGGGAGCCGATTGATGAATTAAAGGACGGTGATAAAAATGACTAAACAAATTGAAATTCTTAAAACATACTGGAAGAAAACTCTTTATATAGCAACTATCCTGTTCTGGACTTGGATTGTAATTTCTCAAATACTTTTGGCACTTTTGCTTAAAGGGTATAAAATACAAAGTCCGATTACTTATCCTTTGATGTCAGCAATAGTTGAGACTGGAAGATAATCCCATATCTTACAATATCTTCCAAGTATTCCGCTCTTTTCTTATAAACATCAGCTTTGAGAGGATCGTGGACGTAGAGATCAACCATCTGTCTGGCTATGTTTAAATCAAGTCTCCATTCTTCTAAAACGATCTCGCCTGTCTGGTATAAACTACTTGTCTCCGGGTTCGCCATGTCCGTTACTTCCCCCGGTGGTTTCTATTTTCGGTTCTTCATAGAGTATGTCTTGAGGTGAGGCTTCTCCTGCATGACCTCCACTGTCACCAGAACCCCCGGAAGGAGGATCAGGTTCAAAAGGCATGGGAAATAACTCTTTCATTAAAAAGGCACTAAACCTTTATGATCTGTTAAACCTTTATCAGCTTCATGCAACCACTTATCGAGTCCTCTAAACAAAGCCACTAATCCAGCAGTTAAAATTACTTTCCATTCAACCGTACCGCTTTCAAATTGAACAATGAGTATAGGTACAACTGCAATTAAAGCTGTCCTTAAAAGTTCTTTAACGCCTTCCTTAATAGCAACAACATCTGCTTTTCTCATTTATGAATCACCTCCCTGATATATAATCCCAATAGAAAGTGTCTGTAATTAAACTTCTGATCTTCCTTCAAATCCTCATAAGCATTGTGGAGTTTGTTGTAGATTCCCTCAAGCCCCTTATATTTCTCCTCAAGACCGTGTAGTACCTTCAAATCGGCCTGATGCTGTCTCATTGACTCCTGGTATATCTCCTCTTTCTCATCGAATAGTCTATTGCACTCTCTGACGGCTGTTTCCAATTCATCAATCTTTTTGTCTTTTTGCCTTAATTCGTCTTGAATGTTGATAAACTTCTGGATTTCCCCTGCTATCAAAGCAGTATCAGCGGTAATCCCTAACATATTGGCATACTCTTTGATGACGTTATCCAGAAACTCCTGCTGTTTCTTTACCCCGTCTAGGTCATTTTTGACTTCCTGAAGTTCACTGTAAGTTTCATTCTTTTTGGTAATCTCCTGTTCAAGCTGGACTCTACATTCTTCAAGTGAAGTGTTGGGTATTTGCCCTTTGAAACGTAACCATCCTAATACGGGAGGTTTTAAATAATTGTGGTTTTGGACATGGGTATTTGAACCTGTGGGGTAATTCTGATCCAGTGATCTAAAAGTGTCTGCGTTTCCTTCGATGAAGATTGATATATGGCCTACTTTAGTCCCGCCGAATATAATGAGGTCGCCTTCTTTGGGAATTCCGGTTGGCGTGTTGAGAAAGTAATCATATTTATCTCCTGCTTTGGAAGGGAAATCTATAGCATTTGTCCACTCTATAATAGGTTGACCCAATACATCACGGATATAAGCGTTAGCAAGGTCAACACACTGGTTGATTGCTCCGGGTGATCCGGCTACTTCGACAAATTCTCCATTAAATTTTTCTAAAAATTCTGAGAGCGTCATTTTCCTGTTTTTGGTATATGTTTTTTAGCCACGTCAGGTTGCCTGATAGGAGGGACAGACTGGGGTCTTTCAATGGGTCTGGGCGGGGCTATAGGGCCTTGAGGAACTTTGTAAGGTGCAGGGTTAGACCAAATCTCCCCGTCAGGATTAAAAGGGTCAAGGGGCGGGAAAAAAGTCGGGTCTGGGAATAGAGCTTCTTTCATTCTATTACCTCAAAAAAATCAGTATAAGAGTCCACCGTATAAGTTCTAAATGCGTTCATTACATAAGTTGCTTTGATGCGCATATGATATTTTCCCGTAGGGATTTCTTCAGGGATTTTGACGGCTATATCTACCTTTCCACAACCTCTAGGGGCATTAACCGTAATAAATTCAGGCAGAACCCAAACTAAATCATTAACTAAAGTCCTAGCCACCCTACCTGATAAATCCGTATGTCTACAATAATTGGCCGTATAGATTAAGTTGTTTCCTCTTTTAACTGTTTTGGTCTTTACAGGAAAAGGCGGGAAAAGTTCAAGTGGTTTAAGAGGATAAAACATGAGGTATAAAACAAATCCAAAACTTAAAAAAGCCAATCCCAATATTATCTTGGAAAGAGTGTAATTTCTTCTTATGTTATTATTTTTTACCATCACCAAGCACTTCATAAAATCTTACTAACGATTATTCCGAGGATAACCGCCCCGATATTAACCGCAGTAAGCACATTTACTCTGGTTGTCAGAGTAATAATATCTTCCCTTAAATGCGGCAAGTCATTGGTCATCAGTTTTTCCAGGTTGCCATCGATCTTTTCGCATTGTTTTTCAAGCTGTATGACACGGTATGATAAGTTGTTAGATTTCATAATTTATGAGGGTTGTCACAATCGGTATTAGATTATTTGTCCACCAGTTAATGTTGTTCTTTTTCATAAGATTTTTATATAGATAAGGGTTGATTTTGTCTAATCAACTTACTCTTGTTTTGCCTTCTTTTGTCTCATTATTTGAGCAATCTGTTGCGCCATCACGTTATCTACTACTCCAACTTTAACTAATAATTTAAGATGTTTAATTTGATTAGCCTCTTTGGTGAAGTCATCTAGTCTATCTACAACTTTCTGAATTTTTGCTTCTCCCTGAAAGCTGTATAATTCCCGATCGCTTTTAGTAAATCCTTTTTTCTCCATATCAAAAATTACTTTCAATTTCTGTCTTACTTCTGGAGTATGGAATCCTGCCTTTTTTAATTTTTCAGAAGTTACTTTTTCTGTACCTTCTCTTTCAGCTTTTCTCATTTCAGATAACACAAGCTCGGCTTTCATCTTTGCATCAGTATATTCAGGAAAGGGTGTTCCTTCCTTGTATGCCTCTTCTAATGCGGTTTGTTTTTTATTCAATTCTCTGCTTTGGTAGATAGTGTCAAGGTAAGATTCCCCATAGAGCTTTACTTTTTCCAGTTGATTTTCAGATAGTGGTGATTCACCTAATGTTTTTTTATTCAAATCGTAAAGTTCTTTTCCTTGAAGATTCGTTATTCCTGCAATATTCTTTTGGGTTTTGGAATAAGCCCCGCCTGAATATCTGAAAGGAAACTCCAATCCCTGTAAAATTGCTTGTTCAGGTCCTTGTTTACCTGTTGCGTAGTCTATCCCTTCCCTTAGAAATGAGGGAAAACCAACAATGTTTCCAATTTCACTTGCTACTCCTCCAACTTGTTGAGCTGCTGGCATTTCGTTACCGTATTTATCTTTTCCATAAATAGGCTGTCCCTTCCAGTTCACATTGAAAAGAAGTGAAATTGCCGGTTGGATTAGAGTTGACATCCTGTTTCTTATAGCCCGTGGCCCTATAGTTGGGTCTCCCTGGAGAAGTCCTAAAACAATATCAACGGGTATTCTTGTGAAATCTACAGCCGTTCCATAAGGACGGTAGTATCTTTTTTGTCCGTCAGGGGTATAACCAACTTCTAGTTCAAAAGTATGACCGGAATCATTCTCCCAAATATTGTGTCCAGAAGTCATTTTATTCACTAGATTAAGTCCTACATAGCTTCCGATAAAATAAGTCAAAGCCCGTCTGTATGCTTTACCTGTGGGATTTAGGGGACTTAAAACAGACTTAATCATATTCCCGCCAAGTTTAAGGTTGCTTTCCAACCAATCAGGTGTTAGAGCGATTGACCTGAATACATTTTGCATATCCCTGCTTCTACCCATTTCTTCCCAATTTATCCCTCCATAAACTGTGTTGATGAATTTAGATGCTTCTTTTTTCGCCTTTGTTTCAGGCATTTTTTTAGCGTAATCCTTCCATAACCTTTCCCAACCTTGAAGTTTATTGGCAACGATTACCTTATCGAAGAGTGGTTTTTCAAACCATTCATTCCATGTAGAGCCAAATTTAGATAGGAACCTTTCTGACTCAAGTACGCTTGGCCTTTCACTTGTTCCTATCGTTAGTCCGCTTTTAATAGCATCGGGAGCCTTAAATAGATTCTTCTCAATATACTTTCCCGCTGCTCCAGGGTGGATCATATAGTAAGCGGTTTTTAATGCCCCGACTGGACCTCTGTCTAAAAATGAACGGGCTAAAATATTAAAGCCGTGAAAGTTTATAGCAGTTCTTGGGATACCAAAAGACAAAAGTCTGTTTTTAGCAGCGGAAACAAAGTTAGCAACTCTTGCTAAATTTCTTTGAAGCGTATTTCCTAATTCGGGAGTTGCAAGATAATTATTAATCATGTCTGCCAACCGTGGAGGGGCAGAGTACGTACCTGAATACTTGACTTCGCCTGGAATATTGACAGAAATTTTAGGAAAACTTGAAGGGTCTAGTATTTTCCATCCTTCCATTGATTGACCAGAAGGCTGTATCAATCCATCCTTAGCAAGCGTGTTGAAAAAATTAACATCAGCTATTGTTTTATTTGCAGTTCTTTCATACCAACCTATCAGTTCTCCAATCGTATTAAATTTAGGAGTTAAACCAGCTGCTTTTCCTTCTTTATAATTTTCAAAAATAGACTGTAGTGAAAATGAGGGTCGGCGGCTTAATCTCCTACCGAGTTTTTGTTCTACTTCCTCCCGTGTATTTTTCCAAAGTTGAGGTAAGTAGTTTTTCTTATAATTAACATCTATACCTGTATCTTTTACTTGTTCGTATTTTGTATCAAAATATTTTTGAACATCAGCTAATCTTCCGGTTTTATCACCAGCCTGAAATTCAATTATTCCTTCAAAACCTTTTTTGTCTAAATCGGCAAACTCTTTTCTTTTAAGTATCCCCTCTACTTTAGTTGCCCTTCTCTGATTAACCCAATTTGAAAGTTTTATTTTTATATCATCCGTAACATCACCTAAATATCCACCGCCTGATAAATCAGCTTTTTGTTTTGTTGCTATATCAACAGGAATTTCTACAGTTTTTGGATTTTGTTTTAAGTATTCTGGTGTTTCCCAGGGTAAAGGTTCGGGTTTAAAAACCTCTGCTGGACTCGCTGGTAGAGCTTCAGTCTTAGGCAGTTGCGGTACTTCAACCTGTGGAAGCCCTGCTGCCCTTCTTACCTGGTTCATATATTGGGCTTCATCCATACCTATATTCTTAGCCACATCTGTTGAAGAAGGAAGTTTTCCTATAGCGGGAATATCGTCAGCCCCTCCTAAGAGTTTCGCTACTTGAACGTGCCTGTCAAAGTCTTTCTGGTGGACACCTAGAGTGGGTGCTTGTGGTACAGTTCCAGCCGTTTTAGACGGTATGTTAGCTTCGGGTAATTGGGTAGATTTAGCACCCATACCCCTTCTTATATCCTGTGTCGAAAGACCGACATTAGGAGGAGCGTTCACTAATACTCCATGCTTTGAAGCTGAAAGAAAATTCGCCAGTTTAATAGCGTCTCTTTCAAAAGAACTGACAGCTTTAGTAATGTCTTTTCCCTGTAAATTTTCTATGGCTATATCAACTTGTTTTGGCGTATATTCCTTAGTAATGTCTCCTTCTAAAGCACTTACACGGCTTTTAAATAAGTCCAAAGCATTTTCATATTGGCTTTTTGAAACTCTAAGTTTAGAACCTCTAGTTAATCTGCTAGTTGCTGCTACCATTAAAGGAAGTTCAGCTAAATTAAGAGCTGTTTCCTGAAGAGGACTTTTTCCGATTGCCGAACCCAATCCTACAGATTCTTCTCCTGTCATTGATCTTATTCCTGCCTTTACATTTTCTAAAGACATAGGTTTACCAGTTCGTTTCGCTTCTGCTTTAGAGCCTTTAAAATATTCATATAGAGGTAAACCCACATCTCCTATAGGATCAGGATATAAAGTTGCTACCCCCCCTAATGCACCCAAAGCTGACATTCCCCGTTCCTTACTTAGAAGAGGCTTTTTAAGAGTAAATGTACCCTTTAAATTACTAGGTAAGTTCGTGATAGGTTCAACATAGTGAGTTCTTAAAAACGTACCCATTGGTTTCTGAATACTTTTAGGAACAAAAGAAGATACAGCTCCCCGTTCTAAGGCTTTGGCAAAATTCAGTTCTTGTGGTTTAATTCGTGAAACTCTTTGAATACCACCAGATATACCACCAGGAATTAAACGGTTTGCAGTTTGAAAAACATCTATACCAGAAGGTTTAAAAACGTAGGGAGCTACTTTCTTAACTGAAGATACAAAGCCCCCGGCTACATTTTGAAGTTTTCGCTTTATTGCTTCGATTAAGTTCATACATAGTTGTTATCCGTTAAATTTAACCCCATTCACTTTCCCATGTGCTACCACTTGTTGCTGCCCCTCCGCCTGTAGTTTTCCTGGCTGTTCCCTGAGTTTGGGCCATATAAGGTAGGAGTTGTAAGACTCTGTTGAATTTCTTGTCCTCTTCACCCTGTTGCATCTGGTAGGCGTTCATCTGTGCGCCATAAGTTGCTTGCTTGGCACTCATTCTCTGATCCAGCATCTTCAAGACTTGTTCATAAGCCACTCCGTATTTCTCTGCTCCCCTTAGAAGTGAGGATAGTTGCGCCCTTAAAGGTTCCAATCTCTTATTGACCATGTTTCGCCTTTGGCCTTCAGTCATCAAAACACCCGAATCTACAATCTCCTGAACATCTTTATCAACGCTGTCTATAGAGTCGAATACTTTATTTATTTCATCATTGACTTTTCTTATTGTTGCTTCCATTTCGGGGATTCCCATTTCATCTCTCATAGAAGCGATGTCTGCATCCCAATTAGGAACTTCTATTTGAGAAGTAGGACTCATGGCATCCTGAATTGCAGAAGTTAAGAAGTTGCTGATAGCGTCATTCATTATCGGGTCGTTGCTATATTGGACTGGTCCATAGCCACCACCGCCTGTTTGGGTTGTAGAAGGATAAGTGCCTCCCGGCCCACCAGTCTTAACAGGATAAGGAGGTAAGGCTTTTCCGGTAGTGGGATAAGTTGTTCCAGGTTTACTTCCGGTTAAAGGTGTAGCTCCTCCAGCTATTTTTTCAGATAGTCCTCCAAACATTTCTGGTAAACCTAAAGCTGTTCCTATATTTTCCACAGTCTTACCGATTCCATATCTGGATAGACCTAAAAAGTTCTTGTTTTCTTCTTTTTGGAAAGGATTGTAGTTTCCTTGAGAACCGCCTGTTTCAGCAGCTACCGCAGCTTCAGGAGGTCTAATTACCCTGCCGATTGCTCCCATCGCTACTTTCCCCATATTCGCAAGAGTGGGTTTGACTGCCTGTTGAAGTTGACTCATAAAATCAGTCCCACCTGTCGAAGTTCCCCAACTACCACTTGCACCTGTCCCTCCTGTTGCTCCTCCTCCAAAAGACATGGCTCTTTGGACTGCGTCAGGTGATACTGAAGTCCCAGAAGTTCCAGATTGGGTTAAACCGGAAATTACATTACCTAATGTGCCTTTATTAAAAGCATCAGATAATTGATTAGCACTAAGACCTGAAGTGTCATAGCCTTGTGATTTTAAATAGTTGAGATATTCACTTGCTTTAGCAGTATTTGATAATTCAGGCTCTTCTGCTGAACCAAAACCTCCTGGTCTGCTTATTTGAGGATTAGCAGGGGGGCCACCTGACTCTCCCTGATAACCTACTGGTCTTGGTCCTTCACCTGGATGGAATTGTGACCATTGAGATTCATAATCTGCTGTTGATCCTCCCGCACCGCTATATGCTGGAGCAGTTGGTCCAACCGTAACTTGTTTTCCACCTGTAACACTTTGTCCAAATACAGTAGGGATGTTGGAATATTTGGGCATTTGAGTTGTTACATAGCCAGCACCAGTTGCAGACGGACCGATTTTAACACCAATCATCTCGGTTTTCGGTTTACCAATAGTAGGGACTTGAGTTTGAGGTTGATTAATTCCCAAAGCTCTCTTAATTGAGTCAAGTATAGCCATACGAGAGCATACTAAAACAATATAAATATCCTTGTAAAATCAACTCACAAAAGGTTAAGGCTAGAGGGGTTTAATCGTAGGTTGAGGTGAAGGAGTAATTAAAGTCTCTTTATAAAATCTGCTCGTTTTAGGAAGTTTTGTTGCCACTTCCTGCATCCTGCCGAAAATAACTGTCATATCACTAATTGTAGCATCACTTTCAACTTGTTTACCTTCGTTGTATAAAGATATTCTTTTATCAAATCCCTCTATTAAATCAATACAATAACCACCAATAGTTTCATAATTTTCCACAAGAGCATTTAGCTTTTCTTCTTTATTTTGGGATTCTTTTTTGAATTTCTGGTAATCGTTGGAGTAAGGGTAAATAAAATATCCAACAAGAACAAATGCTATTAAAACAATTCCTAAGCCAACAATAGCCCAGAGCTTCCTTTTCATGGAACTATTGTAACATGGAGAGTCAACTTTCCTTAAATTCCCCGTATATCTTCTCCAACTTAGGAGCCATTTTCTTTAAAGTCTCCACATCTTCTACTTCGACATAACCAGTCTCGCAGAATTTGTCGAAGATTTCCCTTTGCTTTTCGTTAAACTTTGCCTCTTTAACCTTTTTATCATCCGGTGCCGGCATATAACCTCCTTTCTACATTCCCATCGCAAATATGTTTAATGAATGAAGAGTACAATCATCTGCATCAGTCGTATTTCCCACATAAAGCTCAAGGTAATCATTTTGAGCCAGAGTCATCGCAACGTGCATAGCCGTACTTCGTGGCTGGCTGGCATTTATAGCCTGAAGCAATACTTTAGAAGATGCGCTTACAGTTCCGTTTTGTGCTACCCCAAAGACAAACGTATCATTGGCTCCTGCTGGTGCTACAGAGATAGTACAGGCTATGTGAAAAACTCTACTGATTGCTTCCGTATATCTTAACCTTCCATCATCTGCCCCTCCATTATCAAAACAACTGCAAGGGTCATAAAGCGTGGTAGCAGCCACCGCCTTAACCATGTTTGTAGTTCCGTCAGATTGGGACGCAATAACTACTGCTGTGCCTGACATATTAAAGTAAGAAATTTCCCCCATAGGGACAAGTAACCTGTCATAATCTGCTGTGCCTCCTGTAACTGTCGGAGTACCAATGGTAGGTGTTACCAATGTAAGATTAGTAGCTGTTCCACCTGTGGCAGCCATAGTTCCAATTGTAGGTGTAACGGCTGTGAGATTAGTAGCCGTACCGCCTGTAGCGTTCATCGTTCCTATTGTGGGAGTTACAAGTCTTAAATTAGTAGCCGTACCTCCTGTTACAGTTGGAGTCCCTATTACTGGAGAAATCAAAGTACCGGAGTTTATGGTAAAAGCGGAATAAGTCTGGCCTGAAATATCATCCCCTCCCCCTGAAGAGTGGGAAGAGGCGTGGAGTTGGGCGTGGTGCTGGTCTGATGTGACCCCTGATAAAGAAGAATGGGGTAATACACCTATTATGTCAGTATTTATATTTATTGATGGCTGGTCTAAGTCGTTGTGAAAATGAATTGAGGGTTCAGGCTCGTCCTTAATCTCAGGAGAATGGACGACTTTAACTTTCTTCCCTCCAATCGTTGTATATTGGTCGTCAGGGGTTGTTGATGGTATTTTTATATCGCTTTCAGTGTCCATATTTAGACGAATTCCAA
>Ga0209518_1004013_pt1 | contig 12159 bp, 26 predicted proteins | sample RifGroB1_FD_183993 | JGI IMG/M metagenome (GOLD analysis project Ga0209518, IMG submission 183993) | Groundwater microbial communities from Rifle, Colorado, USA - Groundwater B1 (SPAdes) (version 2) | ecosystem: Environmental > Aquatic > Deep subsurface > Groundwater | place: Rifle, Colorado... | reverse complement strand
AGAAGGCTCTTACTCGTGCTCTCTGTCAGCATGACTTCGCTATAGGTGGACAGAGACCTAGCAGTAAGTGTCTCAAGTGCGGTTCACATAGAACCGCTACACTTGTGCTTCCAAAAGAATTGCGGAACTTGATCTGGAAATCCTACTGGGAAGCTACTGTTTTCAAACCTCTGCTTTTACAAATGAAAATAGAAAATAAGAAGGAAGATGTTCTTGAGGGTGAGCTTCTATCAGTAGATATCGAGACACCCACTGAGTTACCATTGGAGTATAGCCCAGGACTTGGAGACTACTGATGAAAGCTACAGAATTTCCTCCGGAAATTCGGAAATGCGAGAGCATTTCCTTCTTTCTGATTCCACTCAAACAGAAGCACAATAATCCTAACCGTAAGTGGCGCATGCAGCCCAAGGGTCAGACTGAACCAGGGGGCGGAACGTGGGTATTTAATGCTGGGCGTTTCCACTCACGTACAGCCAGCCAAGGAGGAAACAAGGTGAAAACTCCCTCCCAAGGCTACGGTAACAGACGGAGGGCATATGGTCCCTTCTAACTATTAGGTAGCTGATGATTCTTGATTTTCGATCCAAGGGCCATGCAAGAAAACATCTTGCTAGCTGCCGTGAAACTGGGGCTTACTTCAAGAAGGCCATAGGTATCCATGGTCCCCTTGTAGGGTATGTAGAATCCCTGAGGATTCTGTTAGATGAAGTCGGTCAAGCAAATGTATTCATTAAGGATCACTGATGAGGAATCAAACCTCCCAGTATCCTGCTGATTTCAATCCACCTAATAGGGGAAAATGTCAGCTTTGTGGGGTTGAAACTAGGGCATGGGCAATTACTTGGTTGGTATTATGTCCTATGCATTGGCAGAAGCTATTATGACCAATGATGATGTAATCTCTCTTCGCAACATTCTCTATCGGGCTGGCCTCATTGGGGTTCTAGAGTTCATCAAAGTGAATCAGGTGGAAGATCTTAATCGTTCTGCAGCCCAGCAGATTGACCGGGCCATTGATGATCTAGAAAGGATAGCGGAACGTATCCGTGGGACAAACTGAGGATAGTTAATGCAACTAGAAAGAGGACAACGCAAGGTAACTCTCAGGACAGACGGACTAGAAGTAGTCGGAATCAAGTGGCGAGTCGAGTTCCACCAGGAAGATCACGTTAGCTTCCAGCAAGCCTGTAAGAAGGACCCATGTGTCTATTGCCTTGGCCCATCCCAAACCTGGGAGCACGTTACCCCAAGCAGCCTAGGTGGTGGAGATGGATGGGACAATATCGCCCGTGCCTGCCAGCAGTGTAATGAAAGACGTGGTATCCTTCCATTCTTAACCTTTATAATGGAAGAGCATAAAAATAACCAGCACTGATACTGCCCATACAAAAGGAAAATCATATGAAGATCACTGTTAAGCCAGCTCCAGTTGTTCCTCCCCCTACCAGCTGTGTAATAGAGCTTTCTCCACAAGAAGCCATCTATATTGGCCAGTATGGAATAGGCTTTATTTCTTCTACAGTAAGAGATTTAGCAGAAAAACTTCGGGTGATTATCACTGAGCATACTGGAAATAGGTTCATTGAATGAAGATGTTTCTTCGTATCCGCTGGAAGACTGGGACCATGAGGGAAGTAATCTACGATGTAATTCCAGGTACACTCAGATTTGATTATCAGTATGGTCAGCGGGTATCTTTCATGAAGACCTATACCTATGGTCATGGTATGACCGAACTCCAATTCGGTGATTCATTTGAGGTCTGGTTTGAATGATGTCTTCTACAGATGGTAGAAATCTGTAAGGCACTAGGTTGTGCTTAAGTTGTAATAAAGTTTTCTAAGTTATGTCATATACAGCCATCATCACAGTCGCTCACGTCCGGCCGCACCCCAATGCCGACAAGCTACAGCTTGCCACTTGCCTTGGCAATCAGGTAGTAGTCGGTCTGGATACCAAAGAAGGCGACCTGGGGATCTTCTTCCCCACGGATGGTCAACTTTCCCACGAGTATTGTGTAGCCAACAACCTCTATACCCTCTCTGCTCAGGCGAAGCTAGGCCTCACTCCTGCTCCTGCAGGCTATCTCTCTGACAAGCGCCGGGTACGTGCTCAGCGTTTCAGAGGTGAGCGATCCGATGGACTGTGGCTTCCCCTGAGCAGCCTCTCGTGGACCGGAGTGAGTACCGATAGCCTCAAGGAGGGTGACTCCTTCACTGAGTTCGGTGGGTATGGTATCGCTCTGAAATACTATACTCCTGCCACCCTCCGGGCCATGAGAGGCGGTACCCCACGAACACGCAAGGAGAACCCCTGCTTCCCCAAACACGAGGACACTAAGCAGTTTCGCTTCTTTGCTGACAGTGTACCTGAGGATTCAGTCATCTACATTACTGAGAAGCTTCATGGTACATCAGGTAGGTATGGTTATGTCCTTGATGAAACTCCACTCTCTAGTTGGAAGAAGTTTCTCAATACAAATCTATTCCATCGTGGATTCTTCAAAGAGAAGTCCGAGTATACCTATCTCAATGGCAGCCGGAATGTCACTCTCGGCAGCAGCAAGGATTCCAATGGTGGCTTCTATGGTACAAACAACTTCAGGCACGAGGTAACTGCTGGTCTGAGTCTCCACAAGGGGGAGATCATCTTCTTTGAGATAGTTGGCTGGGTGAATGATGGGACTCCTATCATGCCTCCCCACGATGTCACTAAAACAGGCCTTAAGGATATCCAGAAAACCTATGGAGACAAGATTGAATACATCTACGGTCAGCCCGTTGGGACCAGGAAGATTTATGTCTATGCTATCAAGAATGTTAATGAGGATGGAATCTTGGTTGAGTTATCTTGGCAGGCTATGGTGGGACGGTGTAATCAACTCGGCCTCTCTCATGTTCCCCTACTGTGGGGACCAACCACATTGGGCCACCTTGCCCACATCCACAGCTGTGATGGACGAGAAGCTCTCAGACGACAAGTTGAACTCCTCACCGACGGACCTAGCATCCTCTCCACTGCACAAATCCGAGAAGGTGTAGTGGTTAGAGTGGAATCAAAGGATGGGGTCTCTCAGCTGAAGCAGAAGCAATTCGCATTCGGAGTTCTGGAGGGCTTCTGGAAAGAGCAAGAGGAAGCAATTGACCTAGAGGAGATCTCCTAGAATGTACTATTGTACCCTCAAGATTGAATATCCTGTATTAGGTCTGATTCTTCATGATGGCCTATTCTATGACCAATGGAAACCAGATCAGAAATACTGGTGTGGCCATCGGGTAAAGGTCCCTATGCCATATCAGTTCCTCAACAATAAAGGGTAATCAGATGAAAATCACCAGAACTATTCATAGGAACAAACGCGAGCTTGATACCAGATGGACATTCTCCATTGATCGTGCTGCGGACGCCGGTGTAGCGGAGGTATCCTTTACTGGTGGTAAAATTATGGCTGGTACTGGATTACTTACACGTAAGGATCTGAATGAGCTTGGTGAACTCATCTATGAGTGCTTACAGGATTGGCGCTGACGAGTAAGATTCCCTGTTGCGAGTGTGACAAGGAGTTTCTTCCCTATAAGGTAAAGCCAATAAAACAAAACATTACAATAGAGCATGTTAGTGATAAAATCACTAACGAGTATATCTGCAAGGGTTGTTGGTTCAGGTATAACTATCAACCGATAATTGGTAAACTATGGGAAGATCTAAACTAAGTATCTTCGATGATGTCTCGGAACTTCTAGTTAATCTTAAGAAGCACATCAGGGCACATCGAAGAGAGCTTGAGTGGTTCGGATTTGAGCGCATCTCTGAGCAACACATAACTGAGATCGATCAGATGCTTCAACGCATAGCAGCGCAGCCAAAAAAAAAACCATGAAAACTGAACTAACCATATTTGATTATGGCTTTGATGCCGATGCTCACATCTTTGTGCGCAGTCTTTACTATATATCAGGACGCCCGTCAGTAGTTATTCCTGAACCTCTCCAATTTATGGCTGCCGGAATTGGCGGCATTAACTGGTGTCGTGGAAGCTGGCGTGCTGATACTCCACTATGGAAGCTCATGGACGATAATCACCACAGGAGAATTAATTGATAACCTCAGATAAGAAAGCTAACAGAGCGGGCCTTGTCTGCTTCAATCTGGCAGGCCAAGTCCTCCTAGTGAAGGCCTTAAACATGAAGGACCAGTGGGTGTTCCCCAAGGGTCACATTGAAGCTGGGGAAGAAACATTCCAGACAGCAGAGCGGGAATGCCAGGAAGAGTGTGGAGTAATCGCATCTGTCATTGGAGATTCCATTGGCCAGACCAGCTTCTCCTACCTAGGAGAAGATGTTGTTATCGAGTGGTTCTCCGGTCTATCCTCCCGCAGAATCCCTGAGGACCTAGTTGGCATGAGTGTGGAATCTGACTGGCGTGAATCCAAATGGTTCCACTGGAACAAAGCACTCGAAGTACTTGCATTTAAGGACCTGAAAGACATCCTAAGAGCAGCACTATGCTTCAAGGATTAACTATAACCGAATGTCTTAAGTTACACCCACTTATAAAGGATAATACAATGCCAGTCAAAGTAGACGTTATAATGCCCGAAGATATAGATCTCCGTTTGCAAAAGATTGCAGCCTCTTATCTTACAACACAAGAAGAAATTGCTTCTATTAGAGCAGAAATGCTACAATTACAACAGAAACAAGTTGCAATAAATCAGAAGAATAGTAATCTCATCAATGAGATCAAAGGTCTATTAGGTAATGGACCAGCAAGTAAGGCAGTCATAATTGGTGAACAAATGATAGTTTTTACTATACCATTTGCAGGTCAGACCGTACAGATAATGAAAGTTAAGCAAGAGGATATAATCGGTAAGTCTAGGAAAGGCAAAGACTAGCTGTGCTAGCTTCAATTTATGTAGTAAATTGTTAAGAATGGAGAACTTGAATGAATAGGGAACAATGGGACTCCTTATCAGATAAGGGCCAGTGGGATATCAAGGTTGCACTGAGAGGTCCTGATTCCTACTTTGGTGAAACCCTTAAATGGTTCACCACAGCAGTTATTCGTGGACAGATGAAAGAAGTTTTCCATGTAGGGGGATCGGTTAATTCTGATCTAAAGCTGGTCATCCTACCTAGGTCTAGCCACTATTCTGAGGAGCCCTCTACTGAGAGTCAGCATGGGAAGTTTTCTTGGAATAGTTCCCACTTCATCGAACATGTTAGACAGGCTGCAGATTGGATGGGCATCCCAGTTCTAAAGATCCCACGGGAGCTTTGGAACCAGACAATGCAGTACACAAGTCATACTAAAGCTGCAGTTGAAATTCTTGCCTATCTAGACAGTAAGAAGAAGAAATCTGGAGAAGAAGTAGAAGAGGAGCCGCCAGTAATTTATGGCTTCTCACGTCCACGACAGGAAGCACAGATAGAAGAGCTTCGTCGTCATTATATGCAACATATAGGAGGAAAATACAATGCCAAGAGTAGCATTCAGTAGTAAAGGTGATCGTCCACAGATTGGTATCTACAGTTATGGGACATCTAAGCAGCAGGACTATACTGGCCAATTTGAATTTGATGTCTCACTACTGAGGGATCCAGCTGGACAAAAACAATTTTTAGGGTTCAATGGATTATATCCTCAGGTCAGAGATTGGGTTGGAGTAGATCGTCGTGTGCCCATTATCATACGTGACTGCCAACTATTGGCGGATGATATGGCCCTACCAAAGCCTAAGGAAGGACAGGATAAACCTGCTCCAATATCTCCCTACATTTCATTTGCATTTAAGGATTTCCACGGGAAGTGGATAGCTCCTGCAGTAGCAGAACTTGTAGCAGATGTTCTTTCTAAGAAAGGATTTCGGGTAGCTATCCATCATCGTGGAATCCCTCCAGCTGAACGCCCAGAGAGTTACGTTGTTAGCGATGAAGTATCTAAGGAAATTACCAAGTGAGGGGTTCGCAAACTTCCTATAAGATAGAACCTTCTCCGTCTCCAACTAGGGAGCCTATCACTATAAGTTTCTATCCAGAGTGGATAGTAGCTATCTGTATAAGAGCCATGAATGGATGGAATGCTGGGGTTCCAGGAAACGGCCTCAGCTGTGATGAGAAAGGTGATCTTGTAGTCTATCATAAACTAACAGTTGCGGATCACCAATCATTTCCAAACCTAGGATATATACAGGAGATATGGCTGACCTATGAACTACCAGACTTCGAGTGATATTTTAGTAAAGAAGATTATCCATCTTGTGCCAATGAGTCCATTGGAACGACTTGATAATCTATATGCTGGTAAGCCTCCCATCATCATGAATGAGGACTTTAGATTGGAACACGAAAAGGAGAATCAACTGTGAGAAGTAAAGTATCGCAACATACTATTGCTGTTACCAAGCGCACCAACTTAGGACAAATGCCCTTCTACGTACAGCTTGCACATAAGGGTCTTGAGAAGGCTAAGTCAGAACCTACCCATTCTTTTGGTAAAACCCATACCTATATAGTGCCCAAAGATATTCTGAAGATTGGGTTATCAGATCACAGTCTACTGGATGATATCGAGACTGTAGAATTCACTTACGCTGAGTAAAACATGCAAGAGAGTCTTTTTCCTCCAGTCCATATTCCTGGGGCTCGTGCTGTATCAGATGAGTGTACTTGGAAGAAACATCATGCTGAGTGTACGGTTAGCTGGTGTGAGTGTGCTTGTCACGAGCGTCGTGATAATGAAATGTTGGTCGATAATATCGACCGAAAAAGTCCTCACGTAAGGCACTCTACAATCTACCTTATAGGTCCTAAGCCAACTTATCTAAAGTATTTTCATAACCTCTTAGAAGGTGGTTTTGCAGACTCCATTACACATGAATCCTCCTATACCGTAGAGCTCACATTTGTAGATAGGCAGTCAGATGATTCTTTACTAGGAGTCAAGAGCATTACCCTAGATTATGAACTAGAACCAGAACAAGTGGAAATCAAGAAATGACAGACGCAACTACTATGACTATAAAAATTCCTCCTTCAAATTATTGCCCTAGCTGTAGTTATCCAGGATATACCCCGGTTCTAGCATGCCTGGCATGTGGGACCCTATCAGTTAAGTCTCGTACCCAGAAGGGCCGTGGCTTGGAGGTACTTTCAAATGAATTCTCAGGAGAGGCTTTGCGACTTCTGGGGATCATACAGACAGTAGATCAGGCATCCTCTCTTTCTAGTGATTCCTATGCCAAGTTTCCTATGTTCGCGCGACCGGCACCAAGTATGCCACGACATGGTTACATTGACTCACGCATTGTCAACAATGTAGACGAAGTAGTTGATCTTATCAAGGTTGTCCTAGCTGATGATCCACTTGGTGAGATTCTACTGTGTAACTTTATCAATACTAAGTATAATGCTATCTGGACTCCTGGCTCAATTACGGTTGGTCCTGGTCATGATGGAGCTACCTCTGGTAAGGATACCATTTACGTTCCACTTGTTCCTAATGATCTTATTTCAAAGGGAACTCTTAAGGCTGCTGGAATAGCAGGTGATAAGTGGCCTTATCTTGAGGTAGTATATCCTGTTGGTGGATTAGATGGAATACCAATTTATACACAGTTAAGAGAAGGTCCAGTGATGAAATCTATGGGGAACTTTGTTCCTATTGCCACTAAGGTAAAGAGAGTTATTCATGCAGACCCCTCCAAATATGCTGATCTTGGTTGGGAGAAGGAAATTAATAAGGCCAAGAATGAGCCAGGAATAGTCGTATGGCATCCAAATGGATCCCTTACTGATCACTTCTCAATCCATTCGTTTACTGCAGGGATTCCAATTATCTTCGATAAGGATGCACCAACAATTGGCAGCATTCTGGAACCAACAGTAGATGGTCCAGTTAGCTTTAGCCCTGAGGCTATGCTTCGAGGATTTGTAGCAGGTTCTAAGATTCCCCTCCAATATTCGAATAGAACCTCAATTAAAGCAGCATTAGTTGCTCTTCATAACTCAATCGTACTTACAGGAGAAAACTCTAAATGGCTTGGATTTAGTGCGGCAGTACTGCTCAGGTTCGGGATGGCTGCACTTAATGGGGAAATTCGTCACTTCAAGAATGACAATAACTCTAAACCCAGCAGGGAAGCTATCTATGAGGAATCTCTAACTAAGAGTCTTAGCTTTCACAAGGCCCATGTCAAGAGATTGGTGAATCTCTTCCGTTATGGAAAGTGGCACTCGGCTGGATTTGGTGGTCCAAAGTGGGCCTGCTGTGGAGCAGCTACCATTGATGTCTTTAATGCTGTCTACAATCTGGCCAAGAATCCAACAGAGGAAAATGCCATAACCTTAATTCAAGCATTAAATCTGATGGTTAACCAAGCCCACAACGGAGGGTGGTGGTTCAACAAGTTTGTCTCCCAGAACACCTTCAAGGAAGCAGCAGCGGGAAATCTTCACCTGATCGTAGAGTGTGGTCCTACATTCTATCAAGCTGGCCTCCTTGCAGACAAAATGAAAACATCAATGATGGACTCACACATCGAACGAATTGCCAAGTGGGGATGTATTACTCTAAGTCCTCCCAAAGCTAGTTCTGCTAAGATTCTATACCATCCTGATATAAACGCACTAGAGATAACAGTTTCTGCTAGGTTATTGGGCTCAAAATTCAAACCATTAAGGGCATCTATTACGAAACTATCTGTATCAGATATAAAAATGCTTAAGAATAATCTCTATCTAGTAGAAGGAGATGACGGTTACAGACTTGAACTCCGCAAGGAGAATCCAGTAATCATCTGGCAGGATGAGTCACTTAGGGAGAAGTCCATTGAGATGTCAAAAGTTGCCATGAAAAATTAGGTATTTTAGAAATTCCAAAGGAAATGTTCTATTATGCGATGTGGACCTAGAATGAACGACGCTGAGAGGGCAGCCTTCTTCGACGCAATTGAAGCAGAGACGCTCTCTTTTGAACGACAACATCAACTAACCAAGAAAAAGGACAATTCAAAAATGCAGGCACAGACAGGTAAGGTAGAAACCCTCAAGATGGGAACTTTTCCATTCAAACTAGACAATCTTAAGTCTTGGACGCTCAAGCGTACTGACGGCACAGTCACTAAGTTTGTGCTTTCTAGTGCTGCACTTGTTGAAACTAACAAGGAAATTCCCAGACTTCCAAGCTCAAGCTCGAATGCCTCAAACCGGACAACCTCTGGCTATGGCAGTTACTGTGCCCATACCCCAACTAATGTTCCACTTGCAGAGTTTGATCGTGGAGATGACCAGCTTCCACTTAAGTTGTGGGTAGCCAATATGGCAGGTGCTAGAGCAACCAAGGATAAGTTTGAATTTGTCATCGATGCAGGTGATATTATTTCCCTCTACACCGGTAACTACACCAACAAGTTACTTGAAGGTGATCCAGAACTTGTAAAAGCACTGGGCAAGTTCAGTGTAGATGTCCTACAGACCCGCCTGTTGAAGATTGACTGGGATGATAGGCAAGCTCCAAATGTAATCCCAGAGTTCTGGACTGAGCTCAACAAGATGCTATACGGTGATATTATGACCTGCTGTGTAGGGGGTCATGGCCGCTCTGGAACAACCTTCGTATGTCTACTCCTCAACAATGCTCCAGACTATGACGCACTTGATGCAATCATCCATATCAGGGCTGTACACTGTCCACGTGCAATCGAGAGTATGCACCAACATGAGTACATTAATGATGTAGCAACCTTCCTCAAGCGTGAAGCTAATGCTAAGCAAGCAAGTGCTATCACAGACTATAAGGCAGCATTCATGGCCTCCACCAAACCAACAGCCATTGCCACCCGCAAGATGCTAGGCTGGGACAAAGATAAGAAGTAACTATGGTTAAATTTGATCCTGCCAAGGAATATAAAAAGGCAACCGCACGGCTTCAGGACCACACTTGTCAGTGTGACGATTGTCGGGCTGATAGGGCATTCATCAAAGTATACCTCAGAGATCTAGGATTAACCCTATGTGGACTAAGCTATGACTAAGAAGAAGAAACCCACTAAGAATGGACTTAAGACAAACGCTCGTCTCAAGGTAAAGCCTCAGTCATTCTATAGTATAGCTGATAAGAAACAGTCGAGGGAAGTCTTCAAAGCCTTAGATTGGGCTTATGAGCAGGCAGATGACACCTTCTATGGTTATGGTAAGACATACGCAATCCTTAAAAGACTCCGGGATCTTGCTGCAGTCTCGCTAGGAAAACCAACCACTACAGACATGGAAGAGGAGGATTATTAGAGTGACTGTTCATATTGATGACCGAACTGTTCCTATTGGGGAACTCACACTTGAGGAATGGCGCCAATTCATGGCAGAGTTTATGTCTAAAAACCAAAACTCATCTTCTGCTTGGGATATCATGGGCTGTGTTCGAGGTCCAGACAGTCCGAGTGAAACCTTAGAGATGGATAACAAGTCCCACCAGAAAGCCTATCGTGGTAGGCGTGAGCGGAAGTACAATACAGTTGAAGTTATCCGAGAAGCTATGTTCTTTGGTAGAGTAGGTGGAGCTGCCAGATTCCATAAGGGCTCCTCTGTTAAAGTTAATAGTTCCTATAAGCAGGATCACTTTGATAAACATGTGGTTCGTGCTGCCACGGCACTAGGACTTAAGGTAGAATATCTTTCCTAGGAGAAGCTATGGCTGTTAAATGCGAGTGGATACCTCCAGCTGTTATTAAACCAAAAACTCTATATTCTAGGGCAGCTTGTGTTTATATTGAGAAGGTAGGATTTGACCATGTGAACAGTGGTCTATGTCAGAGTCCAAAGTGCGTCCGGTCTAAGTATCTTTTAGATAAAGGTTATGTCAAAAAACTTCCAGGTTCAAGTAAACTAGTCCCCAATAGTTCACTATTCTAAAATTAAGAGGGCACCTAAAATGAACTTTGGGATTACAGTTACTGTCTCAGCCTCAGTTAGAGCAGACTCTAAAGATGAATCCGAGCACTCTGTTCAGGTAGGATTCTGGGGGCCAAAAAGGAAACTATGGCTATCTTTCCTAAGAGTTGGAGAAAACCAAAGAATAATCAAGAAAACCTGGCAATTTGCTTGGACAAATTGGAAAGTGTGGAAACACTTTCGGAAACTAGGAAGAAAGTAAATAGGATCAAATGTCATGTTAAAATCAAATGTAACCAATGCGATCATCTTTACTGTAGGGGCCATAATGTGGCACTACTCTTATATAACTTCTCAAGAGAGTTTTTCTCTTTATATTGCCTTATTGTTTACTGTGGGAGCCTCTATTTATTGGGTAAATTACCTTTCGGAACTAACTGGAAAGTGAGATGCCAACAAAAAATAAATATACTCGCCCAAGAACATTCAAGATTATTCGATTGAAGGATATCTCAGGGGTCTCAGGTGTTGGTATAGTAGCAGAGGGTTGTGTTTTCCATGATGGTCAAACTGTCCTTAGCTGGTATGGTAGGCATCATACTATTGAGGTTGCCCCAGATGTAGCTGACGTGATTGCTATCCATGGTCATGGGGGCTCCACAAGGCTGGTATGGGATGACTGATTCTTATGAATACTGGAAAGCTAATAAATCCCATATGAGTAAAAAGATGACCAAGAAGAGTTGGTATGAATATACCATCAAGTATGACCAAAAATCCTCCAGCAGCCCCATAGCACCAGTTACATCTTACAAGGAATATGCCAACAGTAATTCTTATTACAGTAATCCTACTATAATGGAAGATATTCCAGGTCCCACAGTTGGTAGTACAAATATTACTCAACAAATTCCCGGTGGGAATTTGGGAAATGCACAAGCATTTCCACCCACTAGCCATAAAGAGACTGAGGCCCCTTCTTCAGCTCCTCCTCCAGTCTGGACTCTCCAGTCTGCCGTATCAATCATTCGTTGGTTACAGACAGTCAGCAGGGATTTTGGCTATCACCTCTGTCTAGGTGGCTCCGTACTTAACGATGGAAAATCTGCTAAAGATTTAGATCTCTACTACCTTCCGCTTGGTACACACACTCCACCCAATCCAGTCGGTCTTATTAAGTGGCTCACAGATGCTATTGGAAAATTGGAGCCAATTGGTAACAACTACCCAGGCCAAGAACTTCCCTATATTTATAAGGCGAAGC
>Ga0209518_1004011_pt1 | contig 12162 bp, 10 predicted proteins | sample RifGroB1_FD_183993 | JGI IMG/M metagenome (GOLD analysis project Ga0209518, IMG submission 183993) | Groundwater microbial communities from Rifle, Colorado, USA - Groundwater B1 (SPAdes) (version 2) | ecosystem: Environmental > Aquatic > Deep subsurface > Groundwater | place: Rifle, Colorado... | reverse complement strand
CGGACAGGGATTCGAACCCCAGTTTCCGCGTCCAGAGCGCGGCGTCCTACCGCTAGACGATCCGGCAGCTCTGCCTATGAACTACGAATTTGAAAGTATCTTGTCCAGCCATTTCCGACCTTGTCCACTTTTCAGGAACTTTTCTTTTTGCATCGCCTCGCTACGGCTATGGCAGCTCTCCAGATGAATTAACTTCCATGGGAGTCTACCTTTTGTGTAGCGACATTTGCCAGCGTTGTGTTCGGCGATCCTTTTCTCAACGTCTTCGGTGCTTCCGACGTAACGGTTATGGCGTCTAACGCTCTTTATCACATAAACCTTGTACATGAGCTATTTTAGGGGATTCTCCGCCAGAGGCGGACTCGCCTCCGGCGAGGAACCCCAGTTTCCGCGTCCAGAGCGCGGCGTCCTACCACTAGACGATCCGGCAATGTTCTCACTCCGTTGTGTCCTATCCCGCCATAGCGGGACCCCGCTCAGGCGAGGCCATGAAACGACCCGGCAATAGCCAAAACCCTATTTGTTCACAATACAGAGAGCGTTCTTATGTTATAATACTTTCGTGCGTGATATCAACTCTCTTAAGGCAGACATCGAGCATCAGCTGACCCAGCCGCTTGAGAAAATCTCGGTGGTGAGTTTGGTGGATTTGTTCGTGGGATATGCCTACGGCGCCCGCGCGTCCGACATTCACATCGAGCCGACGGAAACCGCGCTCCGGGTCCGTTTCAGGATAGACGGGCTCCTCCACGATATTTTTGAGAAGATCAAGATAAAGAAAGACCTGCATCCCGAGATCATCAGCCGCATTAAGGTCTTGGCCGGGCTTCGCACGGACGAGCACTTGGCGCCGCAAGACGGCCGTTTCCGAGTAAAGGTGGAGGGGATGGGGAATTTTGACGTCCGGGTTTCCATCATGCCGACCTATTATGGCGAGAACGCCATTTTGAGGATTTTGGCGGAGACGCAGTCCTTCACGCTCGACACCCTGGGGTTCGTCGCGAAAGACCTCGAGCGCGTCCAGGCGGCGATCAGGAAAACGTACGGCATGATCCTCGCGAACGGGCCGACCGGCTCTGGCAAGACCACGACGCTCTATACGATCTTGAAACAGCTGAACCGGCCGGAAGTTTCCATCATCACCATCGAAGACCCGATCGAGTATTCGCTCGAGGGCACGACGCAGATCCAGGTGAACAACGAGACGGGACTCACGTTCGCGAACGGGCTCCGTTCGATCCTGCGGCAGGACCCGAACATCGTCATGGTAGGCGAGATCCGCGACCAGGAGACCGCGGGCATCGCGGTGAACGCCGCTCTGACCGGCCACTTGGTGCTCTCCACGCTCCACACGAACGACGCGGCGACCACGTTCCCGCGGCTCACTGATATGGGCGTCCCGCCATTCCTCGTCGCCTCGACCGTGAACATCGCCATGGCGCAGCGGCTCGTGCGCACCATTTGCGAGGGCTGCAAGACGGAGAGGGTGCTTGCCAAAGAAGAACTGAAGAGCTTGGGAGAGATCATCCCCGACGTCGAGACGACGAGCAAGACCGTTTTCTACATCGGCCAGGGATGCGCGGCGTGCAACCAGACCGGCTATCAGGGGAGAATCGGCGTGCGCGAGGTGCTGGACGTGAATGACGAGATCCGCCAGCTCATCATGAACCGCGCGAATGCCGCCCAGATCAAGGATACTGCCATAAAAAACGGCATGATCACGATGATCCACGACGGCCTCCAAAAGGCCTTAAAAGGGATCACCACGATCGAAGAAGTGCTCCGCATCATCCACGAGTAATACGTTCTACCCTTATGTCCATCGGCCCTTTGAGAATTTTTGAGCGCATCTCGACGCAGGAAAAGATAAATTTCGCCAGGCACCTCGCGATCGTGATCAAGGCGGGCCTGCCGCTTCTTGAAGGGCTGAAGATCGTGCGCAAACAGGAGACGTCGCGGACGCTCGCGAGAGTGGTGGACGGCCTGCTCCTTGACGTGAATAACGGCCAGTTCCTCGCGGCGAGCCTTGAGAAATATGGCCATCTCTTCGACGATTTTTTCACCAATATCGTGCGCGTGGGCGAATCGAGCGGCACGCTCGCCCAAAACCTTCTCTATCTCGCCGAAGAGCTCCGGAAAGCCAAAGAGCTTCACGCGAAGATCCGCTCCGCGATGATCTACCCCGCCATTATTTTGATCGCCACCATTGCCCTCACGGGGTTCCTCGCGTTCTTCATCTTCCCGCAGCTCTTGCCGGTATTCGAGGGTCTGAGCGTCCAGCTGCCCGCTTCGACGCGCCTCCTTATCACCATCGTGAACCTTATCCGCCTCTACGGCATCCAGGCTCTGGTCGTCGCCGTGCTGCTCGTTGTCGCCGTCCGCGTTTTTCTGATGCGGATCACGGCGGTGAAATATTTTTTCGACGCCGCGGGGCTTTTCATGCCCGTGATGTCGTCGCTCGCCATAAACGTGAGCATGGTGAACTTCACCCGCGTGCTCGGCATTCTCCTTAAGAGCGGCGTACGGATCCATGAGGCCCTGGGCATCACCGCGAAGACGTTCGACAACCTCGTCTATCGCCGAAGGATCCATGACGCGCAGGATAAGATACAGAAAGGGGGGCAGCTCTCGGCGTCGCTCGCGCTCCATCGGCGGCTCTTCCCCTCGCTCCTCGTGGGCATGATCCAGGTAGGAGAGAATACCGGCAACCTAGAGGAGAACCTGTTCTACCTGTCCGAATACTACGACGAAGAAACCGACGAGCGTCTCCGGAACCTCACGAGCCTCCTCGAGCCGATGCTCCTCCTCATTATGGGTTTTGTGGTCGGCTTTGTCGCAATCTCCATCATCACTCCCATCTATTCCATTTCCCAGGGGATCAAATAATCCTTTCCTCGCACGCATGAATGCAAGAAAAGGAGCAAGCCTTGTTGACCTTATCATCAGCTTAGGTATCATCGCCCTTCTCTTCGGAGGGATCGTCCTCGTGTACTTTGCGCTGACCGACGCGGTGCGGAACGTGGAGGCGCGCTCGGCCGCCGCCGCGGTGCTCGCGAATCAGGTAGAGGTCATCCGCAACCTCCCGTACGCGAGCGTGGGTACGCAGGGAGGCATTCCGCCCGGCATCATTCCTCCGCAGCAAGCGGCCGCGCTCGCCGGGTTCGCGTTTTCCATGGATACCGTCATCCGCTATATCGACGACCCGTTCGACGGCACGCTCGGCGGGTCTCCCAACGATACCAACCCCGCGGACTATAAGATCGTGGACATTAGAATACGGTGCACGACCTGTCCGTCGTTCACTCCGCTCGCGTACGTCACCACGGTTACGCCGCGGGGGCTCGAGAATTCAAGTTCGACCGGCTCGCTGTTCGTGAACGTATTTGATGCCGCCGGGGCCTCGATCTCCGGAGCGAGCGTGCATATCGTAAACGCGAGCGTCACGCCCTCTATCGATCTCACGGACACCACGAACGCCTCTGGGGTGCTTCAGTTCGTGGGCGTGCCAACGAGCACGCAATCCTACCAGGTTCAGGCGGGCAAAACCGGCTACTCATCCGATAGGAATTACCGGCCGGGCGACCCCGCAAATCCGAATCCTTTGAATCCGTATGCGACTGTTGCGGCGCAAACCGTGACGAATGTGAGTTTCGTGATCGACCGCGTGAGCCGGATCAATGTGAACACATCGGGCAATACCTGCGCGGCGCAGGGGAGCCAGGGGTTTACGATAAGCGGTGCCAAGCTTATCGGCGTAAACCCCGACGTGTTGAAGTATTCTACGTCGTCGGCTACCGGGGGCACGGGCGAGATAACGCTCCAGAACATAGAGTGGGACAATTATTCGTTCTCTTTGACCGGCGCTTCTTTTGACCTCGCGGGGACGATTCCACTTACCCCCGTCACCGTGAACCCGAGTTCGACGGCAAGCGTGCGGTTGATCGTTCAGCCGGCGGATACGCCGTCGCTTCTTCTGACCGTGAAAGACGCGGTGAGCGGCGCGGGCATTACCGGTGCGAACGTTCACCTCTCGGCTCCCGGTTTTTCCGAGACGCTCATAACCGGGCACGCGACCATTTCAGAGACAGATTGGCCAGCTGGAGGATTTTCGGGCGCAAGCGAAGAGATTGACACGGCGAGCACGCCCGGGTCTATCACGCTCCGCGCGAATGCCTCAAGTACGTACGCGACGTCGACTCCAAACTGGCTGACTTCGAACACGATAGACCTTGGAGGGTCGGCGTCCAGTTTGTACCGCCTCTCATGGAGCCCGGTGAGCCAGCCGGCCCCAGCCGGTTCCGAGAGCGTGAAAGTCCAGCTCGCGGCGAATAACGATAACGCCACGTGGAATTTCATTGGGCCGGACGGGACATCAGGAACGTATTATACGAACCCGAGCTCCACGATCGCGGGTTTGAACGGGAATCGCTATCTTCGGTACAAGGTCTTTTTATCCACGGAGAGCGATGCCGTCACCCCGCGGTTCGACAGCGTCACGTTCGAGTTTAATTCCGTGTGCGTGCCGCAGTTCCAGGTCCTTTTCTCCGGGCTCTCGCCCGATACGTACCTCGCAACCGTCGCTGCGGCGGGGTATGCGCAGGGAACGAGTTCGATCGCGGTGGTGAGCGGTTCTGAGCAAGCGTCGGTGCTCCTTGCGCCGTAATCGCAATCATCCTATGGCACGGCCATCACACGTACTCGCGCTCCTCAAGGAAAGAAAAGGATTTTCCATTCTGGAATTTTTGGTCGTGATCATTATTTTCAGCATTCTCGTTGTCGTGATCACGAAGTTCCGGAGCGACATCGGCGCGGTGCAGGATCTCATTACCAAGAGGCTGACCGGCCGCCGGGACGTTGACCAGGCGCTCCAGGCAATGGCTTCGGAGATCCGCGGCGCGGGGCCGTCCAGTTTGGGCGCCTACCCGATAGAGTCCGCGGCAACGAGCTCGTTCGTGTTTTTCAGCGATGTTGACCGCGACGGGGTTTTTGAGCGCGTGCGATATTTCCTGGGGACGAGCACGCTGGAGAAAGGCATTATAGAGCCCTCGGGCAATCCGCTCGTGTACGCGACGAGCAGCGAGAGCGTCTCGACGTTCGTGCAGGGCGTTATGCCGACCTCGACCGCGCCTATTTTCGCGTACTACGGCGCGTCCTACACGGGCGCGCAAACGTCGTCGCTTCCTCTGCCGATCGACGTGACCAGCGTGCGCGTGGTCCGGGTCTCCCTGTACGTCGATATCAGCACCTCGACTTCGCCGACCCCCGCGTTTTTCACGCATACGGTCACCGTGCGGAACCTGCGGGGTAATTGATATACTGGAGCCATACAAGAACCACATGATACACAGCACGAAAAAAGGACAGCTCTCGGTGGAAATACTCTTTTTCGGCGCGCTCACCGTTGTGTTCATCACCGGCCTGGTGTTTCTCGCGGTCGCGTTCTTTCAGACGGCAAGCCGCGGCGTGAACCGGGCGCAAGCGTTCGCGATCGCCGAAGCGGGCGTCGAGTACTACCGCTGGCATCTTGCCCACGCGCCAGCCGACTTTACGGACGGCACGGGCGGCCCCGGACCCTACACGCATCCTTATTACAACAAGGATGGCGTCGAGATCGGCCAGTTCGTGCTTGATATCACGCCCCCTTCTCTTGGTTCGACCGTGGTCATAGTCCGCAGTACGGGCAAGGTGAATGCAGACCCTTCGATCGCGCGCATGATCGAGGTGAAGTTCGCGGTCTCGTCGTTCGCGCGATACGCGATCGCCCTTAACAACAGCGTGCGTTTCGGCGAGGGAACAGAGGTGTTCGGAGAAATCTTCTCGAACGGCGGCATCAGGTTTGACGGGCTCGCGCACAACCTCGTGCAGAGCGCCCAACAATCGTACGACGATCCGGATCACGGAGGGGCGAATGAATTCGGAGTCCACACCCACAAGACGACGGCGGATCCGCTTCCTCCGGCCGCGGTGCCGGATCGCCCCGACGTGTTCATGGCGGGCCGCAACTTTCCTGTGCCCGCTCTCGATTTTACGAGGATCACGCAGGACCTTGCGTCGCTCAAGGCCCAGGCCTCAAGCAGCGGCCTCTATTTCGCAAGCTCGACCGCCTACGGGTATGAGCTCGCGCTTGCGACATCGGGCGCCTACACCGTGTATCGCGTAGACGAACTCACGCCCCGGCCGCCCGGCTGCACGAACACCAGTAATGAGCCCAACTGGGGCACATGGAGCGTGGAATCCGAGACGTCCATCGCGAGCGGGACGCTCGCGACGAGCAGCATATTCTTTTTTGAAGACGACGTTTGGGTAAGAGGGCAGGTGGGCGGGAGGCGCGTGACCGTCGCCTCGGGGAGGTTTCCTGACAATCCGTCCACCCGCAGCAGCATCACCGTGAACACGAATTTGCTGTATACGAATTATGACGGCACGGATGCGATCGCGCTCATCGCGCAAAACGATTTCAACGTAGGGCTGTTCAGCGATGACATTCTCCGCATTGACGCCGCGATCGTCGCGCAGAACGGACGCGTCGGTCGCCACTACTATCAGGCGCCAAGCAGTCAGTCGCAAGCCGACAAGTGCGGCCCCACCACGAACCGCGCACGGATCACGCTCTACGGATCGCTCATCAGTAACCAGCGGTACGGGTTCGGGTTCACGGATTTGACTGGCTACCTTGAACGCGTCCTTATCTACGATCCGAATCTTCTCTACAGCCCGCCGCCGAGCTTTCCTTTGACGAGCGACGAATATGTCCAGATTTCCTGGACCGAGCTACAATAACCGTATGTCACGAAAGGGCATCACTATTATCGAAGTCGTGCTCGGAGTCGCCCTGTTTATCGTGGTGGCGGGGATCGGCCTTATTACGCTAAACCCCGGCCGCCAGCTCGCGAGCGCGAGAAACAAGGAGCGCCAGCTTCACCTGAACGCGCTCATGCTCGCGGTCCGCCAGAATGTCAGTGAATCCATAACCGGGAGATTTACCTGTTCTTCCGGAGCGCTCCCGACCTCAACCAAGAAAATGGCGAGTACCGCGGGCGACTACAATATCGCGCCGTGTTTGGTGCCGCAGTATATTCCCATGCTCCCGGTCGATCCGGGCGCCTCGGGCGCTCACTACTCGGGTCTCGCTGATTACGACACCGGCTATTTCATTGTGCAAAGCTCGTCAACCACGAGTACGCTGATCACGATTACCGCGCCGTCCGCTGAACTCGGACAAAATATCTCGCTCTCGCGCTGAACCGCTACGGGCTAAGAAGCAGAGGGCCGTATGTTGCGACCACGGCTCCTGCTTGGTCGCGCGCCTCCATTTTGTAGTAGTGGGGAGTCCCTATGGTATCGTCGACGATCTGGACGGCGTACGGATTGGTCGCGGACGAGTAGCCGTGTACGAGGAGCTGGCTCCACGGGCCGCCCTCCGCGAGCGAGCGATATACGACGATCTTCGTGACCGATGCGTCAAGGTTTTGCCATCCGATCTGGATGGCGTTCGCGTCGCCGTGCCCCACCCAGAAGTTTTCCACGCGAGGAGTGTACGTCCCGGCGATAGAGCCGTCCGGTCGGTAGTAATAATAGCCGGTGGGCGATGAGGGAGGGGGCTCTGGCGGAGGAGTACTTGGGGTCGTCGTAGGCGAAGGAGCAGGAGACGGGGTTGGCGAGGGGCTTGGTGAGGGCGCGGGAGACGACGTAGACGTAGGCGCGGGAGCGGCGGGCTCGTCGGACGATGTGGGAGAAGGAGTGGGGAACGGGTTCGGGGGGAGCTGGGTGGTCGGCGTGTCGGAAGAAGTCCAGAGGATCTTCCCGGAGCTGTTCGTCACTTCGGCATAGAACGCATACTGCGTAAGGTCGAGCGAGGTCGCGATCCTGACGACGCCGTTGTCGTTCCCTCCGAGCGCGATGGTCTGCCAGAGCGTCCATCCGGTTCCCTGCGAGATCCGATACAGATCAAGATTCGCCGCGCCGAACGGGAGGTTCGCCCATTGGATGATAAGGAGATGTTTCCCTTGGGCTTGCATGCGGATCCGGGGATTTTGGGCTGTGCTTCCCGCTCCGCCGAAACCCTGTCCGATATCGAAACCAAAGAACGTGGAAGAGGGTAGCCCCAAGCTCTTTATGTCTGCCGAGCTCGTGCTCATAAAAATTGAAAAAAGCGAGGGGTTGCCCAACACCGGACGCTGCAGTTCTTCAAGAGAGCCGCGTAGGAGGTAGTAGAATCCGATAGAGACCAGGATAAGGACTGCGATGCCGACTACGTAGTACGCGCGGAGTAAGCTTCCCATCGTTTCTTATTGTATCGCGGGAAAAGGAATCACGCTACGGCTGTCGTGCCCAGGTATTCGATGAGAGCGATCTCGAGCGGAATCATCGCGAAGGGGCTGTAACGCATTTCGGAATATGCACGGATGAGAGCGCGCAGCAGCTTCACTCCTTGGTCGGCGTTCACCAGCCCGGCGAGCTGCTGCGCGCGCCGTATCTCATCGGCGGTGAGTTCAAGGTGGAATGATTCCGCGAGCAGGGGGTTCACGGCGAGGGTGAGTATTTTTCTCACGTAGTGGATGAGGTCGCGTGTGAGTTGCACGAGGTTGTGCCCTTCTTCATGGATGGCGGCAAGGCAGTCCAGGCTCGCGCGCAAGTCGTTCTTCAAGATGAGCTCTGCGAGGCCGTCCACTTTTTTGAAGCCGAGCCTGCCGGTCAAACGCTCTGCGGCGGCGAGGTCTATTGCTTCCTCAAACGAACTCAACTGGTCGAGCATTGACTCTGCGTCGCGCAGGCTTCCTTCCGCCGCCGCGGCGATGAGCTCAAGCGCCGGAGGGTCGATCGCGATGCGCTCGGCCTTGGCGATTGCAGAGAGCTTTTCGAGCATCTTCACTTTGGGGATCTTTTTGAACAGGAAGCGCTGGGTGCGCGAGGTGATCGTCGGCGGGAGTTTTTCGTATTCCGTCGTCGCCAGAATAAAGACCGCGTGCGCGGGCGGCTCTTCGAGGGTCTTGAGCATGGCGTTCGACGCCGGGCCGGTCAGCATATGCGCCTCGTCTATGATGTAGACCTTGAAGCGGCTTCCCGCAGGCGCGATCGCGATGCTCTCCTTGATGTTGCGGATCTCTTCTATGCCCCGGTTCGAGGCGGCATCGATTTCTATCACGTCGAACGAGATGTTCGCGCCTATCTCTTCGCAGACGCGGCAGGCGTTGCACGGTTCGCCGAGCGCTCCGAATTTAGGGTCGCGCGCGCGCCGCTCGCAATTCAAGAGCTTGGCGATCAGCCGCGCCGTCGAAGTTTTCCCGGTTCCCCGCGGCCCATAGAACAAATATGCGTGGCCGAGCTTTCCTTGGCGCGCCGCATTCTTAAGGATAAGGACGTTGGACTCTTGTCCAAGGAGGTCCTCCAGTTTTTTGGGCCGATATTTACGGTAGAGCGCAAGCGCCATCCTTCACCTTTCAAGAATTGCAAAGCATCTGCAATCCATAATTTTAGAACTATGACCTTTTGCCGCTATAGGCATATTTGATTAGGTATAAAATTGGCTTTGCATGGATCGTATATCCTAGGAAGGGCGGGGAGCCATTCTTGAAATTATCTATAATCTTCCTATAATAATCAAGAAACGCTTCGCAGTATGCCGCTGTTCACATTCTCTCCCCGAAACGCGCTGCTCGGCGCCCTGCTTCTCGTTCTCGGCGCCGGATTTTTTTTCATGCTTACCCCGCGGGTGATCCGGCTCGAGCCGGGTGCGAATGCTCCGGGGACTTCCGTTGCGCCCGCGGCGCTGCCGCCGCTCGTTATCCCGGAGGCCGCGGCGCCAACGTCGTCTCCTCCAGTCGTGCAGAACGGCAAGGGGGATATCGCGAAGCAGTCGCCGCTCGCGGATCCTCCGCAGGTCGTGAAGGGAATCTATCTCACCGGATGGTCTGCGGGATCGTCGCGCAAGGTCCGTACGCTTCTTGATCTTGCGAAGCGGACAGAATTGAACGCGATGGTCATTGATATCAAGGATTATTCGGGGTACGTATCGTATGCGATGGATGTGCCCGACGTCGGAACGAATGGGGCAGAACGTGAGCTCCGCATCGCGCGCCCAAACGCGCTCATCAAGGAGCTTCACGACAACGGGATCTATGCGATTGCGAGAATAAGCGTGTTTCAGGATCCCGTCTTGGCGCGGGCTCGTCCCGAGTGGGCGCTCACGACCGCGAGCGGAACGCTGTGGGCCGATCGGAAGGGCCTGAACTGGGTTGACCCGGCCTCGGAGGGCGTATGGGATTACCACGCGGCGATCGCGCGGGACGCGTTTGCCCGCGGTTTTGACGAGGTGAACTTCGACTACGTCCGATTTCCTTCGGACGGCGACCTCTCCGACATACGCTACCCGTTTTGGGACGGCCATACGCCGAGGCATGCAGTGCTCAAGAAATTCTTTTCATATCTGCGCAGCGAACTCAAGGGCGCGGTCATCTCGGTGGATCTGTTCGGTCTTGCGACTGTCAATTCGGACGACTTGGGCATCGGGCAGATCATCGAGGATGCGTATGAAAATTTCGACTACGTTTCGCCCATGGTGTATCCGTCGCACTATGCCGCCGGATTTTTGGGTTATACAAATCCCGCTCTCTATCCCTACGAAGTGATCAGATATTCTTTGGAGGCCGGCCTCAAACGGCTGGTCGCGTTCATAGATGTGCCGGTAGCGACGAGCACCGCAACGAGCAGTGTCCCTGCGGGCGCGCCCGCGCCGTCCGCGACGCACGCGCGGCTTCGTCCGTGGCTTCAGTCCTTTAACATCGGAGCGGTCTATTCTGCCGATATGATACGGAAAGAGATCCAGGCGACCGAAGACGTGCTCATGCGGACAACGAGTACGCCCGCGGGCGATATGTGGAGCGGCTGGCTTCTTTGGGATCCGAACAACGTCTACGTCGAGCGTTCTTTACTGCCAGAGCTATAACCTCTCACCTTTGAGAGATACAGCCATGCTGTTTACCAGAACAATGTTTTCTTATCAAGCGCCACATCATCGTGAAGAGACGCAGGGCTCCGAAGTCGCGGAGCGACAAATCTCTAAAAGGTGAGGGATGACCTATGAATTGAACCTTAAAGAGTTCCGCGGCCCGCTCGATGCGCTCCTCGAGCTTATCGAAGCGCGCAAGATGGAAATTACCGGGATAAGCCTGGCCGAAGTGACGGACGATTTTCTGAAGTATCTCCAGACGCTCACGGGGAAAGGGAAAGAAATAGAGAGCCATGAAGCGTCCCATATGCGGCTCGTGGCTGATTTTATCGTGGTCGCGAGCCGGCTCCTCCTTATCAAGTCGAAATCCCTTCTCCCAGACCTCGCGCTCACCAAGGAAGAGGAGGCCGAGATTAAGGATCTCGAGGTGCGGCTCCGGCTCTACCGCGAGCTCCGGCCCGCGATGAAGATACTGAATAAGCTGTGGCGCGATGGGAGCAGGGAATTCAGCAGGCCGTATTTCCTGAGCATCGTACAAGCGTTCATCCCGTCGTCCGCGGCTGGCGGAGCCTCGGATATGCGTGTGTTCTATCCGGGAGAGGGTATCACGGGAGACGCGCTTCGCGCCGCGCTTGCGAAAACGTTCTTGAGCTTTGAGGCGCTCGCGCACGAGAACCGGGTGATCCGCGAGACGATCATTTCTCTTGAGGAGACCATGAGAGAGGTGCTCGAGCGCCTCGCCGGGCTTCCCGAGGCGAGCTTCCGGGGGCTATCCAAAGACAAAACGCGTTCGCAGATTGTGATCGCGTTCATCGCGATTTTGCACCTCGCGAAAGAAGAGCTGATCTTTTTGGAGCAAAAAGAGCATCTTTCTGATATAATCATCAAGAAATCAGACGCCAAACATGCAAACTGAAGCGAGAGATCAGCAATTCGCGGGACTGGAAGCGCTCCTCTTCATCCACGGCGAGCCGCTTGCGGTAAAGAAGATCGAGAAGATCCTCGGTTTGCCGTCAGGAGACGGGGCGTCTCTGATCCAGGAATTTGACGCCCGGCTCAAGGAGGCCGCGCGAGGCCTCACGCTTCTCTCTGACGGAGAAAAAGTTCAGTTAGCGACAAAACCGCAATTCCATTCCATCATCGAGGACTTTGTGAAAGAGGAACTGCGCGAGGATTTGACGCCGGCGAGCCTGGAGACGCTCGCCATCATCGCG
>Ga0209518_1004010_pt1 | contig 12163 bp, 8 predicted proteins | sample RifGroB1_FD_183993 | JGI IMG/M metagenome (GOLD analysis project Ga0209518, IMG submission 183993) | Groundwater microbial communities from Rifle, Colorado, USA - Groundwater B1 (SPAdes) (version 2) | ecosystem: Environmental > Aquatic > Deep subsurface > Groundwater | place: Rifle, Colorado... | reverse complement strand
CGTCGGACTGAATTATCAGTCGGCCAAACAGATCGGCGCCTCTGTTGAAGCGCTTCTGGACGAAACGCAGCTGATTCAAAAGAGCGTGGATATCGGCGAAAAAGAAGAACAATCTTTTGAAAAAGCGGTTGAAGATGTGGTTGTTCAGCTTACGGCGGTCGCTCCGTCGCATTTAGCCGAAGATCAGAGCGCGCGCTTGCGCGATTTAGTTAAAAAAAGAATGCGCGGCGAATTGGATAAAAACGGGTTTTACGAACAGCTTGATTTGAGCTTCAGCCATGGCGGAGTCGGCTTGCGCGCCGAAGTGGCGCACAATATTTCCAGAAGAATGGAAATACTATTAGTTAAATTAAAGGACTACATAGAGTAATCATGAAACAGAAGAATGTAAATCAAAAAATGGTTCTGATTTCTGATGTTTCAAGTTTCAGGTTTCAAGTTTTATGCGAGTAAGCGATATAATTCAACTTTCCACCAGAATGTTCAAAACCCGCAAGATGCGGACCGGCTTGACCATTATCGGCATCGGCATCGGCATCGGCGCGATCGTTTTTTTGGTTTCTTTGGGCTATGGATTGCAAAAAGCGCTGATTGATCAGATTACCAGTTCCGATGCTCTTTTGTCGCTTGACGTGGTTCAGGGAGAAAAAACCGTTTTAGTATTGAATAGCGATGTCTTGTCAAAAATCAAGGAGTTTTCCGAAGTGAGAGAAGTAGCGCCGATGGTGAGTTTGCGCGGCCAAATTTTATTTGAAGGCACGACCGCCGATTCCATCGTGAACATAACTTCCAACACTTTTCTTCAATTTTCAGGTCTGAAAGTGGAAGCTGGAACCATGATGAATGATCAAGTTAATGAGGTGTTGATATCAAAAGCCGTGGCGCGCGTTTTTAATATTGAGAACGCGAAAGATATAATAGGCAAGGAGGTGAGCGTGTCTTTTTTAGCCATTAAAACAAGCGAATCCGGACAGGAAGATCTTGATCTGATAGAGCAGCCCAGTGCGTTTAAAATAGTCGGGGTGGTTGACGATGAATCATCTTCGTTCATTTTTTTCCCTATTTCAAAAGTTGAAGGTCTAACGATAGATTCTTACTCCCAAATGAAAGTGCGAGTTAATAGCACAGACGATCTTGATATTGTGCGCAATAAAATTCTGGATATGGGTTTTGCCGTCGCGGCGCTTTCGGATGTGGTAGATCAGGCGAATAAAATTTTTGGAATCCTGCAAATAATTTTGGCGGTATTCGGCGTCGTGGCCTTGGTGGTGTCGGCGATCGGAATGTTTAACACGATGACAATTGCGTTGATGGAGCGCACGCAGGAAGTGGGTATTATGAAATCATTGGGCGCCGCGCGCTGGGATATTATGTATATGTTCGTGACTGAGGCGATGGTTATGGGTTTTCTGGGCGGAGTGGTGGGGCTTTTAATCGGGATTTTGGGAGGAGAAACTTTCAATCTTCTTTTGAACTTGCTCGCCAGCCGATTTGGCGGAAAAACGGTGGACATTTTTTACACGCCTTTATGGTTCTCTACCACCATCGTGGTGTTTTCCACTGTTGTCGGTTTTATCACCGGCCTCTGGCCGGCCCGCCGCGCCGCTCGCCTAAATCCTCTTGAGGCGGTGAGATACAAGTAGCGATTGACATCTCTGATCATTTTCGGTTACACTCTTAAAGTAAATTATGAAATTCATTACGCGGTTTTTATCTTTCATTTTTATACCAAAAGGCGCGCGGGCCAAATCAGCATATCTTTTATTGCTGATTTTTATTGTCGCTCTTTTCGCCGCGGCGTTCAGTTTCCCGACTTACTGGGATCGTTACGCGGATAAAATCAATTCAGCCGCGCGCGAGATCAAAGTTCCTATTATCAATAAAATAAATATCCCGCATTTTTATAAATCGCCGTTCAAGCTCGGCTTGGATCTGCAAGGCGGAGCGCATCTGGTTTATCTGGCTGATCTCTCAAACACCGATCCGAAAGATTATGTCGACTCAATGTCCGGCTTGCGCGACGTGATAGAGCGCCGAGTAAACGCTTTTGGCATAGCTGAGCCCAACGTGCAGACGGCGGAAGCCGGAGGCGAGTATCGTTTGATCGTGGAATTGGCCGGAGTTAAAGATGTTAATCAGGCGATCCGGATGATCGGCCAAACGCCGTTTCTGGAATTTAAAGAAGAGCGCGCCCAGGAAGAAAGAGATGAGATTTTGGAAGCGCAAAAAAACGGCGAAAGATTGTACGAAGATCCGTATTTTATTCAGACCGGCCTGAACGGCAAGTATTTAAAACGCTCCGAAGTAACTTTTGACCCGACTACCTATAAGCCGGTGGTCAATCTGCAGTTTGACGATGACGGGGCAAAATTATTTGAAGAAATTACCAAGCGCAACATCGGGAAGACCGCGGCGATTTATCTTGACGGAGCGCCGATCTCCGTCCCTCGGGTCAATGACGCGATTTCCGGAGGAAAAGCGATTATCACCGGCGATTTTTCCGTGACTGAAGCGAAAGAGCTGGTCCAGCGTTTGAATTCCGGCGCTCTTCCGGTAGCCATCAAGCTGATTTCCCAGCAAAATGTTGAAGCGTCTCTCGGCGAATCGGCGGTGCAAAAGAGTTTAAAATCCGGTATTTATGCCATTGCCATCGTCGCTATTTTTATGGTGCTTTGGTACAAAATCCCCGGAGTGTTGGCCGTGCTGGCCTTGCTCGCCTACACATTTATCGCTCTGGCTGTTTTTAAACTGATATCGGTCACGCTGACTCTGGCCGGCATTGTCGGCTTTATTCTTTCCATCGGTATGGCGGTTGATGCCAACATTCTCATTTTCGCGCGGATGCGCGAGGAATCCCGTGCCGGCAAAAGCGCCGGTCAGGCGGTGCGAGATGGTTTCGCGCGCGCTTGGCCGTCTATCCGCGATTCTAATATCTCCACTCTTTTGACTTGCGCGGTTTTATATTTTTTCAGCGCCAGCTTGATCAAAGGTTTCGCGCTGACTTTGGCACTCGGTGTTTTGATATCAATGTTTTCGGCGATATTCATTTCCCGTCTTTTATTGGAAGTGCTTATGAGCGATAAATTAAGCAGATTTAAATTCTTATGGTACCGATGATTCCGATTACTAAATTTAGAAAACTTTATTTTATATTTTCAGGCGCTTTGATAATAGCGAGCATTGCCGCCTTGGCGCTTTGGGGATTGCGCCTCGGCATTGATTTCAAAGGCGGGTCGTTGCTATTCGGCGAATTCGGCCAAAAATCTCCTTCGCGGGAGGAAATATCAACCGTTCTTGAATCGCTGGATTTGGGAGAGCTGATTATTCAGTCAAGCGGGGAGCGAGGCGTAATTTTACGCTTTAAAGAAATAGACGAAACAAAACACCAGCAGCTGCTTATCGTATTGAATAAAATAAGCGGCGACTTTTTGGAAAAAAGTTTTGAATCAATCGGGCCATCCATTGGCCGCGAATTAAGCACCAACGCTTTTAAAGCGATTGCGCTGGTGCTCGTTTTAATCGTTGGATACATCGCGTTCGCTTTTCGCAAAGTGTCTTACCCTCTTGCTTCTTGGAAATATGGCGTAGCGGCGCTAGTCGCTTTGTTTCACGATGTCGTCATCCCGCTCGGTCTTTTTGCCGTTCTTGGGCGATTTTATAATATTGAAATATCAAGTGGTTTTATCGCCGCGATTTTGACGGTGCTCGGCTATTCGGTGCATGATTCCATCATCGTGTTTGACAGAATCAGAGAGAATTTGATCAAGCATCAAGGCAGATCTTTTGATGAGACTGTAGATAAATCGGTCAATCAAACTTTTACGAGATCTCTCAATACTTCCTTGACCGTCATTCTGGTCCTTTTGGCCATTTATTTCTTGGGCGGAGAGTCAATGAAATATATCGCTTTGGTTTTGATGGTGGGGATTGCGGTGGGAACGTATTCTTCCATTTTCATCGGCAGCACTTTGCTCGTTTCGTGGAACAAATTTGCCATGCAAAAAAAGAGATATTGACTACTAAGTCAAGCTGTGCTATTATTTTGATAATTAATTTTTATAAATAATATGGCCCGGACAATTGACGGTAAAAAGATGAATCTCCAAAAAATGGCAAGCGATCTTTTATCGCGTCTGTCAACGCGCCAGAAAGATGTTTTAACCAAGCGCTTCGGGCTTAAAAACGGCCAAAGAAAAACTCTGGAAGCGATTGGGGATGAATATGGAATCACGCGCGAACGCGTCCGGCAGATTGAAAACGATGCCAAAGCGGCCATATTGAAATCGGAACAGGCCAAAGCGCTTGAGCCGTTTTTTCAAGTGTTCGCCGACCATTTTAATTCTTACGGCGGAGCGCGCGCCGAAAATATTTTATTCACGCGGGATGTAAAAGATTTTTTTCCGGGCAATGTTGATACGAATGTCGCCGCGGCTCATCTGCATTTTTTGCTTTCTTTGGGGGCGCAATTTACGCGCCATTCCGAAACAGACGCGTTTCACCCGGCTTGGGCGGTAAAAAATACGCGCGTTGAAGACGCTAAAGCGGCGCTCCAGCAATTGATCCGCCGACTTGAAGAGAAAAAGGAATTAGTTAAAAAAGAAACATTGCTTAAATGGCTTTCGGAATTTTCAGGCGGACAAGATTATAAAATATTGGAATCATATCTGGCGATGGTGAAAAATGTCACCGCCAATGCTTATGGAGAATACGGCCTGACGCATTGGCCGGAAGTGAGGACAAGAGGCGTGCGCGACAAGGCTTATCTGGCGCTGAAAAAAGTCGGCAAGCCGATGCATTTTCGGGAAATAGTGGCGGAGATCAACAAAGCTTTCGGTCCGAAAAAGCCAGTTCACACGCAAACAGTGCATAACGAACTGATTAAAGATGATAAATTTGTTTTGGTCGGACGCGGTACTTACGCTTTGGCCGACTGGGGGTATCAGCCCGGACGCGTCTCCGAAGTGCTCGCGCGCGTGCTTAAAAACTCAAGCCAGCCGATGACGCGCGAAGAAATAATCGCGGCCGTCTGCAAGGAAAGAAACGTAAAACCCAACACGGTACTTCTCAACTTGCAAAATAAAAGATATTTTGCGAAAATGGGGGATGGAAGGTTTGTTTACAAATCATAAAACTTGAAACATAAAACTTGAAACATCAGACGCATCTTTCTGTCATCTCAAGGATCCTTATAGGACAAGAGTCTTGCGAAGGGTCTCAGAGATTCTTTTGTCGCGGACTCCGTCAGAATGACAGTCATTTCTTATGTTTTATGTTTTAAGTTTCATGTTTCAAGATTATGGCTCCGAATCCTCAAGCGCTCTTGCCGGTATTAAATTTTCTCTTTGATTGGGGGTGGATAGCCGCGCCCCTGTTTTTATTTTTGGTTTGGAGAAGCGTCTGGTTCTTGTATGTCCAAAAAGCATACACCGAAAGCCAGGAGTGGGTGACGCTTGAACTGAAAATCCCAAGTCTAGTGGAAAGAACTCCTAAGGCGATGGAGCAAATTTTTGCCGGCTTGCATAGCATCAAATCAAGCGCCAATTTCAAAGAAAAGTGGTGGGACGGGAAGCATCAGCTTCACATATCAATGGAAATAGTCGGTATTAACGGCGCGATTCATTTTTTGATAAAAACCCCCGCTCAATACAGAAGGTTGATTGAATCTCAAATTTATTCTCAATACAAAGATTGCGAGATTGAAGAGGTGGAAGATTACGCTTGGAGCTTGCCCGACGATATCCCCAACGAACAATATGACCTCTGGGGGACGGAATTGATTTTCACTAAAGAAGACGCTTACCCGATCAGAACTTATCGGTTTTTTGAAGAGCCGGCCTCCGAAAAAAAATTCATTGATCCGCTCGCTTCTTTGATGGAAGTTTTGGGCGAATTAAAAGAAGGGGAGCAGATCTGGGTGCAATATCTGATCAAGCCGACCGGCGACGAATGGCAGAAAGAAGGGCAAAAGCTGGTGGATAAATTGATAGGCAGAAAAAGCGCCAAAAAGAGCGGCGATAATGTCGCCGAGGAGATATATCAATTTTTCTACGATTTAATCGGCGTACTGTTTGGGCGCGTGCCGACCGGTTCCTCGGCTAACGGCGCGGATGAAAAAGAAAAACCGGAAACGATGATGCAACACCTTTCTCCGGGGATGAAAGAAACGGTCGCCGCGCTGGAAGAAAGCATTTCCAAGCACGGTTTTAAATCGGGCATAAGGATTTTATACATCGCTCGCGCCGATGTTTTCTCCAAAGCGAGCATCCCGGCCGCGCTCGGAGCTTTCAAGCAATTCTCAACATACAATCTCAATGGCTTTAAACCAAACGGCCAGGTTACTCCGTCTGTAGATTATTTATTTAAAAAAACAAGAGAATACATCAGAAAACGCCGACTTTACACGCGGGCGCGCATCCGATTTTTCGTAAGTAAGGGGATTATTTTCAATACGGAAGAATTGGCAACGGTATATCACATACCTTCAGTAGTGCTTGAGGCGCCTAAGTTGCCAAAAATAACGGCCAAAAAAGCCGAGCCTCCCAAAGCGTTGCCGACGATTTAAAATATGATTATTCCATTCGCGAAAACAAATTTCAGAAATAAAAGCCAGGTTTTTGGCATCCAGGAGGATGACCGGCGCCGGCATATGTATATTATCGGGAAAACCGGCGTAGGCAAAACGACCATGCTCCGGAATATGATGATTTCCGATGTCTTAGCTGGCAATGGCGTTGCGCTGGTTGATCCGCACGGCGAATTTGCCGAGGCGATTTTGGACTATGTGCCGGAAGAGCGCATTGACGATGTGGTGTATTTCAACCCGGCTGATATTGATTTTCCGATTGCTTTCAACGCGGTGGAAAAAGTGGATATAAAAGAAAGACATCTGGTGTCGTCCGGCCTCATCGGTATCTTTAAAAAAATCTGGGCCGATTCCTGGGGGCCTCGTTTGGAATATGTCTTGCGCAATGCCATCTTGGCGCTTTTGGAATACCCAGAAAGCACTCTTTTGGGCGTGATGCGCATGCTCTCGGACAAAGAATATAGAAAAATGATTGTGGAAAACCTGACCGATCCGGTAGTCAAGCAATTCTGGATTGATGAATTCGGAAAATACTCTTCCAAATTTGAAGTAGAAGCGATCGCGCCTATTCAAAATAAAGTCGGCCAGTTTTTGACCAATCCGATGATCCGCAACATCGTCGGCCAGACCAAATCCAGCATCCATATGCGCGATATTATGGATTCAAAAAAGATTTTTATTATGGATCTTTCCAAAGGAAAAATTGGCGAGGATTCATCGGCGCTAATCGGCGCCATGCTGATCACTAAAATCCAGCAAGCGGCGATGTCGCGCATCAATATTCCGGAAGAAGAGCGCGAAGACTCTTATCTTTATGTGGATGAATTTCAAAATTTCGCTACCGAGTCATTCGCGGGGATTTTATCGGAAGCGCGCAAATACCGGTTGTGTATGACTTTGGCGCACCAGTACATCGCTCAGCTTGACGAGGAAGTAAGGGATTCGGTGATAGGCAATGCCGGCACGCTGGTCGCTTTTCGCATCGGCGCCGACGACGCGGAATTTCTGGAAAAAGAATTCGCGCCGGAAGTGGCGGCCCTGGACTTAGTCAATCTTCCCAATCAGAAAATTTATCTGAAACTGATGATCAACGGCGTTACATCAAGAGCGTTTTCCGCCGATACTTTGCCGCCGATTCCCAAGCCGCAAAAAAGTTTCAAAGACGAAATTATCAGGCGGTCACGCGAAAAATATGGCACTCCGCGCGCGTTGGTGGAAGAACAGATAGCGAGCTGGAGCAATTCATCGGGCTTGTCATCCGAATCGCATTCTAAGGAGGCGCAGATATCAGACGTGACTGCCTCGCCTTATTCCGCGCCGGCAAGAAAACTGGTCGAACAATCTGCGCTTTACGACGCGGTTTGCGCTATATGCGGCGTCGCCATCAAGGTGCCGTTTATTCCAGATCCGAAACGGAAAACTTTTTGCAAAAAATGCCTGCCAAAGTCCAAGCAATTACCGAGGCAAACATCCGATTCTATGTCGTTGGATGAAGCGTTCGCGTCGGCGCCGGCTTCTTTTAACAATCGGTTCCACGGCGAAATGTCTGCTGGCGGCGTTTCAAACGCGGCCGCGTCGAGACCTAAAAAGAAAGAACCTGATATGGAAGGCCTGCGCTCCATTCTTGAAAAATCTCTCAAAGAAATCAGCCCGAAAACCAAACACAACATTGACCCGAAAGATCTGGCTAATTTTTGAAGACGAATTACGAATTATGAATTACGAATTACGAAGCAGATTATTAATACTTTATCTTTGCTTTTTTTTGTTAATGCCGGTTTTTGTTTTTGGCGCGGCGGGGGATATTGTCTTTATGGAAATCGCTTACGATCTCAAAGGTGCGGATGACGGACATGAGTGGGTGGAAATATACAACGCTTCGGCTGACGAAGTTGATATCACCAGTTGGAAGTTTAACGACGGAGATAATCACTTGCTGAATGTCCCGCCCAAAAACGGCGGACAAGGCGCGATGATTATTCCGGCCGGAGGATATGCCGTGCTAGCCGGCGACGCCTCTGTATTTTTAAGCGAGCACCCTGGTTTTTCCGGAACAATTATTGATACAGTAATGAGTCTAAATAACACAGCCGGCACGCTCACTCTTTCTGATAAAGACGGCGCCGCGATTGACAGCGTGTCATATCAAAAAGAATTGGGAGCGAATGGAAACGGGCTGACGCTTGAAAAAATCGGACTGATTTGGAAAGAAAGCGCGGTAGAAGGAGGCACCCCCGGCTCGACCAATGGCGGGTTACTTTTAAACGATGAGAGTACGGTCGCGACATCAACCGAGCCGATCATTTCTTCAGCTCCGAGATCGCCTCCTTTGACGGCTGATGCTGGAGAAAATATTGTCGCGTTGACGGGCGATGAAATATTTTTTGAAGGTTCAAAATCGCAAGGCGGTCAGGCGCTTACTTTTTTATGGAATTTCGGCGACGGGGCGACCCAAGAAGGCAGGCAAGTTTCTCACAGATATTCATTCCCGGGCAATTATATTGTCACTCTGAAGATTTCCGACGGCGTTCAGTCGGCGGAAGATCAACTGCGCGCGGATATATATCCGAATGGCGTGAGCATATCGGAATTCTATCCCAGCTCGCATAGAGAAGGCGATTGGCCGTCATACGACGACTGCTCCGCTCTCTGCGTTAGCGGGTGGATTGAGCTTTCAAACCAGGCGGCGTATGGCGTTAACATCTCCGGTTGGGGATTGGGCGCGAAAAATTCCGGGCCTGATTTTAAAATTCCCGAAAATACTTTTTTATCCGGCAACGGATTTTTAGCGCTGCGGGAAACAACCACTAATATTTCTTTACCCGATAGCGGAGCCGTTTATTTGTTTTACCCAAACGGCCAAATAACCGAGAAAGTTGAATATAAAAACGCGCCAGAAAATCTCTCGGCCGTTTTAACCGCCGATGGCCGATACGAGTGGAGTTCCGAGCAGACGCCGGGAATGAAAAATATCGCCGTTTCTTCAGCCGTGCCCGATAAGCTAATTGAATCCTCGCCTGTTTCAGACGATAGAAAGACAAGCTCTCAGGCGCGAGAAAAATCTTCTTTCGTTGAATATAAAATACACAACGGCATAAAGTCATTTATCGCCAAACCGGTATTGGCATACAGCGTTCAGGACGCGGTAAGTTTAGAGAAATCAAGCGCTCCATCTGTCGGAACCGCTTTATCATATTTCGCCTTTGACCGATATCGTTACGCCGTGTTAGCCATCGCTTGGTTGGCGTTTTTCCTGTGGCTGTTTCATTTTAGGAAGAGTAAAAAGACATAAAATATGCACAAAATATTTTCCCTCGCCGACCATTTCCGCAATAGATAAATTATCATCGCTCGTCGTCACTCGCTTAACGGAAAATGACGAACTCGCCTGCTGGCTCAAACAGCGCCATTTTCCTACTCACTCCTCCTCGCTCAGTAATTTATAGCTATTGCTCCAACAGGTCGACTGCGAAAATATTTTGTGCATAAATAACTTTGTCAAATAAAAGCATAAAACAATACAAGCGCGTTCATATGATCGGCGTTAAAGGCGTCGGGATGGCGGCACTGGCGGAAGTTTTGGTAAAAAATGGATTTTCAGTTTCAGGGTCGGACGCTAAAGATGATTTCATAACCGCCGGCGCTCTAAAACGGCTCAATATTTCCATTGCCGAGTTTTCAGCTGAGAATGTAAAAAACGCGGAAGTGGTAATACGCTCCAACGCGTATAATTCAGACAACGCCGAAGTGCGGGCGGCTCAAGATTTGAGTATACCCGTTTTTTCTTATCCGGAAGTGGTGGCGGAGCTTTTCAACGCGCATTACGGCATCGCGGTTGCCGGCAGTCACGGCAAAACAACCACCACCGCGATGCTGGCTCATATTTTAAAATCAGCGGGAAAAAATGTAACAGCGATTATCGGCTCAACGGTGCTTGACTGGGGATCGGGCGCGGTTTCCGGAAATTTGGAGAAACCGGGCGCGCTTTTCGTCTTGGAAGCGGACGAATACAAAGAGGCGTTTTTAAACTATCACCCGCGCGGAGCGATTATCACTAATATTGATTATGACCATCCTGATTATTTTAAAACCGCCAGCGACTACGAAAACGCGTTCGCAAAATTTATTGCTAACATTTCGGCAGACGGTTTTTTAGCGATCAACGCCGATGACGCGCGGCTAAGAGAATTCGCGCGCGAAGCGAAAGCGAGAGTGATAGAAGCGCGGGCCGGCGATTTTTCTTTGCCGGAAATGCGTCTATCCGGCGAACACAACCGCTCAAACGCAGCTTTAGCTTATCGAGCGGCATTAGAGCTTGGAGTAAGCGAAGCCGAAGCAAAAACCGCGCTGGCCGATTTTAAAGGCACGGCGCGCCGAATGGAGCTGATTGGAGAAAAAAATGGCGCCGTAATTTACGACGATTACGCGCACCACCCATCCGAGATTAAAGCGACCCTCAAAGCCATGCGTGAAAAATATCCTGAGAAAAAAATCGTGGCCGTATTTCAGCCACATACTTATTCGCGGACCAAAGCGCTATTCGGCGATTTCGCCGGCGCCTTCAATGACGCCGATGAAATTATTTTGACCGATGTTTTTTCTTCGGCGCGCGAGCAAAAAGACGAAAGCGTAAACATCTCGGATATGGCCGCCGCCCTTGAAGGGAACGGCAAGAAAATAACATTTGTAAAAAACAAAACTGATATTCCGGCGCGCCTGAAAGAATATTTGAACCAATCCAGCGTGATAGTGGGTATGGGAGCGGGGGATATTTACAAATTTATTAACTAATTTTTAATTCGTCCAAACGCGTATATATGGCGCAGGGCTTGTCTTTTTATGTTATTTCATATATCATATCGAAGTTATTATTAAATAAATCCAGCACCTTCCTGCGAGGCATTAATAAACCACGCAGGAAGAATTATTTACTAACCCATTTATCCTCGTAGCTTGCTGGAGGTATTCTGGGAAGGTGCTGGATAAAAATCCGTCGTTTTGGCGCACTTTTGTCAAATCGCGAAAATAAAACGGATAAATATATAAAGTATGGAACAAGCGGAAATGTTGCAAAAAATGATTGATGCCGGAGTGCATCTCGGACACAGAAAGTCAAAAGGGCATCCCAAGATGAAGCCCTATCTTTTCGGCGTCCGGCAGAATATTCAGATTATAAACGTTGAAAAAACTCTGCAAAAAATGCAGGAAGCGGCCGCGTTTTTAAAAGAAGTGGCGGGCAGAAACGGCACGATACTTTTCGTCAGCACGAAAATGCCGGCCAAGCCATTCACCAAAGAATTCGCCCAGCGGCTAAGCATTCCTTATGTGTCCGAACGCTGGCTGGGCGGCACTTTGACAAACTTTCCGGTTATTTCAAAGCGTTTGGAGTATTTCTTAAGCCAAGAGGCGCAAAAGGCGAAAGGCGAGCTTGATAAATATACTAAGAAAGAACAACTGATGATAGATCGCGAGCTGGAAGATTTGGAAAAGAAAATGGGAGGCCTAAAAACTCTCAAACAACTGCCCAACGCGCTGATTATGGTTGACATAGAAGAGCACAATACCGCCTTGCGTGAAGCC
>Ga0209518_1004004_pt1 | contig 12177 bp, 21 predicted proteins | sample RifGroB1_FD_183993 | JGI IMG/M metagenome (GOLD analysis project Ga0209518, IMG submission 183993) | Groundwater microbial communities from Rifle, Colorado, USA - Groundwater B1 (SPAdes) (version 2) | ecosystem: Environmental > Aquatic > Deep subsurface > Groundwater | place: Rifle, Colorado... | reverse complement strand
TATTAAAGTTGCACATAATTCTGTATTTGAAATGGAATGGGCAAAAACTATTTTAGGCATTGATATAGTTAATATTGAAGATTCTATGCTACAGAAATATATATTGGATTGTCGTAACGGAACACATAGTTTAGATTTTTTAGCATTTGTTAATTTTGGTGTTAGTTGGAAAACTTATCCAGATTCTATAATGGAAGATTTGACACAATTACCTATAGAAGAATTGCTTGATTATAATGCTAAAGATTCTATTTGGGAGTATAGAATTTTTAAAAAGCAGAAGAAAATATTAGAAAAGGATGAAAAATTAAATAATTGTTATAGAGAGCAATTAGAAACTGCAATAACTATAGCACAGATTCAATATGATGGTGCTTGCACAAATGAGGAGAGCAGAGATAGATTATTAAAGGGTTATGTAATCGAAAGAGAAAATACAGAAAAGGAATTGCTTAGTTTAGATAGCGTAATAGAATTTAAAAATAAATATGGTAAAGTTCCAGCTTTAAAATCCAATAGTAAAGATATTCCTATAATATTATTTCAAATAGAGAATTTAGATTCAATTAAGAAAACTAAAAAATCAGGTAAACCAGCAGTTGACAAAGAGGTTTTGGCGTCTTATATAGGACAGAGTAGATTTTGTGAATTATTATTGAAGTTTAGGGAATTCTCAGGTATAGAAGGCAAAATACTTAAAGGTTATACAGATTGTGTTTTCCCTGATAAAAAATATCACACTTCCTTCTACCCGATTGAAACTGGGAGGCTTGGTTGTATTGCAAAGGGTACAAAAATACAAACAATGTGTGATAGGACGAAATACCCAAATGGTAAAAATATAGAAGATATAAAAGAGGGTGATCTTGTTTATACTTTTGATGATAATTTGAAATTAAGACTTAAAAAAGTTTTGTGGTCTGGTCAAACAGGAATTAAAAATATTATTCGCATTCATTGGATTAGGAATGGTTCAAGACAAGGTGGTTTTTTAGACGTGACACCTGAACATAAAGTAAGATTAATTTCTGGAGAATATGTGCAAGCTAAAGATTTACAAATAAGAAGTAGAGTATTAGCTATGAATGTTTCAATAAAAGATAGTGGATATGCTATTATTAATGCAACTGGTCAAAGAGATGGTGTAAGAGAGCATAGATTTATATACAAAGAGATTTTTAATGATTTGGATGATAGAGGTATTTTTGGTGATTCTGTTCATCATATTAATAGTAATAAATTAGATAATAGAATAGAAAATTTGAAAAAAATGAAGAATGGTGAACATGGAAAACAACATCTTACAGGAAGAGTGTTTTCAGAAAAATCTATTGAAAAACAAAAAGCAACAAGAAAAATAAGAGAAGGATTGGGTTTAATTAAACATAAATATGGTAATGAAAATCCATTATATCGGTATATTTCTAAATATACTTTATTAAAATTGCTTGCAAAAAATGGTGGAAAACCTTCAAAAATAGGAAAGTATTGTTATATGACAATTATTAAAAGATTAAAAGAATACAATATTAATTTTATTAATATTGCTAAAAGATATGGGAAAGATGACAAATTTTTATCAAGAGGAAGAATAAAAACATTAATAAATAAGGGCTTATTACATAAAGAAATCTATTCTGAATTAAAAATTGGGTATTTTAGATTAAATGAATTACTTGATTATTACAAATTATCTTATTTTAAAAGAGACAAATGGGGAAATACAAAAAATAATCATTTTATTACAAAAATTGAATACTTAAATGAGGAAGTCCCTGTATATGATATTGAAGTTGAGGATACACATAATTTTGTAGCAAATGAGTTATGTGTCCATAATTCTTCAAACATAAATCTTCAAAATTTAGATAAGAGGAAACATCCAGAAATTAGACAAATAATTGTTGCTCCTGAAGGATATGTATTAATTATATTTGATCAAGCACAATTAGAAGCAAGAGTTTTAGCTGCTCTAAGCAATTGTAGAAAACTTATAGAAATGATAAAAACAGGATATGACATTCATATGGATAAAGCTGTTGAGATTTGGGGGCAGGATGTTATTGAAAATGCTACAAAAAGTGCTGTTAAAGCAATGAGATATAGGGCTAAAAATGAATTTGTATTTCCCTCATTCTATGGGTCTAAACCAAAATCTACAGCTAAAAGATTGGGTATTTCAGAATCAAAAGCAGAAATGCTACTTGATAAATTATGGTCAGATTTTCCAGAAATATTGGAATGGCAAGAAGGTGTTTTAAAATTTTATGAAAAGAAGAGATATGTTGAAATACCACCAGGACGTAGGAGGTATGCTCCATTAACAACAAATGAAATCCTAAACACGCCGATCCAAGGGGCCTCGGCCTCCATTGTAAGTAAAATGATGAATAAAATATCAAGAAGAGGGAATTGGTTATTGTGTTAAAGAACAAGAGACTAAATATGCCATTGAAGAAATACAAGGAATAATGGAGTTAAAACAATATGATTTTATGATAGATGTACCTTTAGTAGTAGAAGGTTCTATAGGATATGATTGGTATAACACTTTTTCAATAAAGGAAGTTTTTGATGCTTGACAATTCTAAATAACAAGTATATATTTAACATATGCAGAGAAACAATTATAAAAAACCCCTAAGTTTATTAGAAGAATATTTGAAACTTGGATGTAATATCAATTACTTTCATAGTAGTACATTTCTTGATAATAAATTTGCACTTACAAGACCTAATGGTACATGGATAACTGAAGGAATCACAATAGAGAAATTATTAATAAATATAGGAAAATTGAAGTGAAAAAATTTACAACATCCTTAGTATTATTAATGTTTCTTAACGGAATTGGATGGGAACTTATCAGTATGTTTTCTTTAAATTTTCTCAAAGAAAACCCAGAACCCTTTGTTAGACAATTTATAATTGAGAAATGGATTGAGAATATAAAAGAAATACATCCCCATTGTCAAGGAGCTTTTATTGAATTTAATGAAAATAATGAGGATAAAGACCTTATTGAAGTGTATGCAAAATGCTACAAATGGGGGGTTTAGATAATGTTATATAATAAATATAGACCAAAAACATTAGAAGAAGTCTTTGGACATAAGGAAATTAAGGAAAGTCTTAGAAATATATTTAAACAAGAGGAAATCCCACATACTTTTCTTTTCTCAGGCCCTTCAGGAACGGGTAAAACTACACTTGCAAGAATTATAACAAATATGTTAAATGCTGGGGATGATATAATTGAAGTTAACACGGCAAATACTAATGGGGTGGACTTCATTAGAGAGTTGAATGAAATTGCAAGAAAATCTCCACTATTAGGTAATAATAAAGTATTTATATTGGATGAGATTCAACAATTGACTAAAGAGGGGCAAAATTGTCTCTTAAAATTATTAGAAGATTCTCCTAAATACTCATACTTTATTCTGTGTACAACAGATGTACAAAAGTTATTATCAACTATTAAAAATAGATGCATATCATATACCCTGAAACCCCTATCTAATAAAGATATTGAGTCAATTTTAGCACATGTTACCACGTTAGAAAAAATAAAATTATCAGAGGATGTTTTAAATCTTTTAATATATAAGTCAGAGGGTTGTCCACGTAAGGCTTTGGTAATGTTAGATCAGGTAAAAGATGTTAAAGATTTTGATAAGATTTGTGCTCTTTTAGCAGATGAATTAGATAAAGAGAATGAAATTATAGATTTATGCAGAATGATGATTAAAAGACCAAGGGCGAATTGGAAAGATTTAGTTAAGACATTTGAGAATATAAACATTGATCCAGAACAGATTAGAATTGTTGTAGCTGGATATTTAGCAGCTTGTTTAAAAAAGGCGGATAGCCCAGGTATTTATGCAGAAAAATTGGAACTTTTTCTTATCCCACTTACATTTGGCAGCCAAAAATCAGAAATACTTTTTTTACTTTACAAAGCTCACTCATTATGATATATTATTATTATGGAATTAATTAAAGATTTAGGCACAAGATTAATAAATGGTAAAAATAATAGAAAATACTGGACAAATTATTATCAAACTATAATAAATAAGAAAGGATTATAAAATGAAAGAATATCAAAAAGACCTTGAAATAGATTCTTTAGATTTAGATACTTGCTGTCTACGCCAACCCGTCTTGTTTGACCACTATACGCAAAAGCTTTCTTCATTATACAAAAATAGAGATGAGATTAAATTAGCAGTGGAACAAACCTATGCACGTTTAGATGGTATAATAAGGGAAGCTTCAAGTGCTGAGGGTAAGAAATTGACAGAAGCTTTGGTACAAAATGAAATTACAAGGAATTTACAATACGCTGATTTGCAACAAAAGTATTTAAATGCTTGTTCTGATGTAAAAGAAGCTGAAGTTATAAGAGATGCTTTTCAGCAAAGGCGTGATATGCTGAAACTTCTCGCAGAGCTTTACATATCGGGTTATTGGGCCAGTGTGGAAACTAAAGTGGTTAAAAAGCAAGGAACAGAGAGTATAAAGGAAAGATTGCAAAAGAAGATGGCTGAAGATAAGGAGTAGAAATGAAAACTATTGGCTATAAGAGTAGATTTGAAAAAATACTTTATGTTTCTGCTTTACCAGGTCACGGTGGGGTAGATTGGGGTTATGACTGGAATGTTAGTAAAGGTATCCATTTATCATCTTATTGGCAGAGACGATTCAGGAAAGATACTGAAAGAGTTGGAGAAGTAGCTCATTTTATGCATCTATATGAAATGGTTAAAGATAAAAATGAGAATAATTAAAAAATTAAAATATGAGAAAGCATTAATAAATGCAGTTGTTTTTTTAATATGGATGGTGTATTTGTCCTTGCTTTTTTTAAATTTCTTTGGTATATTAAATGTGTCATGGTTTTGGTTGCTGAGTCCATTATGGATAATACCAATTTTAGCTATTTTAATAGCTATAGCAATGTTATTATTAGTTATACTATTTTAAACAAGGGGGAATTGAACAATGGATAAGAAAAAATGGAAGAGTCCGAGTAAAGAATCATTAAAGGATGCCTACAATAATAGAGGGAAGTATCCTGATAAGAACAATAGCAGAACCATCTTCTCTACAACAGGAGATGATGTTTTTTGGAAGGTAACTGATAAGGCACATAAGGTAAGACTTTTGCCAGCACATCCTGATGATAATCTTAATTTTTATGGTCTTACTGTTCATATTCATACAAATGTTGGTGTAAATAATGACCAATATTTATGTCTCAAGCGTATGAAAAGTAGCACATGTCCTATATGTGAACAGCAAGCAGAACTATGGGATACAGAACCAGAAATGGCTAAGGATTTATATCCACAGACAAGATATTTGGTATGGGTGGTAGATTTGAGCCTTCCAACAGACAAGCAGGAAGCTCTAATATGGTCATGTCCTCGCACAGCAATGGATGATATATTAGGTGTTAGTTATAAGAAAGCTACGGACGAAATTTTGAACCTTGCCGATATAGATGATGGTATTGCTATTTATTTTGATAGGGAAAAGACGCAAGGCACTACTTTTTCCAAATATAAGAATTTTCAATTAGATGACAGTTCTACAGAGGCAAAAGATGGGTGGCTTGAGGGGATTCTTCCATTCAACGAGGTAATTGAGTATGCAAGTTATGAAGAAATAAAGAATACTTTTCTTGGTCTTGGTGGTGAAGTTTCACCCAAAAAGGATATTTCACCAAGTGTTGAAACTGCTACAAGGAGTGAAACTGTAGTAAAGGCTGTTGAAGAAGCTCCTTCTACTACTGGAACAAATATAACATCCATTGATGATATGGATAGAGATCAACTTGAAGCATTAGCGGTTACAATTCTTAGTGAGGATTTTGAAGAGTCTGAGATTGAAGAGATGGGAACTAAGAAGTTGAAGAGATTGGTTAAAGAAGCTGTGGATAAGAATGTAACTAAGGCAATTGCTAATGAAGAAGCACAGCCAGAAGACCCAAAGGAAGCATTGAAAAGGAAATTGCGTGAGAGGATCAATAGTTAATGAAAATTGGAAATGTAAAAGGGATGTCTGAAGAAGAATTTGTAAAAGAGTATTTAATAGCTTTAATAATAGCTTTAGATGCACTTGATAAAGAAGATTTCTTTGGATCAGAAGGTTGGAGATATTTTTTATTAGGTGAGGATTAATGAAAGAAGTGTTAATAGCTTATAGCCTTGATGATGGGTTTGCCTATTCTTTGGATAGACCTTCCAACAAAATCCATTATTCTATGGTTAGAATAAGTGGTAAGGCCAGTAATATAAGAAAATTAAATAATTTAATTCCTTTAGGTGAAATATTTAATGTATCTTTACTTGAAAAATTAAATCTTTATTACAAGATAATATAGGAGATACTATGATTTATAAAATAGAATATTTAAAAGAAGATTTTTACAACTGGTTAGCTTGGAAATTACCCAAAAAGTTGATATATTATGCAACTGTAAGATTAATAGCTTATGGTACTGGTAGTAATTATAATAAAACAAATGTGAGTACTGTTAGAGCAATTACAGTATTAAAGAGATGGGAGAAGGTAATATAATGGGTAGAAAGAAAAAAATAATAGATGATGAAATAGTAGAGGAAGCAGAGGGTTCCGGTTTAATTGATAGAGAGTTAAAGTTTGTTTCCTCTGGTAGCACTAATTTAAATTTAGCATTAACTAACAATGTAGAGTTGGGTTATCCAGTTGGTAAGATTGTAAATCTTGTCGGGGATAAACAGATAGGAAAATCATTACTTTGCCTCGAAGCAATGATGTATGTTTACCATGTACTACGCAAGAAGTATGATGTAAAGATGATATATAATGATGCAGAATCGGCTATAAATTTGGAAAATGCTAAACAAATAGGTGTTCCAACAGATGCTATTGAATGGAGACAATCTCCTACTATAGAACATTGGTATGAGGATGTAAATAAAGAAATAAAGTCTTCTGATAATTATGATTTAGTAATATATATAATGGATAGTTTAGACGGTCTTTCAACAGAGGAAGAATTGGAGCAAGAGTTTAATCAAAAGAGTTATAATATGATTAAACAAAAGAAGTTAGGTGAATTGTTTAGAAGATTAACACAAAAGATAAATAAGAAGAACATGCTTCTTGTCATAGTATCACAAATAAGAGATGCCATAGGAGTTACTTTTGGAGAAACTAAAAGACGTAGCGGAGGAAAAGCATTAGATTTTTATGCCTATCAAATAGTATGGTTATACAATAAAGGTTTGGCTAAGGATGGTGATATAACAACTGGAATTGAAATAAAAGCTAATGTTAAAAAGAATAGAGTATGGAAGCCTTTTAGAATTGCAAATTTTAATATATTATTTGAATATGGCATAGATGACTTAGGGTCAATGGTGGATTATTTAATAGATAAGAAATTTTATTTAAAGTCAGGAAATGGTAAAATAACATATGGTGAAAATACATATTCAAGAGAAAACTTCATACAGTTTATTAGTAGTAACAATAAGGAACAGGAAGTTAAGGATGCGGTAAAACAGGTCTGGGATAAGCTCGAAGAAGATGCAAGAGTTGTTCGTAAGCCTAAATATTTAGAGGAATAGAATGGAAGAGAATGAACCAGCTTTTGTAATAAAAGAATGCTATCTGTGCAGTGCAGAAATAATTAATGATGGTGAATATTGTGATATTTGTTCTATGGATAACTTATGTGAGTCTTGCATAGGTGATCATGAATGTGATAATGGGGATTAAATGTTATACATACAACCAGAATTAGGTAGTTTTAATTCTTTAGCCGAAAGACCTTTAATTTCTTGTAAAGAAGACACAGATAAGCTATTCATTATTGCTCATAAAATAGTGACTAATGAATATATGAAATTATTGTGTAGAGAAAATTATGAGAAAGCTACCAAACATTTATGTGAGAATGAAGGATATTTAAATCAAGCAACAGAGATGCAATTTAATATAATATTAAAAGAAGCATTAAAATTATTATATGAAGTAGCGGGGGATTAATGACTAAATTAGACCATACTTTTAGAACAATAGGTAAATTTTTATCCATAGCATCTGCTTCAAAAGTTTTAAAAGAATTTTATGGGGAAGAGATTCCTAAAGAAAGGATGTTTACAATTATAAAAGAACTTGAGGATATTTCTAATGATTATTTATATCCAAAATATATTTTAAAGGATTCTTCACTTATAGATATAAATGATTATGAAAATATTAATAATAATTATAGAACAGAGTCAGATAATATGCTTCCAAAAAAAGAATATTGTAATAAAAATGAATTAGACAATGTTAGATTTTGGGATGAAGATCGGGATAGATAATGAAGATGGTTATTAAAGGAGGTTTTTATGAGTGAATGTTGTGGAAATGGTTGTGGTGATTGTTTGAGTAATAAGTCTGAAATTAATGAAAAAAAAGGTTATATTAATATTTTTGATGTGGGTGGATTTCTACAATCAAATTCAGGCATTTATGATACAGAAGAAAGAGCTGAGGAAACAGGTAAATTAGTTCATGGATATATTGAAACTGTTGAAATATTTCCTATTAAAAAGTAATTTATGAGTTATTATCTACATACATGCAAATGTGGTTGTGGTGGACAAATAGAAATAAAAAAACATCATAAATATCATGGAGTACCTTCTTATATTAATGGGCATTGTAAATTTACATATAAATTGGAACATGCAGAAACCAATACAAGATTGTATAGTATTTGGTCAGCTATAAAACAAAGGGTTTTAAATCCCAATAAACATGCATATAAAGACTATGGTGGCAGAGGAATAACAATATGTCCAAAATGGACAAATGATTATATAGCTTTTAGAGATTGGGCACTAAGTAATGATTATCAAGAAGGTCTTGAAATAGACCGTAGAAATAATAATGGTAATTATGAACCTTCTAATTGTAGGTGGATAACTCATAAAGAAAATATGAGAAATAAAAGAGGAGTGAAATTAACTTTAGAAATAGCTAATGAAATTAGAGATTTGTATAATACAGGAAATTACACGCAAAGAGAATTGGCTATTAAATTTAATGTTAAAGAATCTCATATTTGTCAAATCATAAATAATAAAAAATGGAAGGATAATAGTAATGAATAAAACAGATAGTAAAGAAGTAACTTTGTTTTTTAAATATGCTATATTTGTTCCAGTGATATTGACTATACTTTTTGAATGGCTTGAATTCACAGGTGTAATAAATGTACCTTGGTATTGGTTGTTTTGTCCTATCTGGATTTGGTTGGGTGGAGCATTCCAATTTATGCTTGGCGGTATTCTTACGGAATTTTTTGAGGAGAAAAAATGAATAATAAAAAAAGAAGTTATATTGTGTAAATGTGGTTGTGGTAAATTAGCAAAACTGGGAAATGATTTCATTCATGGACATACAGGAGGTAAAAAAGTTGAAAAATCCAAAAGCTAAAGGTTCTGCTTTTGAACGTAAGATTTGTAAATTGTTGTCTCTTTGGTATACAGAAAATGAAAGAGATGATGTATTTTTCAGGTCTGCTTCGAGTGGGGCAATGGCTACGCAAAGATTTAAAAAAGGCAAAAAAACTTCTGGACAGCAAGGAGATATAACTTCCACAGATATAGAAGGTATTAAATTCATTAATAAATTTAGTATTGAATTGAAAAGTTATAAAGATTTTTCTTTAGACTTCTTAGTATATAAAAATAAAAGTTTAATTCATGACTGGTGGAAGCAGTGTACGGGGGATGCTGAAAGAGATGATAAAACTCCATTATTGATAATTAAAAAGAATAGCAAGCCAGAGATTATTATTTTTGAATTTAGTTTATACAATACGTTTCAAAATTATTTTGGTAGTATTGGCAGTAAGAGATATACAAGCGGATATATTAATGAAACTGAGGTTGTAATTATGTTATTAACAGACTTTTTTGATTATGTCAATCCTGCTTATTTCAAAAATGAAATTTTCTATGAAGAAAATTTTTATAATACTGAACATAGTTGGTAAATAAATGATAAAATCTCTAACAATTGAGAATTACCAGTCACATAAGAATTCTTTTTTAGAATTCTCCACTGGTATAAATGTTATATCTGGTCAAAGTAACAATGGAAAAACTGCAATTCTGAGGGCTTTAAATTGGGTAATAACCAATCGTCCGCAAGGTATTGCTTTTAAATCTACATTTAGTGATAAAAAGGAAACTTGCAGAGTATCATTAATAATTAATGATACTGAGATTATAAGAGAACGGAACAATTCTATAAATTCATATCAAATAGGTAGCTCATTTTTGTATAAGGACAACACCTATTTCACCACTATAGGAAATGATGTCCCTTCCGAGGTTAGTTCTGCAATTAATATATCTGATATAAATTGTGCCTCACAGTTTGAAAGACATTTTTTGTTAATGGATAGCCCTGGGGAAGTGGGCAGGACAATTAATAAAGTTGTCAAACTGGATGATATAGATGCTTTAATTTCTAACATATCTTCTAAAATAACTTCTACAAATAAAGAACTTGATATAAAAAAACAAGATTTGGATAAACTGAATCTAAGTCTTGAAAAATTCAAAGACTATGATTTAATTGAGAATTTAGTCAATCAGATAGTAGAATATGATAGCAAAGTTAAAACAATAGAAAATAAAGTTAAATTATTATCCTATATAGTTACTGAAGGTGTTAGAGTAGAAGCAATTATAACAAGTATAGAGAATCGGTATGAAGGACTTGAAGATGAAATTAAAGTATTGGAGCAAGTGTGGTTGGATTATAACACAAATTTAGCCTTAATGAGAGATTTAGGAAAAATAACAATAGATTTAGCAATATTGGATATTAATATTGAAGCAACTGAGACTATTTTAAAACAGGGAGAGGGCTTGCCAGAGCTTGAGAGTAATGTTATAAAATACTTAGCCACTTCCGATGTGCTAAACAAAATTATGAATTTAAAAAAGGATTGGGATGGTTACTTTGAGAGCATGAAAAAGGACGAAAAATTGATTATTGTATATAAAAATGAATTTGATGCTCTTTTGAAAGAAATTGGTATATGTCCTTTATGTGAGAGAGTTACTACTTGATATTTTACTGATATATGGTATAATTAATCTATGAAATTAATTAGAAATCTGCCAGCAAGAAAAAATAAGTCAGGAAACTATATTAGTTGGGCTGTTTTTTGGTGTGGTGGTTGTGAGCAAGAAGTAGAAAAACAATTAAGTCATGGCAAAAGAGATAAATCTTGTGGTTGTAAACAATACTTAGAAAATAAAGCTAATTTTAAACATGGAATGGAAGGCACAAAAATATATGTAAAATGGAAAAATATGAAAAAAAGATGTTTAAATTCTGAAAATAAGGACTATTCTGATTATGGTGGTAGAGGAATAACAATATACACAGAATGGTTAGAATTTATCCCGTTCAGGGATTGGGCGTTAAATAATGGATATGCAGATAATTTGGAAATAGATAGGATAAATACAAATGGTAATTATGAGCCAAGTAATTGTAGATTTATAACACATAAAGAGAATGTAAGGAATAGAAGAAATAACGCAATAAAAAATAAAGAAGTAGCTGATGAAATTAGAGGATTAGGAAAAACAGAGAAGTATACACGAAAAGAATTAGCTGAAAAATTCAATGTTTCTATAAGTATAATTAATCAGATTATTAATAACAAAATATGGATGGATTAATCATGACCAGAATCTTATTAAGTTCCGACTGGCACATCAGAAACACAACACCAGAGAACAGGAAAGATCCCTTCTTTGCAACACAAGTATCTAAAATACAACAAATTTTTACAATTTTCAAAGAAAGGAACTGCCAATATATACTTCAAGCTGGTGATTTGTTTGATACCCCCCGCCCCAGTTTTGACCTCCTTGAGACCTACATATCTTTATTTAACAAATATAACATTAATGATAAGAACTTTTTAGCTGTGGCGGGCCAACATGACCTAAGATTCCGCACAGAGGAAAGAACAGCATTTAAATTAATGAGATTTTTAGGTTTTATACAAAAAGTAGATACTGAAATAACTTTATCAGAAGATGTTCATTTATATGGGGCTTCTTGGGGTGATGAAATTCCTACAATAAAAGATGAGGA
>Ga0209518_1004001_pt1 | contig 12186 bp, 13 predicted proteins | sample RifGroB1_FD_183993 | JGI IMG/M metagenome (GOLD analysis project Ga0209518, IMG submission 183993) | Groundwater microbial communities from Rifle, Colorado, USA - Groundwater B1 (SPAdes) (version 2) | ecosystem: Environmental > Aquatic > Deep subsurface > Groundwater | place: Rifle, Colorado... | reverse complement strand
CTATCGCCGGCAGAGACTGTTTATATCGAGCAATTTTTTCTAATTTACTCATCGCTGCATATCTAGGTGATGGTGATGGCAAGCAAATTAATTCTATCTCGTTAGTTACTTGGCTAATATCCTTAAAGACTTTACTAAACAAATTTTCAACATGACGACTTGTAAAAAATATCTTCTTTATTTTGTTCTTGGTAATAATATCTTTTATTGCTTGTGTGTTGTATGTAATATTGAACAAATTCATATCTAAATTACTGTTATTCCTCCTTTCACAAGACAAAATTATATCTGCAAGCGCAATCTCTAATTGTATAAAAAGTTTTTGTTGTTGTTTTTTAGTTCTAAATTCTAACCCATAGACTTCCTGCATAATAGGCCAGAACTGGTTTCGACCATTTGCATAAAACCATTCGTAAGAGTTAGAAGGCTTAGTAACAAAACTGCCTAGCATTAAATATTTTATCTTTTTAGGTACGAAGTTTCCAAAGGGATGTTTTTCAATCATGGTTGGCTGGGAGACAGGGATTTGAACCCCGATTACATCCTCCAGAGGGATGTGTCCTGCCATTAGACGATCTCCCAATACAGCCTGTATTATACCAAAATTCAGGCTAATGATATAATTTTTTTAAACCTGATGAATAGGATTTTAATTGTTGTACTTCTGGCCGCTCTCATTATCACTGGGCTCTATTTAAATCGTAGTAAAATTATCAGATTTGGCTTCCGGCCAACTTCAACTGATGTTAAGGAGGGTACCACTCAAGAAAAGGCTGGTTCTGATATTGAAGTTATTGCCCAAAATTTAAATATTCCCTGGGAAATTGTTTTTTTACCGGCCCGCTCAGGCGAGGCAAGTGAAATGCTCGTCACCGAGCGGCCGGGGAATCTTTTGAAAATCGGCGCGAGCAAGGAAACAATCAAAATCGAAGGCGTGGCCCACATTGGCGAAGGCGGGCTTTTGGGATTGGCTTTACACCCTGATTTTTCCAGAAACGGCTTTTTATATCTGTATCTGACTTCCAAAGAGGGTGGCCAAGTCACTAACCGCGTGGAAAGATATCGTTTGGAAGGCAACCGGCTTTTTGATAAAAAGATTATTGTTGCAGGCATTAAAGGTTCGGCCAATCACGATGGGGGGAGAATTCGCTTTGGTCCTGATGGCTTTTTATACGTCACCACCGGCGATGCTGAACAACAAAATTTAGCCCAAGACAAGATTTCCCTGAACGGGAAGATCTTGAGAGTCAAAGACGACGGCACGGGTCTTGAGATTTATTCCTACGGCCACCGAAACCCCCAGGGCCTGGCTTGGGATGACAAAGGCCGGCTTTGGGCCACGGAACACGGACCTTCGGGCTTGCAAACCGGCTTTGATGAACTTAATCTAATCCAGAAAGGCCAAAACTACGGTTGGCCAGTAATTCGCGGCGATCAAACTAAATCTGGCATGGTTACGCCCGTTATCCAATCGGGCAGTACGGACACTTGGGCGCCAGCGGGCTTGGTTTATTTGAATGGTAGTTTGTTTTTCGGGGGACTGCGGGGTGAGTCTTTGTATCGAGCCGAAATCTTAGCAGGCGATAAAGTTAATCTGAAAGAACATTTTAAAAATGAATTTGGCAGAATCCGAGCCGTGGTTTTAGGACCAGATAATTACTTATACATTTCTACCAGCAACACTGATGGCCGGGGCAAAGTGCAAACAGGAGATGATAAAATTATTAGAATCAATCCAGAAATTTTTAAGGAATGATTATTAGACGAAAGAGTGGTTATTTTGTTTTGTCAGAAAAGACCAGACGCAATTTAGGCGGGCCGTATAAAACCAAAGAAGAGGCTAAAAAGAGGCTTCGGCAGGTGGAATTTTTTAAACACTTCAGAAAGTAGTCCTTGACAGATAACTATATTGGATACTAGTCTAATTTCGGAAGGGGGTGATTAACATTATAGTATCAACTAGCATAGTAAAAAAGATGCTAATAGCAGTGGTACTCGCGGCGGCCTTTGGACTTTTTGGTTTTTCAACCGATGTCAAGGCTGCTGATGGGACCTTCCGCCACGCATTCACTCCGCACAAAGATTCAGTTACAGGGGAGCTGGTAGCCAGACTCGACAATATCTCGTCCACGAGTATTTCCAGCTTGGTTTGCGTAGAAGCCAGGAATGTGTCTACAGGAGTAAAAACCCATTTGGGATGTTTGAAAGTGAATCTTGACGCCACGATGTCAAGCGGCACTTGGGCAGTCCAGTTTGGAGCGCCAGTGCATCTTTTAAAGAGTGGTACGTACAGCGTTAGCTATAACTATCAAGCGTCTGATGGCACTTGGCATTTAGTTCAGCCGCCAGCCACTTTTGTAAAATAGCGGCAAGGCTTGAACTGGTAGGGTTATTTGGTTATAGTTAGGGGTATGTTTAAATTACCTGACTTGCCTTACGCTTATGGAGCGCTTGAGCCTTATATTGACGAGGCGACCATGCGTCTGCATCACGATAAACACCACGCAGCGTACTTGGAGAACTTAAATAAGGCGCTAGCCGAACATCCTGATTTGGCGGCAAAACCAATTGAGGAGTTACTTGTTGGGGAGCTGCCGGGTGAGATCAAACAAGCGGTGATTAATCATGGCGGCGGGCATTTTAACCACTCCTTTTTCTGGGAAAGTATGACCTCTGGGAGTACAAAAAAGCCAGAAGGGGAATTAGCAGAAGCAATTGAAAAGACCTTTGGCAATTTCGAAAAGTTTCAGGAGGATTTTGCGGGCAAGGCGATGAGCGTTTTTGGCAGTGGTTGGGCGTGGCTCTTGTTGACACCCAAGAAAAAATTGGTTCTCAAACGCCATTCTTTTCAAAACCCACCCTTGGCTAGTGGCAATATGCCTCTTTTAGGAATTGATGTTTGGGAGCACGCTTATTATCTGAAATACCAAAATAGAAGAGCGGACTATATCAAGGCTTTTTGGAATGTGGTTAACTGGGGTAAGGTAGAGGAAAACTTCAAAAATGCTTCTTCTGGTCGATAAGCCCCAAGGAGTTTCTTCGCATGATGTTGTGGATAAAGTTCGGGAACTCACTGGTGAAAAAAGAGTTGGGCACGCCGGGACTTTGGACCCCAATGCCACAGGCCTTTTAATTGTTGGTGTTGGCCGGGAATCAACCAGAAAATTGGGAGATTTGTCGAAAAATACCAAGAAAATTTATGAGGCGGAGATTTTTCTCGGAGAAGAGAGAGACACAGACGATATTGAGGGTAAAATTACATCAACTAATGAACAAGTTTCTTCCCCAACTCAAAAAAGAGTAAAACAAATCCTCAATATGTTTCTGGGCGAGACCGATCAGGTTCCGCCGGCTTTTTCAGCTATCAAAAAGGGTGGCAGGAAGGCTTACGATTTATCGCGGCGCGGTCAGAAAGTAGAGCTTGAATCTAGAAAAGTAACAATTTACTCTATTGAACTGCTTGAATACAAATATCCAATATTAAAAGTAAGGTGCGAGGTTTCTTCGGGAACATATATTCGGGCTCTGGCACGCGATATTGGCAGGAAGCTTGCTGTGGGAGCATATTTAAAAAATTTAAGGCGTACAAAAATTGGTAAATTTTCGGTGAAAGAAGCTATTAGTTTGTGGTAATTAGTAGAAGAACGCAAGGATTTTTGGAAGAAAGAGCATGACGGCAATGACTACGGCTAAAGCCGCTGAAATTAAAACCGCGGCGGCGGATACATCTTTGGCAACCTTTGCCTTTGGGGAGATTTTGGGGCTCGCTATATCCACAACTTTTTCCAGTACGGTATTAATTAGTTCCGAGACAATTACAAAGGAAATCGTCAGGAAAAGGACTACCCACTCCAAGGTTTCAAATTTTAGAAAATACGCCACCGCTACGACGACAAAGGAGATAAAAGTGTGTATTCGAAAATTCGGCTCGTTTTTGAAGGCTTCTTTAATTCCTTCGATAGCGAAGCCAAAGCTGGAAACGATTCCTAATTTTTTGCTCATATTTACTAGTATACAACAGTCAAAATATGATAGGATAAATTTATGACGATGACAAAGAAAATCGTGCGAAATAAGTTTTTTCTGCTCGTGCCGGTTTTGGTAGTTTTAGGGGTGGTTGTTTTTACCTCTTCTGCCAAAAAAACTGCACTTCCGGTTGCCTGTGCACCCGATAATTATTCTGGCCTTATTCAGGACAATGTCGGTATGGCCTTTTTTGAGGGTAAAGAAATTCCGGCACAGGATATGTTGGCAAACGATACCAATCCGCCGGTTTTGGGGGTTGCTTCTCCTTCGGACAGGTGGATCGAGGTCGACCTGTCAGAACAAAAGCTTAAGGCTTGGGATGGCAACAGTCTCTTTTTGGAAACTTTAGTTTCAACGGGACTTCCTTGGTATCCAACTCCACAGGGGGAGTTTAAAATTTGGGTGAAATTGAGAGCTGCGAAAATGGAGGGCGGCTCGGGCAGATATTATTACTATCTTCCGAATGTTCCCTACATTATGTATTTTTCCAACGACAAGGTTCCAGGTTGGAGGGGGTATAGCCTTCATGGTACCTATTGGCACAGTGATTTTGGTACGCGACGAAGCCATGGGTGCGTAAATTTGCCAACGTCGGTGGCGGAGAAATTATATTATTGGGTGACTCCTGTTCTGCCCGACGGCAAAAAATCAGTTTTTGCCGATGGCTCAAATGCAGGTACGAGAATAGTCATACATGATTGATTCTCCATTGATAGTTTTTCTTAATACTTACGGGGTGGTTATTCTTTTTGTTTTGGTTTCGCTCTACATCTGGTTTTATGAAAGAAAAAAAGAAGAAGTGTTGCATGTAATTTTTGCAGCCATTATTGCAAGCATTATTGCTCTGGTCTTGAAAGATTTATTAGGTATTCCCAGGCCCTTTTTGTCAGATGGTAAGCCACCTCTAGCCGGGTACACTAATTTGCAGAGTTTCCCTTCGCTTCACACAACTCTGGCTTTTAGTCTGGCAACCACAGTGGCCCTACATCAAAGAAAGACGGGCATTCTGGTTTTTTTGCTGGCGGCTTTGATTGGGATAGGTAGGGTGGCGGCAAACCTTCATTATCCAATCGATATAGCGGGCGGAGCGGTTTTGGGTACGGTGGCATCGCTATTCACGGAAAAAATCCACTTTTCGATTAGTAGAAAAAGGGGTTGAGCCTCCGAATCGGAGGCTTGACTACTTAGCAATCATTATGTTAGACTGCTAATCGTTTGGTAAGTTAAAGACTATGGAAACGGGAACCAACTTTACAAGAATTGTGCCGGTAGTAGCCGTGAGGGGTTCGGTCATTTTTCCACATACGGACTCGATATTGACTTTTGGGAGGCCAAAGTCGGTTGCGGCAGTCAATGCTTCTTTTCAAGAGGATAGAGTGGTTGCCATCTTCGGCCAAAAGGATCCAAGAGTGAAGAACCCCGATTTTGACGATCTTCATAAAATAGGGACTATTGCGACAATTACCCAAATGATGTCTACCGATGGGGAGATTTACGCTATGGTCAGGGGCCATGCCAGAATCAAACTCGAAGAAGGCATTGCCCGCGAACCTTATCTTAGCGCCAGGATTACAGAAATTGCCGAGGAGAATAAAGATTCAGATGAGGTCAAAGCCTTGGCCAATAAACTGTCGGAGTTGTTTCAGAAATCTGTGAATTTGGGCAAAAGTGCAGAGATAACCACAGTTATGAAGATTATCTCGGGACAGGTTGAACCGGTGGAATTAGTTGATTCTGTGGCCAGCCTTCTTGAAATAAAACAGACTGAAAAACAACAACTTCTCGAGAATTTTTCTGTGAAAGAGAGGCTTGAGAAAGTTATCGAATTTTTGAACCGTGAAGTTAATGTGCTTGATATCGAGCGCACCATTTCCATAAAAACCCAAAAGAGATTTGAAGATCAGATGCGAAAAGCCATGCTCCGCGAGAAAAGGCGGACCATTGATGAAGAGCTTGGAGAAGAGGATGGCGCTTCCTCTGATGATGAAATTGGCGATTATAAAGCAAAAGTTAAAAAGGCGAAGATGCCAAAGGAAGTGGCTAAAAAAGCCAGGAAGGAAGTAAAAAGATTGAGCCAGCTCTCGCCTCATAATCCCGAGGGAGCATACATTAGAAATTACATTGATTGGCTGGTCGAGATGCCTTGGTCGATTCTTTCGGATAATGACGTTTCTATAGCTAAGGCTTCCAAAGTTTTGAATAGAGACCACTATGGAATTGAGAAGGCTAAGGAGAGAATCTTGGAATATTTGGCCGTGATGAAGCTCAAAAAAGGTGAAACTAAAAGCCAACCCACAATCCTTTGTTTTATAGGTCCTCCCGGTGTGGGAAAGACCTCTATCGGCAAATCAATTGCCCGCTCGCTGGGTAGAAAATTTGTCAGAGTTTCATTAGGCGGAATCCGCGACGAGGCGGAAATTAGAGGCCACAGGCGAACTTATGTGGGAGCTTTGCCTGGCCGCATAATTCAGGGAATAAAAGATGCCGGAACTAGAAATCCGGTGTTTATGCTTGATGAAATTGACAAATTGGGAGTGGACTTTAGAGGGGACCCCTCAAGTGCCCTTCTTGAAGCGCTTGACCCCGAACAGAATAAAGAATTTTCGGACCACTACCTGGAAGTCCCCTTTGATTTGTCCGAAGTTGTTTTTATTGCTACCGGAAATATTTTGGATACAGTCCCAGCTCCTCTAAGGGACAGAATGGAAGTTATAAAGTTTCCGGGTTATACAGAAGAGGAGAAATTCCACATTGCCAAAGTCTTCCTTTGGCCAAAACAACTGGGACTTCATGGCTTGGGCGGCAAAAAAATTACTATTGATGACCAGGCTATTCGGGAAATAATTAGCCGCTACACGAGAGAAGCCGGAGTTCGGGATTTGGAAAGAAACTTGGCTACCCTCTGCCGCAAGGTCGCAAGGCAAGTTGCAGAAAAAAAGAGGCACCAGTCAAAAATAGCCGCATCTTCTATAAAGAAACTGCTTGGCCCGCGTAAATTTAGCTCCCTTCTTGCCGAGAAGAAAGATGAAGTTGGCATGTCCACAGGACTTTCGGTGACGCCTGCTGGCGGAGAGATCATCTTTATTGAAGTGGCCTTGATGCCAGGGAAAGGTAAGTTAACTCTGACCGGCCAACTGGGGGATGTGATGAAAGAGTCGGTTAAAGCCGCCTTTACTTGGTCGAAAGCTCACTGGCACGTTTTGGGACTTAAGGAAGAATTTGCCAAGGGTATTGATGTTCATGTCCACGTTCCGGAAGGGGCGGTTCCAAAGGACGGGCCTTCAGCCGGAGTCGCTATGGCGACAGCTCTGATTTCCGCTTTAACAAACATTGCTGTTGAGAGGGAAGTGGGGATGACTGGAGAACTAACCTTAAGGGGGCGGGTTCTTGAGATTGGCGGGGTGAAGGAGAAAGTGATTGCGGCTCACAGAGCGGGCTTAAAAACTATTATTTTACCGAAGGAAAACAAGAAAGACTTAGTCGACATTCCGGAAGCAGTCAAAAGAGATATCAAATTCGTTTTTGCCAGCCAGCTGGATGATGTTCTAAAAGTGGCAATGAAAGCCTGGCCACCGGTTAATCTTTCAAATAGGAGAAAATACTCCCCTTCCCGACCTACGTTTTTGGCCGCGAATTAATTGTTTTTGCAGTCTAAATCAAGTAAAATACGTGAAGTTTGGCCCCATCGTCTAGTGGCCTAGGACGGCAGGTTCTCATCCTGCAAACCTGGATTCGAATTCCAGTGGGGTCACACAGTTTTATTCCCCGCTTTTAACAAAAAGACGTGCGAGCCAGCCAAACAGGCTAAAACCGGTGAGTTTTTCTTGGAGATTGGTTTCCAGTGTGTTTGATTCAGTCTCCAATTCGTCAATAGTTGTTTGGACTTCTTCAGCTTCAGTCCCGGAGAGTCTTTCTTTTAAATTTGTGAGCTGTCGAATTTCATTTCTCAAGCGCACAATCTGGCTTCTTAATTCGCCGGCATTTTTATAATCCGGGCCAATTAAGAATCTTAAATAAGCCGGTCTGCCCTCGATTTTTTCCAGGGCATTTTGGATTCTTTCTGTCGCTTCGGCTTGGTTTTGGACTCTTTCCTGAATTTCGCCCCTTAAGCTTTCATTATTAACTCTTTCTTGTACCCGCTCCAAGCGTCTATTGATGAATCTCAAGCGTACTTCGGAACTCGCAGTGCCGTCGTCGGATTCATCTTCTATTTCAGTTTCTCCTCCGCGGCTCGGTTCTTGAGCGATAAGAGTCGTAGGAGCAAAAATCAAACCAATTGCTAAAAGTATCACTAAATAAATCAAAAATCTATTTTTCATCAATCTATCACCTCCTTGAACAATGTATATTATATAATACCATGTCCATGAAATTCACTTTTGTAATTCCGGTATTAAATGAAGAGAAGTTTATCGGTAGGTGCATCTCTTCAATTAATTCCCAAAGTAAAATGCCCTTTGAGGTGATAGTAGTAGACAACGGCAGTAATGATAAAACTGTTGAAATATCCCGGAAATTGGGGGCAAAAGTGGTAAAGGAAAAGAAGAAGGGCATCAGTAACGCCAGAAACAGCGGAGCGAAACTGGCCAAAGGAGAGTTGGTTTGCTTTGTGGACGCCGATGGGGTGCTCTCCAAAAACTGGCTTCGGCAGGCGGAGCGAATTTTTCAGACGGAAAAGGTTGACAGCGTTTCGGGGCTGGTATTTTACAGTCATAAAAATGCTTTGAGGAGATTTTGGTATAACAGTTATCTTTTGGTTGCCTACCCCTTTCTTCTTCTGCGGCAGTACTTGTTTGGGAAGCCTTGGATAGTGGGCAATAACACGGTCATTAAAAAAGAAGTATTTTTGGAACTCGCAGGTTTTGACCCCGTGATCGGAGAGGATTATTGGTTTACCAGAAAATTTGCCCGAACTAGGTACAAAAGCTTCATTAGTATGAGGATGCCTATTTTTTATTCTTCCCGCGGATTTGACCAAACGGGGTATCTAAAAACGCTCTTTTATTGGGCGAGGGAAGGGGCCAAAAGAGCTTCTCAAAACGGGTACAACTACAAGAATAAGGATTGACATTTTGACACAGGAGAAGTAGAATACCTATCGTTACTTAAGAGAGAACTTTTCATCAATGTACAAAGAATCCTCCTTACTTATTCTTTCTGACGCTGGGCAAGTCTTTCCCAAAAAGATTGCGTGATCCAGAGAAAGATATTGATTTCTCTGGTTTTTGAATAAGAAGGGAGGCTCTTTTTTTAAAGATATGAGCAACAATCAAATACAAATTACAAAGCATGGGCTCGAGGCCCTGGAAAAAGAGCTCGACATACTTAAAGGGGCCAAAAGGCCCAAATTGGTCGAGAGGCTTTCGCGTGCTCGCGAAGAGGGGGATTTGAGTGAGAATAACGATTATCAAAACGCGAAAGACGAGCTCGAGTTTCTCGATGGCAGAATTAGTGAGCTTGAGGAAGTGATTAAAAGTGCGGCAGTCGTCAAGGGAAACGGCGCAAACCACACTGTTGATATTGGCACTAGCGTAACCGTCAAAGTAGATGGCAGTAAAAGTATTTACAAAATAGTTGGAGATTGGGAAGCCAATCCGGTTGAAAAGAAAATTTCCCACACCTCTCCCCTGGGACAGGCCTTGGTTGGCAAAAAGCCTGGAGATAAAGTTGAAGTTGAGGCTCCTGCCGGGAAAATAATATACGAGATCCTTGCCATAGATTAGCCCTAAAGCTATAATCTGGTGAATGGTTAAGTTAGGGCTTCAAAAAATACGTAAAATCCGCCTAGAGCGAGTGAAAGAACTTTGTAGGCTTGGAATTAACCCCTATCCTTCCAAACTGGAAAAAGAGCCTGAAGCTATTAAAAGCGCGAGAAGCCTGCTTGGTAAAAAAACTGCAGTTGCGGGACGGATGACAGCTCTAAGGGAGCATGGAAATGTGGTTTTTGGAGATTTAAAGGACGAGTCTGACCAGATTCAACTTTTTTTCCAAAAGAAAGCCTTGGGAGAGAGCTTCAAAATTTTAAAACTTCTGGACATTGGGGATTTTGTCTTAGTTTGGGGAAAAGTTATTCAAACTCAAGCGGGAGAGGTCACAGTTGATGTGGACGGCTTTCAACTTTTGACAAAGTCAATTCGTCCGCTTCCCTCCACTTGGCATGGTCTGAAGGATCCAGAGGAACGCTACCGTCAGCGCTACGTCGACCTTCTTCTCAATGAGGATTTAAAAGGTCTTTTCAGGAAAAAGGCAGTTTTTTGGCAATCCATGCGGGACTTTCTAATTAAGGAAGGGTTTTTGGAAGTGGAAACGCCGGTTTTGGAAAATACTGCTGGCGGGGCTGATGCCCGTCCTTTTGTGACGCATCACGAAGCTCTGGATATGGATTTATATTTGCGCATTTCTATGGGTGAGCTTTGGCAGAAGCGCCTGATGGTAGCCGGATTTGAAAAAACGTTTGAAATCGGCCGTCAATTTAGAAATGAAGGCTTGAGCCGCGAGCACTTGCAGGATTACTCTCAAATGGAATTTTATTGGGCTTACGCCAACTATGAGGATTCGATGGCGTTGGTCGAGAAGATGTATAAATATGTAGCTGAAAAAACTTTTGGCAAGCTGCAGTTTGAAGCAAATGGTCACAAGATTGACCTGTCTGGTCGTTGGGGGAAGATTGACTACACGAAGAGTCTAAAGGAAAAAACTGGCATGGATATTTCTAAAGCCGAAATTGGCGAGATTAGAAAAAAATTGGATGAATTAAAAGTCGATTATGATAAGCATGATTCAAAGGGCAGGTTGATAGATGCGCTTTGGAAATTGGTGAGAAAAGAAATCTCCGGGCCGGTATTCCTGACGGGTCACCCGGTAGAGGTTTCTCCGTTGGCCAAAAGGATGGAGAAAGCCCCGGGTTTTGTGGAACGCTACCAGATCATAATCGCGGGGAGCGAAATGGGGAACGGCTACTCTGAACTTAATAATCCGATCGACCAAGCAGAACGCTTTAAAGAACAGCAGGCAATGCGCGAGAGGGGTGACGAAGATGCCCAGATGTATGATAAGGATTTTGTTCGGGCTTTGGAATACGGCATGCCGCCGACGACTGGCTTTGGTGTTAGCGAACGGCTTTTCTCTTTCTTGGCTGCTAAACCCATCCGGGAGACAGTACTTTTCCCGCTTTTAAAACCTGAAAATGATTGATATTAATTTTATTCGCGAAAATCCGGAGAAAGTGAAGGCGGCGGTTGCCGCCAAACAGCTGGATCCGAAAATGATCGATGAAGTTTTGGAATTGGATAAAGGTAGACGTAAATTACTTCAAGAGGCAGAGGCGCTTCGGGCTGATAAAAATAAAGCCGCTAAAGAACAAGACAAAAAAAGGGGGAAAGAAATTAAAGCCAAGCTTCAAGAAATAGAACCAGAATTAAAAGAAGTCGAAGGCAAATATCAAAAAGCAATTTATCAGATTCCCAACCTCCCGGCGGGGGATGTTAAGGAAGGTAAAGACGAAAGGGAAAATGAGGTGCTGCGCAAGGAGGGGAACCCGCCAAAGTTTTCCGCCACCGGCGGACAGGGATTTAGACCCAAAGACCACCTGGAATTGGGTGAGGCATTGGACATTATAGATGTCAAACGAGGAGCAAAAGTGTCGGGTGCACGCTTTGGTTACCTAAAAGGCGATGGCGCGCTTTTGGAATTGGCTCTAGTTAATTTTGCTCTGGAAGTCTTAGTTAAAGAAAACTTCAAGCCGGTTATCCCGCCGGTTTTAATTAAAAAGGAATCAATGGCGGGTATGGGCTACTTGGAACACGGCGGTGAGGAAGATATGTTTACCTTGCCCAAAGACGATTTGATTTTGGTTGGCACAAGTGAACAGGCAATTGGCCCGATGCACAAAGACGAAATACTTAAAGTCCAGGACTTGCCATTAAGATACGTTGGCTTTTCGAGTTGTTTCAGGCGCGAAGCCGGCAGTTATGGCAAGGATACTAAAGGGATTTTTAGGGTGCACCAATTTGATAAAGTGGAAATGTTTTCCTACACCACAGTTGAAAAAAGTGATGAGGAGCATGAATATTTGCTCTCCTTGGAAGAAAAGTTGCTTCAGGCTCTAGAACTGCCTTATCAGGTTGTCAAAATGTGCACTGGAGACTTGGGTGCTCCGGC